>JGI12150J12686_101232_pt1 | contig 14422 bp, 13 predicted proteins | sample ANMFosRound1_FD_12686 | JGI IMG/M metagenome (IMG submission 12686)
CGGGAATCAGGCCAGGCAGCGCGTCGTGTAGCGCGGCGGATGGCAACTGGAAGGGATGGGGTATCGTTTTGGGGGCACGTCCCCGGCGGGGTGGCAGTGGCTCTCCCTCGCCCCAGAGGAAGAGATGGCCTGGGGCACCGGGGAGCCAGGTGGCGTGGAGCACCTGCCGCCCGGGCAGGTCACCGTTGGCCGGAGGCGCAGCAGGGACGGGCTCTGCTTGAGGTGCTGCCGTCTGCTCGCCTGCCCGTGCCGCCAGCCGTTCCCGCACCTGCGCCAGCGATGTCGCGCCGAAGCCGCGCAGGGCCAGGAGTTCGGCATCGCTGAGGGCGGTCAGTTTCTCCAGCGTGGTGATGCCGGCCCGCACCAGCGCGTTGCGGGCGCGGGCGGGTAGGTTCAGGGCGTCAATAGGGTGTCGCGCGTACAGGTCGGCCATGCGGTAATCAGTCAGTCGGGGGATGCCAGCCAGCGATTGCCCACAGGCGACGGGCACAGATTATATCAGGGTGATTCATGTTCAGCGTGGCGACGGTCGCCCGGCCTTTTTGTGTCTTTCCGCGAATGACTGTGCCCCCCTCGATCCATTTTCGAGCCGATCTGCCTTGTGACTATTGCACGTCGGACACGCTAGAAACAGGTTGTCCTCGTCATGCGTGCCACCCCACGCCTGAGGGACAATGTGATCAATCTCAAGCAGGGGCCCGATAATGCGTTGAGAAGTCAGGCAGTATCCACAGCGAAAATGTGCAGTTTCGGCAACCCGCTGGCGGAGTGCTGCCGGGATACGCTTCACAGGTGGACTCATTCCAGTGGTGTAAACTGCTGTGGGTCAGAGACGTCATACCCGCGTTGTTTCAGCAGTACCGCCGCCTGCGCTCGGATGAGTAATGTTTCGCGGTAGAGTGCCAGCAAAGCCTGTTCCTCAGCCTGTTCCTCGTCCGTCAACCCTTGACGCTGCTGCTGATGGTGCAGTGCTTCGAGGCGCTCCCGCTGATCGGGGGACATCGTCGCCCGGGCGGCTTGCCACAAGGCCGCATCATTGAGATAGGCCATTTGCGCCAGTGCTGTTCGTAGTTTCTCCGACGCGGTATCCATCACCGGAGCAACGGCTGTGACCGCCTCAATCAATACCTCGTCAACTGGCCGTTGTGCCTTTTCCGCTGCCCGCTGAATCTGTTTGTAGACTGTTTTGGGTAGATTTAGCGTGATGGCCTGAACTGTCATTCTTTACTCTCCGGTATAGATCATTCCCCGTCGCATCGTCTGACTTCCAGCAAGCCGCTGCCGACTTCCTGATGTTTTGTCGCTCGTATGTTAGATAGTTTAGCACAACTGCGCCAGAAGGCAAACTCTGCTATTGTGGATAGGGATTTCTGGAGTATGGAGCAAGGCACCTCTTCTCATCCGCGCTGGTCGCGTCAGAGCAGGTCAGCGGGCCTCACGTATGTCCGTAGGGTCAGTATACCACAAGGCGTCCGGGTTTTCAACCAACCCGCGCTTGACCCTCTGCACCTTCGACACTATAATGGGGTACAATTGACGCAGTCTGCCCGCCGACCGGCGAACACGTGAAACACCTTGCGCATCACGCATCACATCCAATTAGGAGGGGGACACCATGGCTGCCAACGACCTCAACCAGGAACTACTCCACCGCCGTGAGGCACTCTATCAGGGAGGCGGCACCAAGGCGGTCGAGCGGCAGCACGCCAAAGGAAAACTGACCGCCCGCGAACGGATTGACAGGCTGCTCGATCCCGGCAGTTTCCAGGAGGTGGACCCCTACATCGCCCACCGTCACACCGCCTTCGGCCTGGATCAGAAGCGGTTCCCCGGCGACAGCGTGGTGGTTGGCTTCGGGCGGATTGACGGGCGCAAGGTCGCCGTCGCCGCGCAGGACTTCACTGTCATCGGCGGCTCCTTCTCCGAGGTTCAGGCGCAGAGGGTATGCAAGGTGTTGGATATGGCCATCGGTTCCGGCGTGCCCTTCGTCGCACTGAACGATTCGGTGGGAGCACGCATCCAGGAGGGGGTCTGGAGCCTGGCCGGCTACAGTGAACTCTTCTGGCGCAACACGCAGGCCAGCGGCGTCATCCCCCAGATCAGTGTCATGCTTGGCCCGTGCGCTGGCGGCTCGGTCTACTCCCCCAGCCTGACCGATTTCGTCATCATGACCGAGCACATCAGCCACATGTTCATCACCGGGCCGCAAGTGATCAAGACGGTGACTGGCGAGGAGGTGGACTTCGAGACGCTGGGCGGAGCGCAGACCCACGCCAGTATCAGCGGTGTGGCCCACTTTGTGGCCGCCGACGAAGACGATGCCCTGACCACCACCCGACGGCTGTTAAGTTACCTGCCGTCGAACAATGTAGATGCCCCTCCGCGCGTCGAGCCGACCGACGACCCGACCCGGGCCGACCCGGCGCTTGATACGCTGGTGCCGCCGGAGGGGAGCCAGCCCTACGACATCCGGCAGGCGATCGCCCGCATCTTTGACCTGGACAGTTTCTTTGAAGTACATGCCCGCTTTGCCCCCAACGCGGTGGTCGGCTTCGCCCGGCTCCACGGCGAGGTGGCGGGAGTGATTGCCAATCAGCCCATCTGCATGGCCGGTGTACTCGACATCAACGCTTCCGACAAAATCGCCCGCTTCGTCCGCTTCTGCGACGGTTTCAACATCCCCCTGGTCACCTTCGTGGACTGCCCCGGCTTCATGCCTGGGACGGTGCAGGAGCACGGAGGCATCATCCGCCACGGGGCCAAGATTGTCTATGCCTACTCGGAGGCGACGGTGCCCAAGGTTTGTATCGTCACCCGCAAGGCCTACGGCGGGGCCTACATCGTGCTGAGCAGCAAGTACATCCGCACCGACGTGGTCTATGCCTGGCCGACGGCGGAGATCGCGGTGCTGGGAGCGGAGGGGGCGGTCAATATCCTATACCGGAAGCGACTGGCGGAGGCGGAGAACCCGGAGGAGGTGCGGGCGCAGTTCGTCGCCGAGTTCCGCGGGCAGTTCGGCAGCCCCTACGCGGCTGCGGCCAGCGGCCACGTGGACGATGTGATCCTGCCCAGCGAGACGCGGGCCAAACTGATCGCCGCGCTGGACTTTCTGCGCGACAAGCAGGCCACGCCGTTGCCGAAGAAGCACGGGAATATTCCGCTGTAGAGATTAGAGATTAGAGATTGGAGATTAGAGGTATGCAGCCGTGGAAAACGCTCTCACGCCGCACTATTCTGAATCATAGTAGATTCCTGGTCGTTGAGGAACACACCATTGAGTTGCCCGATGGTCGAGTCATTTCAGATTGGCCTTGGATAATTTCACTTGACTACGTCATAGTCTTAGCCGTGACCGAAGATGGAGAGTTTCTCTGCTTTCGCCAGATGAAATACGGCGTGGATGGTACGTCGCTGGCGACTGTGGGTGGATACATTGAGCCGGGCGAAGACCCATTGAACGCAGCACGACGTGAACTACTCGAGGAGACTGGTTACGAGGCATCGGATTGGATCAATCTAGGACAGTACAGAGTGGGCGGCAACCACGGCGCAGGTATGGCGTATCTATTTCTGGCCCGTGGTGCACGTCGCGTGGCAGAGATCAATTCCGATGATTTAGAAGTGCAGGAATTGTTCCCCCTCACCCGTTCCGAGATAGAAGCGGCGCTTGCGGTTGGCGAGTTCAAAGTGCTGGCGTGGACAACCGCCGTGGCGTTGGCGCTGCTTTGCCTGGATAGGGAGGACTGAATGGACAACCCCGTCACCATCTCATTAGTCGTGTCTGGTGTTGGCATGCTGATGCTCTTCCTGGCGCTGACTCTCCTCTGCGGTCTGATGTATCTGATGACCGCGCTCATCAAGGACCGGCCCGAGGCAGGGATAGGGGGGCAGGGGAACAGGGGAGCAGAGGAGCAGGGGAGCAGGGGAGCAGAGGAGCAGGAGGCGGGGAGCAGGAAGCGGCAGGCGGCGGTGATCGGTATGGCGTTGGCCCGCGCCGAGCAGGACCTGAGCCCTATCGGCGCACTGAGGGTGGAAGGAGCAGAGGATGGGATCAGTGCCTGGCGGATGCTCCACCACCAGCGCCAACTGACACTCAACAATATACGCGCGAGGAGAGTTCGATGAGACGGTACCGGATTACGCTTGGGGGCCGCACGTTCGACGTCAAGGTGTTGGACGATCCGCGCCAAGAACAGGTGCGCGTAGAGATAGACGGAGAGACTTTCACTGTGGGGGTAGAGGCTGTGCCGGCAGTGACGGGGGTGGCTGCAACGGAGGTGACTGCAGAGGAGGCGGCCCCGGCCATTGCGCCGTCTCCCGCCAAGTCTGTCTTCGGCAGCCCCGGCAGCACGATCGCCGCCCCTCTGCCCGGCGTGATCAAGTCCATCGCCGTGCGACCCGGACAGCAGGTCACCGCGAATGACGAACTCCTCGTCATTGAGGCGATGAAGATGGACAATGTCATCCGCGCCACTCGGGCGGGAACCATCGGCACGATTCATGTCGCCGAGGGGCGGCAGGTAGCCTACGGCGAGACTCTGTTGGAAATGTAACTGTTCAGCTCATATGCCAGATGGGGGAATGAGACGGGTATGTGTCCGTTCAAGACGCCAATATCCCTTATGTGGGCAAGGCATCGGGGGTCGCCCAGTTGTGGGAAAAGCCTGCCCTGAGCGTAGCCGAAGGGCCACACGCTGGTACAATATGGGGAATTGACCACATCGCGACAACGGGGGAAGAGATGAAGAAAAAGATGACAGACAACTATACGAAGGCAATCGCAGAGATGGAGCAAGTCATTGAGGAATGTGCTCAGAGAGTGGCAGAGGCATTCAAAGATATGCAGCGTGAAAGAATTGACATCGAAACCTGCCCAGAGTACTCGGAAAGCTATCACGGATCGGCTATGGCAAATGTGGCATCTCAGAGGATTGAGGAAGTCAATGCTAAATATAGAAGCCGCATAAAGGCACTTGATTCCGAATGCTGGCACGCCATCGGGCAAATTGACCTGAAGTACCGGATCTTCTTGTAGGTGCATAGGGCTTCTTTGTTATTGGATTGTTGTTGCGAACGGTCAAGCGGGAAGGCCGACCACCGATTGGTTGCAATGTCAAATTGGGCAAAGAGGGACCGAAAGGCCGCCGAAAGGAACCGCCGTCGTCGTAGGGGCTATGGAAATGTGGGCGTTGCCGCCCAACAAGTCGCTGGTGCGACACGAAGTCGCCTGTGTAGCTGTTGTACCTGAACAAAGGATACAACCTACTGTTCTGCCAGCAGTACCCTATCAGCACGTGCGTTCCTGGCAACGGGAGGGTGCGAAGCTGCTGGGACAATGCCGCCTCATCCGTCAGGATGGCAGCGGAAGCATGAGCGGACGCTGTATAATTGCGAGGTAGGCGAGACGGTCGCTGCGCCCGACTCCGCTCCGCACCTGGGGGTCCAGCTCGTCTCGCGCCCCGTTCGGCCGCTGCTGTAACCACTATAATATAAGGAGTTTCCAAAACAGGAGGTGCAATGTATAGCGTTGTTACAAAAGATAATCTTGAAGCAGGCATCGGCTATTGGCACAAAAAAACAACATGGCCAGAAGATTTTCACAATCAACTGTACTCACAGCTGTTCCGGCTGAGACAGGATGGTCTGAACAACGAGTGGTGGCAGGAAATAGTTGAGCACTTGTGGAAATGGAAAGCTATACGCCCGAAACCCAAACAGTTTGTCTACAGGCGGGGTCTGGAGCGTCTAGCGCAACTTGATAAGGAATGCAGGCTCATACTGACAAAGAACAATGGCCACGACCCTGACCTGGCAACAGTTGGTTGGGAGCAACTATCTACCTTTTTCAATGTGGCAGTGTCCATTAAAAGTGTGGCGAGCCCAGTCTTCGCAAGCAAGCTGTGTCATTTCATTTTTCCAGAAGCTTTCGTGGTTGTGGATACCAAGGCTGTTGGGATCAGGAAAGGATACAAGGAACACTGGGCAAAGTGCAAAACTGATTGGGTCAGGTGCGAGGAGAGGCAGAAGCTGATAGAAGTGCTGAAACGCGCTATCAGTGAGCCAGTCACGCCCGGGTATCCATGGGCAACCAAGATCACGGAACTGTGTCTTATCGGGCGCAGAGTTTCTCACTGAACAACGCGGCCTGACAACCCACTGTGCGACCCGTTCGCTCAAAACCACGCATTGCGACTCGTCCGCCCGGAAATGGGGGATGAGCAGTAAGGTTCGCAGTTAAAATGAACACAGCCTACCTGCTTTCAAGAAGGAGGAGACCGTGACCGGAATTGACCTGAGAGCGCTTCTAGGGGGCTTGCTGACCATCACCTGGCAGCAGGCGATCATGGTGATCGTCGGCGGGGTGCTGATGTATCTGGCTATCGCCAAGGAGTACGAGCCGATGTTGCTCTTGCCCATCGGCTTCGGCTGCATGCTGGGCAACTTACCGGTCTCGGCCCACATGATCGGGCCAGAGGGGCTGTTCGGCGTACTGAAGCGAGCGGGGATAGATACCGAGTTGTTCCCACTGCTGGTCTTCCTGGGCGTGGGAGCGATGATGGACATGCGGCCACTCCTGAGCCAGCCCATCTTCGTCTTGATGGGGGCGCTGGGCCACCTGGGCATCTTTGCCACGCTGGTCGTGGCCGTGATGATGGGCTTCAATCTGGCCGAGGCAACCAGTATCGGTATGATCGGCGCCATTGACGGGCCGACGGTCATCTATGTGGGGTCGAAGTTGGGGCATCTCTTTGAGACACCAGGGCTGGCGGCGGCGGTGGCAGTGACCGCCTATTCCTATATGAGCCTGGTCCCCATCATCCAGCCACCACTGATGCGGCTCTTCACCACCAGGCGGGAGCGGGCGATCCGTATGGAGTACACTCCCCGCCCGGTTTCCAGGACGGTGGTGATCCTCTTCCCCATCGTGGTAACCTTGCTGGCGTCCATCTTCCTGCCGCAGGCCGCGCCCCTCATCGCCACGCTGATGCTGGGCAATCTGATGAGAGAGTCAGGCGTGGTGGAGGGGCTCAGCCGCACCGCGCAGGAGGCGATCACCAACACCGCCACCCTCTTCCTGGGTCTGACCATCGGCTCGACGATGCAAGGAGCAGCCTTCCTCAGCCTGGGTACCGCCAAGGTGCTGCTGCTGGGCCTGATGGCCTTCGCGCTTGATACCATCGGCGGCATCATGTTCGGGAAACTGGTATGTGTGCTCTCGGGGCGGCGGATCAACCCCCTGGTGGGAGCCGCGGCCATCAGCGCCTTCCCGATGAGCGGGCGACTGGCACAGCAGGTGGCGTTGGAGGAGGATAACCAGAACTTTATCCTGATGCACGCCCTCGGTGCGAACACCGCCGGGCAGGTGGCGTCGGTCATCGCGGCGGGTGTGCTGATGGCACTGATCTTCCCTTTCATTTCGCCTTAGGAGGACGAGAGACATGCGAAAGGGTTTGCGGCTGGTAATACAGGGCCTGGCGGCACTGCTGGCCCTCTGTCTCGTGGCAGGCGGGGGAATGCTTGTCTATCCGGTTACGTACGATGACCGCATCTATCCGGGAGTCTCTGTCCACGACGTGGATGTGGGCGGGCTGGCGGTGGATGAGGCCACGGCCGTGCTGATCGAAGGGCTGCCGGACTCCGCTGCTCAGGTAATCGAACTGCGCGCCGGGGAGCAGGCCTGGTCGTTCAGTTGGGCCGATGCAGGGCAGGGCTACGACTACGCTGGCACGGCGGCCGCCGCTTATCTTGTCGCCCGCCAGGGACCATGGTACGATTGGGTTCCATCGGCCTGGCGCGTCAGGCTGTTGGGACGTCGAATAGAGCCGTTTGTTATCCCCGCTGATCCAGAGCAAGTCGTGACCGCATTGGAAGGCGTGGCCCCCGCTGTTTTCGTGCCGCCGGTAGATGCCCAACTGCAGATTGGCCCAGGCACCGTTGACCCTCTTCCTGGTCAGGCCGGGATGGCGCTCGACGTGGAGGCCAGCGCCGCGCAGGTGCTCCAGGCGCTCGCGGACAGTGCGAAAGGACTCCCCCCCGCTTCGGGGGGACTGGGGCGGGTAGTCGAGTTAGCGACAGTGGCCGTGCCCCCGCGCCTCTCCGAACCGGAGCCAGCCTACACGCTGGCCCGGTCGCTCCTGGCGCAGCCTTTCACGCTCGTCGCCGACGACCCGCTTACCGGCTATCGCGCCGACTTCGCGGCCCCACCGGAGTGGGTGGCTACCTGGCTGCGGGCGGTCCCCGACTATACGCCGGACACCGCCCGTTTGGTACTGGAGGTGGGCGAGGTGGCGGTGCGGGCCTGGCTGGACGAGATCGCGCCGCAGTTGGGGCCTGAGCGCATCCTGGACGTCGCCGAGACACTGGCTCGCACGGTGGCAGCGCTGACCGCTGGCGAGCACCAGGCCCAGTCCCACATTAGTCATCCCGAGAGCATCTACATAGTCCAGCCCGGCGACGCCTTCTTCGACATCGCCTATGGCTATGGCTTCCCCCAGTGGCGGCTGGAGGAGGCTAATCCCGATGTGGACCCGGACGCGCTGGCCATCGGGATGGAGTTGGTCATTCCCTCCATTGATGTCCTCTTCCCCCATCCACTAGCGCCTGGTAAGCGTATTGAGATCAGCCTGACAGAGCAGCGGCTGCGTGCCTACGGGGATGAGCAACTGGTCTACGACTTCACCTGCTCAAGCGGGATGACGAGCACACCGACCATCGCCGGGCAGTTCCAGGTGCTTTTCAAAGAGGGCAGCGCCTACGCCTCGCGCTGGGGTCTGGAGATGCCCTACTTTATGGCTGTCTATCAGGAAGGGCTGGATTTCGCCAACGGCATCCACGAACTACCAATCACATCATACGGGGAGCGGTTATGGGCCGGTGTCCTGGGTTGGCCAGCCTCTTATGGCTGCATCATCCTTAACGTCGGTGATGCGGAGGAGCTCTACAACTGGGCTCCGGTAGGGACGCTGGTACGCATCACAGGCGTGGCACCGGGTACGCCGACCTACGAAGAGCAGTAGGCGGGAGACAACATATCTCTTACACAACTGAGGAGGTTACTATGCCATACGGATATCACGGTAAGATCTTGCACGTAGATCTCACAACGAGGAAGTTGGAGGTGGAGGAGCCCGACGAGACCTTCTATCGCAAGTATATGGGCGGGAGCGCGATGGGGGCCTACTACCTGCTGAAGCATACCCCGCCCGGGGCCGACCCTATGGGGCCGGAAAACACGCTGAGCTTGATGGTCGGCGTCGTCACCGGCGCGCCCTTCTCCGGCCAGTCCCGCGTCACTGCCACGGCCAAATCCCCCGAGACTGGGCTGATCGGCGACTCGCAAGCCGGCGGTTTCTGGCCCGCTGAACTGAAAGCCGCTGGCTTCGACGGCGTCGTGATTCACGGCAAGGCCGAGCGGCCCGTCTATCTGTGGATGCACGACGGAGAGGTGGAACTGCGGGACGCCGCCCACCTCTGGGACCGCTTCACCGCCGATGTAGAGGATGCCATCCGGGAAGAACTGGACGATGCACGCATCCAGATCCTCCAGTGTGGCCCGGCGGCCGAGAAGGGGGTGCGCTTCGGGGCACTCATCAACAACGCCAACCGGGCCAACGGGCGGACTGGTATGGGTACGGTGATGGCCGCCAAGAACCTCAAGGCGGTCGTCGTGCGGGGGCGTGGCCGTCCCAAACTGGCCGACCCAGGGGCGGTGAGGGCGTTGGCGAAGTGGGGGGGCGAGCACGTCGGGGAATCGGGCGTAGCGGGAATGAGGCTCCTGGGCACCGCTGGCGTCGTTCTTTCCCAGGACAAGAGTGGCGGCCTGCCCACCCGCAACTGGGCCAGCGGCACCTTCGAGGGAGCTGAGGCCATCAGCGGGCAGCGAATGGCCGAGACTATCCTCAAAGAGGAGGACACCTGCTTCGGCTGCGTGGTGCGCTGCAAGCGTGTGGTGGAGGTGGCCGAGGGGCCCTATCAGGTGGATCCCCGCTACGGCGGCCCGGAGTACGAGACTCTGGCTACGATGGGCTCCTACTGCGGTGTCTCTGATCTGACGGCGATCGCCCGTGCCAACCAATTATGCAACATGTACGGGATGGACACCATCTCCTGTGGCGCAACTATCGCCTGGGCGATGGATTGCTTCGAGCAGGGACTACTCACCTCAGAGGACACCGACGGCATTGAACTCCGCTTTGGCAATGCCGGGGCGTTGGTACAGATGGTAGAACGCATCGGGAAGCGAGAGGGCTTCGGGCGCGTCCTGGGGGAGGGCTCTACCCACGCCGCCGAAATCCTGGGCGTGGGCCAGGACCTGGTGGTGGCGGTGAAGGGCCACGAACTCCCTGCCCACATGCCCCAGGTCAAGCGGAGCCTGGCCCTCATCTACGCCGTCAACCCCTTCGGTGCGGACCACATGTCGCATGAGCACGACCCTTCCTACAAGTACTACCCGGGACGAATGGCTGAACTGGACCTCCTGGACCCCCAGCCGGTGGACGTACTGAATGCAGATAAGGTGCGCTATGCTCTCTATACCCAGCATCTCTACAGTTGCCTGGACAGCGTGAGCGTGTGCCAGTTTGTCTTCGGCCCAGCCTGGCAACTCTACGGGCCCAGCCAGTTGGTGGAGGCGGTGCGGGCAGTCACTGGCTGGAACGCCAGCCTGTGGGAACTGATGAAGGTAGGAGAGCGGCGTTTGAATTTGTTACGGGCCTTCAACGCCCGCGAGGGGGTCGGCGCAGAGGCGGACACGGTGCCGCCCAAGTTGCTGACCCCGCTGCAGGGTGGGGCTAGCGACGGAGTGGCGGTCACCGCCGGGGAGGTCGAGGAGGCCAAGGCACTCTACTACCGGATGGCTGGCTGGGACGAGAACGGCCGCCCGACGCGGGCCAAACTGGAGGAATTGGCACTAGGCTGGGTAGCGGACGAACTGGGGCTCTAGCGATTCTCAGGTGAGAGGAGAAAGGGCTGGAAAGGCGGTTACGCCTCTCCAGCCCATCGTTTGACCAGATGGTTATATCATACGCTCCGCCTGCGGTGTGTGACCAGCACGCTGCCCAGAGCCAGCACCGGCAAGGCGATACCTGGCAAGCAGGGACACAACTGACAGAGGCTCTTTTTCCCCTCTGTTGACGGAGAGACAACCGGTGGGGAGGTCGGTTCAGGAAGTGGCTCCTCGGTCGCTTCTGGCGTGGCTGGCACAGTAGCAGTGGGCTCTTCGGTCGGTTCTGGCGTGACCTGCGCGGCAGGCTCCTCACCGGCCTCGATCGGTGGGCCGCCCCAGGTTAGCGAAAGTTCCTGCACGGGCTCCTCTGACAACAGGTCCATCTCCCAGGTGACAGTATTCTCTGCCTCATCATAGGTAGCATTCTCCTGAGGCTCGTAGGCGGAAATGGACGCCGGCGCAGTAACGCGATAGAATAGGTTGATGTCCATCATCTCGAGGAACTGCCGCTGCATCTCCTCTTCCTCTGCGGTCAGCGTTGCTTCCGGCAGCGGTGTGGCTTCCATCTCCCCGCTGCTCTTGGCCACTTCGCTGCCTACCTCTTGCGTGTTGACGGTGATGTGCATCGTCGTCGTATCGCCGGACTGCTTGAAGGTGATCTCGTCGCTGCCGCCGAAGGTCGGGTCGTCACTGAGCGCAACCAGCTCATCCAATGATCTAAAAGGTATAGATACGCGGACGCCGGTAACCTCCTTCTCTGTGTCCACGTACTCTTCACAGGTAGCGCGTGGATTTTCCGCACACTCGTCCCATATACTCTGCCAGGGGTCCTCGGTCTCCTCCTCCGGCTCGGGGGTGACGAGCATCAGCATCTCGTAGGCATCGGTGTCTATGGCGGTAATCATGACTTTCTCGCCACTCCCGTCAGCGTTGATGATGTTCTGGATGTCAATGGTGATGCATCCGGTCAGTAGCAATGAGATGCCCAGGCTGACGAACAGGAATAGTCTCTTCAACATTGGCCTCCTCCTTGTGCTTGTTACTGCATGCAATATCACTTGAGTGTGGCTGGAATTTATGGTAGTGACGACTTTAGTCGTTCCAAGCGACTGAAATCGCTACTACTTTTCACCGGTTTTTGGCCAGGCTCATACCACCGTCTTCCCTCCTCGACGACGGCCACGATATCGAGCGACTGTCCTGATTGGGAGATGCCCAACACGAGTGCGTCGAGCAACCGCGGTGGCGTGCGATAGATGCCGAACAGCGATGGGGTGGCCAACGCCACTGGCAGCCGGTTCAGTCCGCCGAAGAGGTACTGGGCGTAGCGGGCGGCGTTATCGGAGGTGCCGCGTGCGGCAATGATGGCGTAGCGCACGTCACGGGCGCGAATAGCAGCGGCGATCCGCGCGGCGGTCCCGGCCTGCTCGTCCAACAGGCGGGCCAGGACCTTTGGTTGTTCATGGATCTCGTCACTCAGGTAACTCATCTCTGCTGCTCCATTCCATCCAGCATTTCCATCAGGGTGCGTTTTCGGGCGTAGCACTGCCGCACATCAGTCACGGCTCGTCCTCTCACTCCTCGTCCCATCCTGGATACTGTGGCGGGTTATTGCCGTGGCACTCCACCACGCGGGGGTAGTCTCCCTTTGGCGCGTCGGAGTTGATGCCCACTAGTTGCACCCCGAAGCGGTGCTCATCGCCGTAGTCGAAGAGATACAGGAACCGCTGCTTAATCCGCGGGTTCAAGTTGCGGATCTTCACCTGCGCCGCGCTGCGGCCGTTTGCGTGGGGGGAGGTATACTCCGTGCTATCGTCCCAGGCCCGGCCGCTCGTGAAGAACGAGTAGAGGTGATCGGCATCGAAGTCCACGGCCTCTTGGATAGCGTAATGTAGATCGTCCAGGGACTGATCCTCGGCAATCTCAATGGTGCGCCAGACACCCGGCTTGCCTAGGTAGGTCACTTTGAAGGTGTAGGTCCGCAAAGCGCCAGGCCGCGAGGGGGAGACTCGGGGGGTGGAGTCCGCGACTAGGATTGGTCATTTTTCATTTGTCATTGCTCATTGTTCATTTCCTCCCACCCACCCTCTGCTCCGCTCGACCGCCTTCTTCCACCCAGCGTACGCTTCCTCGCGCCGGGCCTCGTCCCACTGCGGCTCGAAGACGCGGTCCACACACCAGTTGGCCCGCAGTTCGTCCAGGCCCGACCACAGATTAGTCGCCAGTCCTGCAGCGTAGGCCGCGCCTAGCGCCGTCGTCTCGTGCACTACCGGGCGCACGACCGGCACGCCCAGCACGTCGGCCTGCAACTGCATCAGGAAGTCGTTGACGGTCGCGCCGCCGTCCACTTTGAGCGCGGTCAACTCGATGCCGGAATCAGCGCGCATTGCCTCCAGTACGTCCCGCGTCTGGTAACAAATCGCCTCCAGTGTGGCGCGGACGATGTGGGCGCGAGTCACGTAGCGGGTGAGGCCGACGATGACGCCCCGTGCGTCCATGTCCCAGTAGGGGGCGAAGAGGCCAGAGAAGGCTGGGACAAAGTAGACGCCGCCGGCGTCCTCCACGGACTGGGCGACTTGCTCTGTCTCGGCGGCATTTTGGATGAGACCCAGGTTGTCGCGCAACCATTGCACCGCTGCGCCGGTGATGGCGATGGAGCCTTCCAGTGCGTAGATCGTGCCCTCCGGCAGGCCGTAGGCGACAGTGGTGAGGAGACCGCTTTTCGAGGGAACGGGTTCGAGGCCGGTGTTGAGCAGCATGAAACAGCCCGTGCCGTAGGTGTTCTTCGCCTCGCCCCCGTCGTAGCAGGTCTGGCCGAAGAGGGCCGCCTGCTGGTCCCCCAGGTCGCCGCATACCGGCACCGGGCCGCCCACGGGCCCGTCAGCCTGCGTCGTGCCGTAGAGATTGGGATCGGACGAGGGGCGGATGGCCGGCAACATCGTGCGCGGGATGGAGAGGATCTCCAGCAGTTCGTCGTCCCAGTCGAGTGTGCGCAGGTTCATCAGCATCGTGCGGGATGCGTTGGTCACGTCGGTGACATACGCCCCGCCCTTCGACAGGCTCAGGGCATCGCCCTTCGATGGGCTCAGGGTATTGCCCTGCGGTCCACCGGTCAGGTTCCAGATGACCCAGGTGTCCACGTTGCCAAAGACGGCCTCGCCCGCCTCCGCCTGCTCCCGCAACCCCGGAACGTGATCGAGCAGCCACTTGAGTTTGGGGCCGGAGAAGTAGGTGGCGATGGGCAGACCGGTCTTCTCGCGGAAGGTCGGCTCCAGACCGCTGGCGATGAGTTGCTGGCAGAGTTCGCGGGTGCGCGTATCCTGCCATACGATAGCGTTGCAGAGCGGCTCCCCGGTGTCGGGGTCCCAGACGACTGTCGTCTCCCGCTGGTTGGTGACGCCGATGCCGGCGATCTCCGTTGGCTGGATGCCCCCCTCGGCCATCGCGCCGCCGATGACCCGGCGCGTCTTGGCCCAG
>JGI12150J12686_103170_pt2 | contig 14398 bp, 9 predicted proteins | sample ANMFosRound1_FD_12686 | JGI IMG/M metagenome (IMG submission 12686)
TCGTTTGTCTTGTCTCCCGTCGTCGCTCATTTTACCCCTGTGGCCATCGCCGGTCGCCTTCTAGCCCGCATTTCTCACCAGCTCTCGCGTCGTCCTGAGCCTGTCGAAGGGTCGCGAAGCGGTCCCGCGAGACGCGGGATGGATGCAAGCCTTGCGACCGAGGGTAACGCAGCAGGCACGGTCTTATCTGCCGATGCCCCGCTCTGAGCAGGGTTGGTGAGACACGCGGGCCAGGGCCCTCCTTGACAATCGGGCGGCCGATGACCAATCTGGAATCGGCAATCCCACCGGGGCGTAGGCCCCTATGGGCCGGAGGCGCAAGTCGGCAATCTTCAATCTGCAATGACCTATCACTCCGACGACCGTGGGTGAGTGGTGAGTCGTTATTGGTCCCATCTCTCCGTAGTTCCAGGTTGAGGAGTCCTGGGGTGGTCATTGCCTACCGGCATCAGGGGTTGGGAGCGAGGGGGCCGGGTGTGGAAATCTGCAATCTTCAATCTTCAATCTGCAATGACTAAGGTTCCTTCCGAGATTGTCGAGGAGGTCAGGGCACGGACCGACATCGTCGAGATCGTATCGGAGCACCTGAAGCTCCGCAAGGCCGGGCGCAGCTTTACCGGTTTGTGTCCCTTCCACGCTGAGAAGAGCCCCTCGTTTTCAGTCGACCCACAGAAGCAGCTCTACCACTGCTTCGGCTGCGGTGCCGGGGGCAATGTGTTCGGCTTCCTCATGGCACTTGAGGGGCTGACGTTTCCCGAGGCGCTGCGCGCGCTGGCGAAGCGGGCCGGCGTCGCCCTCCCCGCGCGACGGGAGAGGGCCGATCGGCTTCAGCCTCTGTACGAGGCAGTACGGGAAGCGGTGCGTGTTTACAGGCGGGAGTTTCTCGATCCCGCGCGGGGACGGCTGGCCAGGGATTACTTCACCGGCAGGGGGTTCGAGGAGGAAGTTCTTGAGTCGTTCGCGGTGGGATGGGCCCCAAAACAGTGGGAGTTTCTCGTCGGTGCCCTTCGGACGACCGGAGTGAAGGAGAGCGCGCTTGAGCAGGCGGGACTGCTCGTGGCGCGGGAATCGGGGAAGGGCCGCTATGACCGCTTTCGTGGGCGGGTCGTTTTCCCGGTGTTCACCGTCAGCGGGGTGCCGGTGGGTCTCGGCGGCAGGAGCCTTCCCGTGGGAGGCGAGGAGGACCAACCCAAGTATCTCAACACGCCCGAGACGGCCGTCTACAGCAAGGGAAGCCTCCTCTACGGTCTCCATCGCGCCCGAGAGACCATGCGCCAGTCGGGGACAGGAATTGTGGTGGAGGGCTATACCGACGTTTTGCGGATGCACCAGGCGGGGTTCGGGAATGCGGTCGCATCGTCGGGAACGGCGTTGACGCTCCAGCAGGCGCGGATCCTCGTGCGTTACAGCCCCACCGTTACGGTCCTCATGGACGGAGACGAACCAGGGGTTCAGGCCGCCCGGCGTGCTGTCAGCGAGCTTCTCGCCGCGGGGGCGGATGCTCGCGTCGTGCTTCTTCCCGGGGGCCACGACCCCGACTCGTACCTCCGAGCCGAGGGAGCCGAGTCGCTCGGCAGACTTCTGGAAGACTCACAAGACCTGGTGACGTTTGAGGTGTCTTTGGCCGGGTCACCCCGCGAGCTCCGAGCCGAGCAGCGGCTCGCTCTGGCGCGACGGGTGGCGGCGCATCTGGCGAGGATACCGGACGCTTTGAAGCGGGACGTCCTGACCAGGGAGGCCGCACGTGCCATACGAGTCGGTTCCGAGGCTCTTGCAGGCGAGGTGGGGCACCGCCGGCGCGAGGGTGGTCTCAGTGACCGCTCATCCGACGCCCCGGCACGGAGCGATGCGGGCGGTGGGACTCCAGGAAGTCGCGCCGGAGAGCTGGAGCGCGAGGTCGTGAGGGCGATGCTCGTATCTCCGGAAGCCAGGTCTCTCCTCTTGCCCGAGCTGAGACCGGACGACATGAGTGATGCGCCTTTGGGTCTGATCCTGTCGGAGATTGTCGCGCTGAGCGAGAATCGCTCGGACATCCGGATAGCGGAGTTCCTGGCGCGCCTGCCGGAACCAAGCATACAAGGACTTGTTGTTGGACTGCACGAGGACCCCGCTCCTGTCGAAGAACCGGAGAAACTGCTCTCCCGGCTGAGGTGCCGCCGAGCGGAAGGCACGTATCGCGAGCTCAGGAGAAGGCTCAGAGAGCTCGAAGCCTCCGGTGCCTCCGAACAGGAGAAGGCGAAGCTACTGCGGGAAATCGTCCGTCAGAAACGTCTCGCCTCCCAAGGCTGAACCGCCCCTCGCATCGGCTCACCCTGCAACCCCATCCCCCGCCCGTAGGGGCACGGCATTGCCGTGCCCGCAGTCAGCCCGCATTTCTCACCAGGAATCTACTGCAGCGGCGGATAAGGCAGCGTCTGCTCCGTTACGCTCGGTCAGCTGTCCTCAGCGTACTTAGCTAGTACGCTTCCGGGGGCTTCGGTCGCAAGCCTTGCATCCACAGCCTTCTCCACCGCTTCGCTACGACACCTGGTGAGACATGCGGGTTAGCTGTCAGGGGCGCTTCTTGTCGTTGCCCGTCTCGCGGCCATCTCGTGTCTTGACGCAATTGACCAAACGAACGAGATTGGGATTGCTTGCCCGGCCGGAGCGGCCACTGTCCCTGTGTTTGTCGATGGCTCGGCAACCTCCCTCCGGCCGGTGTTCTCGCCCACGCTGCACGGTGGTCCATGTGAACGGAAAAGAAGCCCAATCCCTGGTCAAGCGGATAAGGGATCTGCACGCTCTTCCCACTCTGCCACCTGAGGCGTACCGGGAGGCATCGGACCTGATACAAGAACTGGTTGGGGGAGTTGACACCCTTGACCCCGGCGAGCACCCGCCCCCGGAGGTCATCAGGGACCTTGTGAGACATCTCAGAAAGATCGGTGACCCCTCGGCGGCGGAGACGGTCGGTGCGAGAAGCGCCGAGCTCCTCGTGACAGAGGGAAGGGGCCCGGAGGCGGCGTGGCTCTTGAGCCTCGCCGGCCTCGCTTGTGCCGATCAGGGCATGTTCGAGGAGGCCGGAGCCTGCTATGTCAGGGGTTTGCGCCTCGTGAGCCGTCGTGACCCACTCTGCCTCAGAACCGGCTTGCTTAGTAACTACGGAAATGCGTTCACCGAATTGGAGCAGTTCGAGGCGGCCGTAGGTGTGTACAACAGGGCGCTCCAGACTCTCGAGGGGATACCTGACGAGAGGCTCAGGAAGGCAGGCCGTAGCGACAGGGCGGTCATTGCGGGTGCCGTAGCCAACAACCTGGGGTGGTGCTACATGCGCCGAGCGCGGAAGTGCGGCGCGGACAGCGAGTACGTCAGTCGTGGCATCGCGGTGCTTGAGCGCGCCCTGGAGACCAAGTTGAGGCCGCGGACAAGGATAATGGCGGCCGGCAACCTTGCAGAGTTGCATCTCTTGAAGAACGAGCCGGACGAGGCAGAGAAACTCCTGTCCACGCTGGAGCGCAAGTGCAAGCAACTAGGGTTGGAAAAGCTTCTCCCGGAGGTCTACACGAGGAGAGCCCAGTTGTGCGCTTCGAGGGAGGACGTGGAACACGCCCTGTCGTGGTGTAGGAACGCCCTGCGATCCAGTCTGCTGTTCATCAACCAGAAGCAGGAATTGAGGATAGTGCGGGTGTTCCTCGACATGCTGAGCGGACTCCTGGCAAAAGGGGGCAACAGGCTTGTGGTGTTGGAGAGTTCTGGTGCCCCTGTCCTGAAGGAGCTCCTGAGCCTTCTGCGCAGCAAGGACTGGTACACGGGGGGCGATCACTCGAGGCGGGTTGCCAGGCTGTCCAGACAGATAGCCTCGCTGGTGGGCGAAGGGGGTGAATCGGACGAGGCATGGTTGAAGCAGGTGGAGCTTGGTGGGCTGCTCCACGATGTAGGGAAGCTAACGATCCCTTGGAGCCTCCTGAACAAGATCAGACCGCTTGTGCCCAGGGATGTCAAACAGCTCCACCGGCACGCCTCGGCAGGAGAGGAGATCCTCAAAAGGCTTGATCTTCCTGACCTGGCGGTTGTAGTCGGTGCGCACCACGAGAGGCCGGACGGAACCGGGTACCCGAGGGCACTGAGGAAGACTACGCTCGCAGGGGCAGTTGTGGCAGCGGCAGACGCGTACGAGGCAATGACCTCCCCCTCCAGAAGATACAGAAGGCCGAAAGCACCCCAAGAAGCCGCAGCGGAGGTCGTGGCTGGGGCGGGTTCCCAGTTCGATCCCGAGGTCGCCCGTGTCCTCGCCGCCGTCGTCCTCCGAAAACCGAATTCTCACCCCAACTCGCGGCATGCCGTCTCAGGACCCTAGCCCGCAGGTTAGTCCTGAGCAAGATGAGCAACGGCGAGGCGCGTTGAAGCCCGAAGGGCGCACTTCTAGCCACGTTGGTGAGAACTGCGGGCTAACGCTCCAGCACTCCGTTCACTCGGCTCCGGTTGACACTGGGAACACCGCCGACTAGCTTGCCGTTAGCGTGCGCCGAGGCGAAGCTTCACGCGAAGACTGGCCTGCCTCGGTGTAGTTCGAAGAACGAAGCCGGGGAGGGGGCGATGGCCAAGGCGAAAGCGAAAAGCAAAGGCCTGCAGGAGCAAGAGCAGCAAGGACTCCCGTTCACCAAGAAGAACTACCTCGTGTTCGGGGTGGGCGTTCTCAGTGTCATACTCGGTTTCATAACACTGAGCAGCGGATCTACCACTCTGGCTCCTATCCTTCTCATCCTGGGCTACTGCGTCGTCATACCGATATCGATACTCCTGAAATAGGGCTCACCCCGAGTGGTGCCCTGACCCGCACTTCTCACCAACGTGGCGAGAAGTGCGCCCTTCGGGCTTCGACGCGACTCGCCATTGCTCGTCTTGCTCAGGATTAGCCTGCGGTGAGCCCTTCGACTGGGCTCAGGACGGGCAGTGTCGAACCCGTCGAAGGGAGAGGTTGGCATGCAGGGCCAACCGTGAAGGGCGAATAGCTCAGGTGGCTAGAGCGCCTGCCTTACAAGCAGGAGGTCGGAGGTTCGAGTCCTCTTTCGCCCACCAGGCTTCGGCCGGAGCAGAAGCGACGGACCAAACCTGCCGCGGCGTAGCCGAGCTGACGTCAGTCAGCGAGACGGAGCCGGGCAGGACGGCCGGAGGTCGAGGCACTGGGCTTGACCTGACGCGCTCAATAGATATCTAATCGCCTTGCCGCCTCTGTGGTGTGGTGGGCAAATCGAAAATCTGCAATCTAAAATGTTAAATGGATTCGGGGCCGTAGTGTAGCTTGGTTTAACACACTGGCCTGTCAAGCCAGAGATCGCGGGTTCGAATCCCGTCGGCCCCGCCAGGCTTCGTTCGAAGCACCCGTGAAGAACGAAGCCGGGCATCCTGCTCCGAGCCACGCCCCGGCACGCCATTCCAAACGTCGCCTCCACAACTCCGCAGTCGGACATCGCGGAGCCTCGCTTACTGCCAACTGCGAATTGCCAATTGCCAATTGCTAACTGAGCCGGTTGGGAACCGGGGGTGGGACGGCGGGGTTCACCCCTTCGACACGTAGCCTTCGATTGCTCTCGGGACAAACAGGATAGACGGAGTGTTGGTTGACCACCTTTGGGGACGAGCTATATTGCTGATGGGTATGAGACATGGGGCTCCGGACGGGGAGCCTGGGTTGTGTCCGGGTCTTTGGTCATTGACGACCGTGCCCGGTTTTTTTGGGAGGGTGTGATGCTGGATAAAGAGCTGCTCGACATCTTGGCCTGCCCGAAGTGCAAGGGCGAACTCGAGTACGATCGGGAGAACGACAAGCTCATCTGTCATGCGTGCAAGCTTGCGTACCGGGTTGAGGACGACATACCGATCATGCTCATAGACGAAGCTGAGAAGCTGGACTAGGGGGTACTGCAATGCGCTGGGTGATCGCAGCGTTGGTGGTGACCTGCCTTGCTGCCCCCGCGGCAGCGGAGGTGGGCACCTCGGTGGTGTTTCTCGTGATTCCTCCGGGGGCGAGGGCGAATGGGATGGGAGGTGCCTTCGCGGCGGTGGCAGACGATGCCACCGCGACGTACTACAACCCCGCCGGTCTCGCGTACCTTGAAAGCAGGGAGCTCAGTCTGACGCATTCGCCTTGGCTTCCCGCTCTGGTGGACGACATGTACTACGAGTTCGTGGGATACGCGCAGCCCTTCAAGGCCTGGGCCGGGGGACTCGGCGCGAACCTTATCTTCCTCAGCATGGGCAAGAGCACCAGGACTGACGAATACGGGAACGAGGAGGGAGAGATCTATTCCTATGATCTGGCGCTCACGGTTTCCTACGGCACCCGGATCATGGAGAACCTGGCGGCAGGGTTGAGCCTGAAGTGGATCCGCGAGGAACTTGATTCCCGGGAAGGCGCGGTGGGAAACACGTACGCGGTGGAGTTGGGTCTACTGTACCACACACCAATACGGGGGCTCAGGCTCGCAGGAATGCTGCAGAACCTGGGTCCCAAGATAGCGTACATAGACGAAAGCGAGGCGAGCGATATCCCTCGTTGCCTGAAGGTGGGTATCGCTTACGAGGCCATCGACAGACCCCCTTACAGGCTGCTGGCCGCCCTGGACTACGAAAAGATCATGGTTGGGTTGAACCGTGTCTGGTGGAAGGAGTCTGGGGGATCGAGCGTCGGGGACGAGTTTCGGGAGCGGAAGATCGCCGGCGGGATGGAGTTCTGGTTCAACGACCTTGTGGCGTTTCGGTGGGGGTACTATCACGATACCGAGGCCCCGAACGAGCCGGCAGGGCACACGTTCGGCGGCAGCCTGAAATACAGCATGCTTGAGTTCGATTTCGCGTACGCGGCCCCCCCGAGGGATCTGGGGGACGAGTACACCAAGCACTATTCCGTAGCCGTGAGGTTCTGACGTCGACATCCGGAGATGGTTCGGGATGGGGTGCTGTGGTGGTAGCCTGCACGGTTGCGTGCGTTCTGCTGCTGTCCGCTCCCGCCAGCCCATCGGTTCGCCAACTCCGGCCGGCCTCTAAAGAGACCCACCGAGCACTCCTCGAGCTCCAGGCACGCCAGTGTCCCGTGCCTGATCAGTTTGCTCCTGCTGCCGAGAAGCTCCCCACGCGCTCCGTGGCCGACACGCTGAGGATATGCGCCCTGCGTGTGGAGTTCCTGCAGGAGGATCCCGACGATCCGAACACGACAGGCGACGGGACCTTCGACCTGGGCACCGGCACAGGACCGTTCAGCCCCCCTCCCCACCACAAAGCGTACTTCGAGCGCAACCTGCAGGCGCTCGTGCGCTACTACCACGTGCAGTCGCGCGGGCGGCTGACCCTGGAGTACGAGGCGTTCCCCCGCGACAGCCTGAGCGCCTACCAGGTCTCGAACTACCTGCGCTTCTACAGCCCGGCCGAGGATGATCTCGCGGCGAAGGTTGCACGCCTGTTCGTGTTCATCCAGGAAGCACTGCGCAGGGGAGACGAGGATCCCGACATCGACTTCTCGGAGTTCGACTCCTTCATCATCTTTCACGCCGGGGCCGACTACCAGCACGACATTTACTGGGACACGCCGAGCGACATGGTGACCGGGCACGCCACTCTTACTCCCGCGTACCTCGTGGATGCCGACGACGACAGTTTCCACATCGACTTCGTCACCGTCGTTCCCGAGCACATCGAGCAGGACGGGATAACCGGCAGCATACTCAGCAGTCTGGCGCACGAGTTCGGGCACGAGCTGGGACTGCCCGACATATACATGCCCAACTTCTGGCCTGCCGTGGGGTACTGGGCGCTCATGGACAACGGCGATTCTATGCCTCTCGGGTTCGAGACGGACACGGGGGACATCCTCACCGTTATGGGGGTCCTCCCCCCGAACATGTGCGCATGGTCCCGCACCAGACTCGGTTGGGAAGATGTGGCGGAGCCTCTGGAGGGTGCCCATGAGGTCTCGGCTGTCGGCTCCGGGGCCGCCGGGACCAGGGTGTTTCGTTTCCCCTTCGGGGAGAGAGAGTACTTCCTGCTGGAGAACCGACAGATCGATCTCGATGGCGACCCGACCCTCTACCTGAAGCTCGAGGAGGGCGTGGTTATGGGACCGTCCGACAGCACCGGGGCGCTCAGCGAGGAGTACGATGCGGGACTGCCCGGGGGAGGTATCCTGATCTGGCATATCGACGAGACCGAGTTCGATCCCGATGAAGACGCGTTCGCCAACTGGCTGGAGTACGACCCGGTATGGCACAAGTGGCTCTTCCACAAAGGAATAGCCGTAGAGGAGGCGGACGGGGTTCAGGATATCGGCAGCATCAATTCGCTGTATGACAGCGGCTACCCCGGTGGTCCTTATGTTCCCGACGATTGGAAGGGGGAGGCCCACGACCTGTGGTTCGCGGGCAACGCCGCCGAGTTCGGTTCCCGGACCGAGCCCAACACGTGCTCAAACGACGGGCGTTCGACCCACCTGAGGATCTCGGAGATTGGCCCCAAGGGTGCCGTAATGCCCTTCACCGTGAGCTGGGACTGGACCCAACAGGGGTGGCCGGTGGAGGGTTCGGGCTTTCCGACCGTCGCGGGTGGGATGGTCGCGAGCGTTTCTACCTCCGGTACGGTCCGGGTGTGGGATGCCTCAGGGCTCGGACTCGGCCCCGGTGCTGACCCCATCATTGCCCAGGTGGGTCGGGTGGATTCCGGCGAGCCGCCCACGCTGTGGCAGGAGAGCGGCACGTGGGTCCTCCTTGTGGCCACGAGCGACGAGAAGCGCCTGCATTGCCTGCAGGTTCCGTCCGGTGCCGAGCGCAACGGCTTTCCGGTGGACCTTGGAGACAGGCCCGAGGGACCTGTGGCGGTCGGGGATCTGAATGCTGACGGACACGCAGAAGCAGTGGTCACTACCGTTCTGGGGACCGTCTGGGCCGTCACCCTCGCCACCGGGGAGGTGCTGGAGGGATGGCCGGTTGCCCTTGAAGAGAGGAACGCGAGGGGTGGGGTGGCGGTTGGGGACGTTCGCGAGGGCGGTGGTGACGAGGTACTGATACCCACGGCGTCGGCCGGCACGGCGTTTCTCCACCTTCTGGAAGGGGGCGGCACGGAGCCCGCAGGATGGCCGGTGACCTTCGCCGACGGTGGCGGTTCGCTCCTGCCTGCGTTCGGCGATCTTGACCGAGACGGTCACCGAGAGGTCGTCCTGGCCTCGGGAGCGCACGTCTGGGCGTTCACGCACAATGGTACCGTTGCTGATGGGTGGCCGTCGGAGCTGGATGGCCCAGCATCTTCGTCGGTATCGCTCGGCGACCTCGATGGAGACGGCTATCCGGAAGTGCTCGTCGGGATGGACACCACGTGGCTGCACTGCCTTGATCGCCGAGGACTGCCGCACCTCGACTGGCCCGTCCATATCAGGGGCCTTGAAGACGACGAAGCCGCAACCGGGGCTCCCTTGCTCGCCGACGTGGACGGGGACCGAGGGGGAGAAGTGGTCGCACTTGTCGCTGGAAAACTCTGGGCCTTCAAGTCCAACGGCGCTGCGGTGCCTGGCTGGCCCCTCGGGTGCGAGAGCGGGTTGGAGGGGACCGGCGCCCTCGCCGATGTAGACGGTGACGGCGATCTGGAGCTCTTCTGGTCCGGCGGCGGCCACGTTTTTGGATGGGATCTGCCCGGCACACGTGCGGACAGCCTGGGCTGGTGGCCCCAGTATCGAGGCGGTCCGGCGCACGCCGGTGCTCTGGGCGCCTGTGCGGCCCCGGTGCAGGGCCCGGACTTCGTCGAGAGCTCGGTTTTCGCGTGGCCCAATCCGGCTCGGGAGGGCAAGGTTTGGGTCTCCTATGAGCTGGGAGAACCGCGGGCCGTGGAGTTTGAAGTGTACGATGCGGCTGGATCCCTGGTGACCACGTGGGAAGAGACGGGGGTTCGGGGACGGAATGAGTCGGAGTGGGATCTGGCGGATGTGCCCAGCGGGGTGTACCTGATAAAGGTGAACGTGCTGTCGGCGGGGGAGAGATGGCTCAAGGCCGCAGTAGTGAAATGATCCGCGATCCGGCTGTCGTTGATGGGTTGCGCGGCTGGAAACGTCGAAGGTTGATCGGTGATCGTCGGGGTTTGGCGAACGCAACCGGAGGACGAGTACCGATTCGAGCTGCGCAACCGACCGACGAAGACCGAATCTGTGCTAGATTCGGATTTGCGGTATCGGGTGATAGGAGGCAGACTCATCATTGGACGACTACTTGATCTTGGGCCGAGTGCAATCTCCTTGCAGCGATCTATGGGGGTGGGTATGAGAGGATTGATATTGGTGCTGGGGGTGCTCGTCCTGGTGGGCCAGGCGTGGCCTGATCCAGTCCCTCCACTGGGGTATCGCGGGGGCTTGATGCAGGAAGTGCTCCAGGATGTGGCCGAGGCGGACACGGTGCGAGAGCAAAGCCAGGGAAGTAAGTCCCCGGGACTTGCATTTCTGGCCTCCGCGGCCGTGCCGGGCGCCGGCCAGGCGTACATGGGCCAGTGGAAGACCGCGGCTGTCTTTGCCGGCCTGGAAGTTCTGGGATGGGTGCTGTATTTCAGTGAGGAGAACAAGGGGAAGGACCTGCAGAAAGAATACAAACGCTTTGCGGATGAAAACTACGTGTTCAGGGCTCAGGGAACTGAAACCTATGATCCGCTGGATGCATGGACGTGGGGCTGGGTGGAATTCTACGAGGATTTCATCGAGTGGCCTTCATATCCCGACACATTTCCGGAGACACGGAACGACTTCGAGGAGAACTACGGAGCGAAGAATTCAGATTTCTATGCCCAGATTGAGAGCGAAAACAGGTACATATACGGCTGGACGGATTGGAACGGCCTGGAGAACGGTCCTGACGAGGAGCCGTGGAAGTACTTCGTCTCGAGCCTTCGCGAGCAGTACAAGGCGAAGCGCCGCAAGGCCAACGACAAGCTGAAGAGAGCGGACTACGTTCTTGCACTTCCGGTGGTCCTGAGAGTGGTGAGCTCGACCCTTGCGCTCAACATGGCGAGGGCCCACAACGCGGCGCTGGAGCTCAACGAGCAGGTGAGCCTGCGGTGGCGACTGCACCTGCCCAGACGGGAACCCACCGCGACGCTCGCATTGGTGATACGCTATTGAAACGGATCATAGTGCATTGGTGAGTGGTGAGTGGTGAGTGGTCCCCGTCTTCGACACGTCCCCAACTCCCGGGCGGAGCGCCCACCATCTGCGGGGACCAGTCGGCCGTTGAGGGTCCCTTGTGCTATGCGTGCGGGCGGGTTTGAAACCCGCCCCTACCGATCGTCTCACGCTCACGGGACGGTGGAGATAGGTGGTTGGGGAGGGAGGGGCGTGGCAGCCATGGACATCCCTCTGCGTCCTTTGCGCCTCTGCGGTGAATGCTGATCTCAGGGCGGAAGCGCGGGGTGGCGCGGGTTGTTGGGCTTGTTGCGCTGATCAGCCTGACAGGCCTGCAGAGCGTACAGGCTGAGCCGCGAGGAAAATCGCCCTGGAAGGCGGGGGCGCTTTCTCTTCTGCTTCCCGGCGCAGGACACTTCTACCTCGGGAAGGCCGGCAGGGCGAGAGCGTTCGTGAGCGCGGAAGCGTCCGTTTGGGCGGGCTATTACTTGCTCCGTCGGCAAGCCAACCTCGCGAAGGACGACTACCGTCTCTTCGCCTCACACCACGCCGGTGCCGCATCCGGTGAGGACGCTGACACGTACTACGAGGACGTCTCGTGGTACGACGACAGCTACGACTGCAACCAGGACTACCGGCAGCCTTTCCGGTACACCGATGACCTTGCCTGGGAGTGGGATTCCTGGGAGAACAGGGAACGGATGAAGAAGATGATCCGGCGCAGCAGGGACTGGAGGAGCCGGGCGAAGCTGTCCACAAGCTTCGCGATCCTGACGCGGGTGGCAAGTGCCGTTGACGCGGTCACGGGCGCTTTGACCTTCAAGGTGGGGGACGCCGAAGTCCGGATCGATCCCAGACTGGACGAAGTGTCGATGGAGGCCTCCCTCCGCTGGTAGCCGGGCCCGGTGCAACCGTCCTTGTGCTCCTGTGACTACCCGCTGTGATTAGGCTGAGCCTCAGGACCTTTGGTCCGGGCCCGCAAGCACGAAATCCGAAGCACGAAGCCCGAAACAAACTCCAATGACCGAATGACTGAAATCCCAAACCAAGTCCGAGGACAAGGAGGGCCCGGAGTCGGTCGTACCGGACCGGCGGCGCTCATCGGCGACGCCCTTGGTTTGGAGCATTAGGTATTTGAGTTTGGGATTTGCTTCGGATTTCGGTATTCGATATTCGGATTTGGAGCCCCCGACTTCGTTTTGCATCCCGTTGCATGTCCCAGACATAGCGGTCCCGTGAGTACCCATCGTCCTAACACGGCACTCCTGGCAGTGCTATGGAGCATTCTCTGCTCGGAGGGGGCTCTCGCCGCCTGGGACTACCTGAGTTGGGTAGATATCGTGCCTGAGAGCCGGTGGGAGATTGCCGACCTCGTGGAAGAGGGCCTGCTGGATCAGCGCGCCGCTGAGGCCCTGCTCATCATGGCGGACGATCCGGCGGACCTGACGCTGGCACCAGCGGAAGTCTTCAGGGCCACGACGGACATCTGGTTTGGTGAGGCGGACGCCGTGGTGCGGGGGGCTGTCGAGTCGGGGTGGTTCGAGAGCCTCGCGGCCGCGGCTCGGCAGGGGCGTCTCACGCCTCCCGAACTGAGGCGGTTACGCCTCCTGGCACGGGAACCTCAGTGGGAAGCCATGGCTCTCATCAAAGCCCCCCCGGTGGCCGGCGACGGCAGGGTTGAGATCGAGCTCGACCCGGAAGGGCGAGAGGACCCTGCCGGGTTGGTCCGTGGTAGAGCGCACCTGTGGGGCCTGTACCGGGCGGGTCTCCTGGCGGTTGAGGACGATGTGGGTGGGTCCGTCGTTCGCAAGTACTACGTCGGTGCCGAACCATCGCACGGCCTTCTCCGAAAAGCGGTGGTCGGGACATACCGTGTGTCATTCGGCGAGGGCCTGGTCCTGAGCAACTACCGGCGAGGCGCACATGGTGTCTTCTACGACACTATCAAGAAACGAAGGTACAAGGGGGTTGCGGTGACCTCCGGCGCGGGCAAGGCGGAATGGACGGTGCTCTACTCGAAAGAAAGGCGCGACGTGGATGGCGAGGTCGAGGAGGTCATCGGCGCGAACTTCCAGGGTGATTTGGGAGCACGCTGGCGCGCCGGCCTGACCTTCTGCCGGACGGATGACAACGAGGAACCCGTTGACAATGTCGGTGGGTATTGGCGAGGCAGCACACACGGCTGGCATATGACCGGTGAGGTTGGGAGGACGGGGGACGGTGAGGTGGGTGCCTACGGCGAGCTCCAGCGAGCTGGAGGTCTGATCGGCGTGCGAGCCTCGATTCGGCACTACGGAAAGGAATTCGTGGCGCCGCAGGGAGCACCTTTCGCGGACGCCGACGGCAACCCCGACGCTCAGAACGAGACGGGCTTCTACCTGGAAGGGAAAACGACTGCCCGGGGCTGGTACGGGCTCAGATGGAGCTGTGATGTCTGGGGAACGGCTTCCCTGGACAGCCTCAAAGGGGAGGCTTCGATCGAGGCGGTGACCTGGCACGGTGGGTGGGAGCTCTCCGGCAGGGCACTGCATCGGAGAGAGGAGTTGGAGGGAGGGAGCGGACAGACGAGACTCTCCGGCAGGGTGCGGCGGGAGTGGCATCGGCTGGCTATTCAAACATACGGAAGGATGGCGGATCCGGGCGGCACCGGTTATCTGGAGCTCTCGGGAGCGATAGGGCTGGGCCGGGGGCTGGCTGCTGCTGCACGTGGCAAGATCGATCTGAGCAGGCGGGTCGGCGGCACGAGCTGGCACGAGATCCTCCTGACGGGCGAACCATGGCACTGGTTTCGGTTCCGCGTAGGACACCGACTGGGGTGGGAGCGCGCAGCCAACGGCCGTCACGAGAGACGGCAAGTCCTGCGAGCTGAGGTAAACGCTGCTCTCTAGCCCGCGTTTCTCACCAGCTCTCGTAGCGAAGCGGTGAAGAAGGCTGTGTATGCAAGGCTTGCGACCGAGGCCCCTCTCCGAGCCGGTGGCCGGAGATCCGCCAGCCGGCGGATTGAGGACGGCCCTCCGGGGCGGAGTCCCCTACGGGACGGAGTCCGACCGAGTCCGCCAGCTGGCGGATAGCAGGCACGGTCTTATCCGCCGATGCAGCAGATAGTTGGTGAGAAATACGGGCTGGACTTGCTTGACCGTGCTGGTGGGGTCGGTATGTTCTCTGGATCGAGCAGTTTCTCGGTAGTGCTTGGGTTGTTGAAAGGAGAGCCTGATGGGTGATGCCGCGAACGTCGTGCACGTTGCGGACGACACGTGTGGGATCCCCGGGTACCGA
>JGI12150J12686_103277_pt1 | contig 14166 bp, 11 predicted proteins | sample ANMFosRound1_FD_12686 | JGI IMG/M metagenome (IMG submission 12686)
TGGTACCCGGGGATCCCACTTTGGCATACACCCGTATGCGCCGATGGTGCTATTCACGGGACGCATGAGTTATCAGAAGGGCGCGGACATGCTCGTAAACGCGATACCGGAGATACTCAACAACCGGTGGGATACCAGATTCGTCTTCATAGGGGATGGCGGGATGCGGCAATACTGCGAGCAATGCGCATCACAACGAGGCGTTCTGGATGCCTGCCGGTTCCTCGGGCGCGTATCTGATGAGACGCTCTCCGACTGCATGAACGCGTGCGACATCGCGTGTGTTCCAAGCCGCAACGAACCATTCGGAATCGTGGTTCTGGAAGCATGGGACGCGGCAAAACCGGTCATCGCAACCGATGCCGTGCATCTGATCGACAACTTCTCAAACGGGATACTCGGATACAAAAACCCGGAGTCCATCGCATGGTGCGTCAACTACTCGATGGGCGATCTCGAAGCAACAAAGAAGATGGGGCGAAATGGCAAGAAACTGGTTGAAACAACGTATAATTGGGACCGGATAGCGGATGATACTGTGAAGGTGTACCGGAGGTTGGATGAATAGTCTCTGATCCCACCACCTATGGAACGATGAGCGATATCTGTCTCTTAAAATTTACATCACAGTAAAATAATAAAAATTCATAGAAGAAAAAACGATAGGTTTATGGGTAGAAGAAACAAGATACGCGCAGCTGAACATAGAGGTGGTAAAAGTGTACAGAAGATGGTTAGACCCAATCGAAGAGATGCGAAGGATGCAAGAATGGATGAGCAGAGCTGTCGGCGATATTGAACCGATCACAGCCGGTAGATTGCTGCCAACAAGGGCTGGTGAGGTGACCGCGGAGACGGTAGCCCCATCCCTGGACATACAGGACACAGAAGACAAGATTCTGGTAACTGCTGATGTCCCGGGCGTTGAGAAGGGAGACGTCACAATCAAGGTCAGTGGAGACATGCTCGATGTCACGGCTGAAAAGAAGAAGGAGACGGAAGAGAAAGGTGAGGGATATATCCGAAGAGAGCGCGGCTACACCAAATTCTACCGGAGAATTCCCCTGCCAACCGAGGTTGACCCGAACAATGTTGACGCCACATTGAAGGATGGGGTGCTGCGAATTGAGATGGTGAAGACCACGCTTCCGGAAGCAACGGAGATCGTGGTGAAGTGATTCTTCACCACCTCTTTATTTTTGCGTAACTTTTTTTCATTTTCAGGAATAGCGGTTTTCTCGGTCAAACGGTCAGTCTTTGAATGTGATATCCGACAGTTGAGGCACCGATAAAGTGACAGCCCCGATCAACAGAAACTTATTTAGTGGTTGCAATCCGTGATGAAAGCAATCGAAGTTGGTGGGTGGTGTGTGCAAACAAGATCACCCGGTCAGGAATGCAAAAAAATAAATGATCAATATGACTATATACAAAGAGAATGGGCGGATGCTCTTTACAAAGACTGCGACCTGCACCGAACACGGCGCGTTCAGTGATATCCACTGGTCTGACGCCGCGCCCTACAGGAGATTCGCAGAATTCAGGGATTGTGAAACCGGTGTGGATAACCTGATGCCACCACCTGACATGCTTAATATATGGGGGCGAGCGTATGGCAGTCAGTGATCTGCGAATCGGAATCTTTGCCTGGGAGAGTCTGCATTCGGTCAGGGTTGGCGGCATTGCGCCGCATGTGACTGATCTATCAGAGATCCTTGCCGAAGAAAACGAGGTTCACATCTTCACACGAATTGGTGATGAAAGCGAGTACGAAGAGATACGTGGCGTGCATTACGAGCGGTGTGCGCATGACCAATCCGGCGGGATCGTCGATCAGATGAATGCGATGTGTGCGGCGATGGTTGAGAGGTTCTATGCGGTAGAGGAGGTCTTTGGGAAATTTGACATCATACACGGGCATGACTGGCATCCGGTCACCGCCCTCACTGAAATTAAGAGAAGAAGCAATATTCCATTCGTTATCACGTATCACAGTACGGAATGGGGGCGAAATGGGAATTGCCACTCAGATTCATGGGTGTCAAAGGAGATTGCACATCGAGAATGGCTTGCAGGCTATGAGTCCTCATCAGTGATCACAACATCCGGGCAGATGCATGGCGAGATCAGGGAGTTATACCAGATTCCTGATGGCAAGATCGAAATCATTGGAAACGGCGTCATCTCATGCTCAAAGCTGAATATCGATCCGGGACAAACCAAGGAGCGCTATGGGATCCATCCGCTTGCGCCGGTCGTCCTCTTTGTCGGGAGGATGGTTCACCAGAAGGGTGTGGATCTCCTAATCGAAGCGATGCCGCATATACTTGCACATAGGTGGGACGTCAAATTCATATTCGCTGGCGAGGGCGGGTTCAGGCAGAAGTATGAGGAACTTGCAAGAGAACTCGGCGTATATCAGTCGTGTAGATTTACCGGGTATGTCTCGGATAAAGAACTGAATGAACTGATGAAACTCTGCGACCTGCTCTGTGTGCCAAGCCGCAATGAGCCGTTCGGAATCGTGGTTCTTGAGGGCTGGAGCGTCGGAAAGCCTGTCGTCGGTACAGAGGCGGTGGATGTCATCGACAACTTCAAGGATGGGATTAAGGCATACATGCAGCCAGAGTCGATCACATGGTGCATCAACTACATGCTTGATAATCCGGATCTGATGAAACAGATGGGGGAAACCGGGAAAAAGCGGGTGAAAAAGTTCTATACCTGGGATCATATCGCCAAAAAGACATTGGAAGTGTATGAGAATGTTTTACGGCGTGAACATGCGCTAGATCTATAGTATACAGGGACATAATATTCTGCCATGAAAGTAGGTTTTTTTGTCTGGGAGTATCCGCCGCGGATTGTCGGGGGTCTTGGAACGTATGCCCAGAACATGGCGCCGATGCTTGTTGCGAAAGGGCACGATGTCACGCTATTCACGATCAATCCGGGCGATCTGTTGACGAGTGACGTCCATCAGGGGGTTGAGATACACCGACCGAAGATCATTGACATGTCGGACGCTTTTCCCCTCCTCGTTGCAAATGATCTCAGAAGCTGGGGCACAGGTCTCAAATTCTTTGCAGATGTCTTCGCATACAACCTCTTGAGCGCAACCAAGTTTGTGAACGAACTCGTGAGGAAACAGGGTTACGAGTTCGATATGATCTGCTGCCACGACTGGTTAAGTGCGATATCAGGATGTTCGATAAAAAGAGAACTCGGTCTGCCTTTCGTCGCGCATATACATTCAACCGAATGGGGCAGGACGATGAACACGGGATCAACAGTGGTCAGGGACATTGAGTACTGCGGCTATGAGCACGCGGACCGGGTGATAACAGTCAGCTATCCAATGGAGGAGGACCTTGCAAGGCATGGCTGGGATCCGAGGAAGATTGATGTCTGCTGGAATGGGATTAATCCGGAACAGTACAGTCCGGATAAGGTCTCACAAGAGAAGATCTCTGAGATACGCACCCGACACGGCATAAAAGACGGCGAGGTTATGATTCTCTTCATTGGAAGACTGGTAACTGTCAAAGGCATCGTGAACCTCGTCAAGGCGATGCAACCAATCTCAGAGGCGCACCCCGAAGCGAAACTTGTCGTCCTCGGATCAGGCGATCTGGAAGGGACGGTCATGAACCTGGTAAAAAGACTTGGAATCGGGAATAATGTGAGTGTGCGGTTTGAGTTCGTTCCGGAGTCGGAAAGGATCGCATATTATGCTGCATGCGCCATCGCGGTACTACCTTCACTATACGAGCCATTCGGGATCGTCTCACTTGAGGCGATGTCGATGGAGAAGCCGATCGTTGTCGGTGCAAGCGGCGTGAGCGGATTCCGTGATCAGGTCATTCCATCAGGAAAAGACCAGACTGGCGTCCACGTGGACGGGAATAGTGCATGCGACATCGCATGGGGTGTGGGTAGCCTTCTCGACGACATGGATGAGGCGGTTCTGATGGGTAAGAGGGCAAGAAAGCTTGTGGAGCGGCATTTTACGTGGGACAAGGTTGCGGACTCGACGATCGATGTGTATGAGGATGTTGTGGCGAGTTGTGGGTGATAGTTTGGGTAGGGTAGATTAGATGGATTCAGGAGAAGGAAAGTCTGTTTGGGTTGAGAAAGGAGCTACTCTTAGTGATAAATCCGCTCGAAAAGAATTTGGACTCACACAAGAGGAAATTATTGAAGCCGTCAGGGATGGTAAACTACAGTACCGCATCAATAATATGTTCGGAAACCCATATCTGAAGCTGGTCCGAAGTGAAGTGGAAGCGTATGTAGATGAGAAATACGGTAGCGACTATCTTGAGAAGAAAAAGATCAAGAAAGAGCTGGCACAGACAAATAAAGAATTGAAGAGGTTGAAAGCTCAAGTGGCATCTCTGGAACAAAGAAAAGCTGAACTGCTATCTGTTATTGATGGATGAATCCGCCTGACAAGAGCGTCAACAGCGGCGGTTGAGGATTTTGTTGTGCCAGCGATGAACGATGACTTTGAAAATGAAAATGCGCATGCCTGTTGCGGAGAAGTTCATTGAGAATGAAAGGAATGAGTGAATCAAAATGAAACTGAAGAAAGTAACCATAGAGAATTTTCGGGGTCTTCAAAAGGTTGACCTCGAACTTGACGAAACCACCGTCCTTATTGGTGAGAATAATACCGGGAAAACCAGCATTCTTGAAGCGGTCCGGCTATGTCTTGGCCGTACTCTGTCACGTAGCGGGTCAGTTTTTGAAGAATACGATTACTATTTGAAAGACAGAAATGCCCAGCCTGGCGAGGCGGGTTCTATGGTTCTGACCTTCAGGTTTTATGAAGATGAAGGCGAGGAATGGGAAGAAGACCTCGCGCGGGATCTCGATGATGTTATTGTTTTCAACGATGAACTTCGAACAATTTCTTTTCGTGTGACAAGCGGGTTTGACGAAGCAACCAAAGATTTTGTAACGGATTGGGAGTTCCTTGATGCCAAAGACAAGCCGCTGTCGCCAAAAACAAAACAGCCTCGTATTCTCAATCGTTTTCAGCAATTTTGCCCGGTGTTTTATCTTTCTGCCACCCGGGATGCGGTCAAGGATTTCGGCCCCCGTTCTTTGTTCTGGGCCCCGTTCTTAAGAAACCCGGATATCGATCCACAAGTCCGTGAAGCTCTCGAAAGGGAATTGAGTGAACTAAACGAGAAAATAATAGATGCGCACCAATCCCTGAAAGATGTCAGCACTAACCTCATGAAGACTGGACAGGTCGTTTCTTTGGGAAAGAAACACCAGGTTACCATTGAAGCTCTCCCTGGCCGGGCATTCGACGCCCTCTCACGCGCTCAGGTGAGCATTTCCGGAACTACTGGCGCCCCCTTGCCATTGGGTCGACACGGTGCAGGCACGCAGAGCCTTTCTGTCATGTTTCTGTTTGAGTCTTTTCTCAAAGAGATGCTGACCAAGTCCTATGATGCAGCCAGTAGCCCCATCATGACGCTGGAGGAGCCAGAAGCGCACCTGCATCCAAGCGCCATTCGCACCTTATGGAAATCCTTGCATGGAATGAAAGGACAGAAAATCATTGCCACGCATTCAGGTGATCTACTGGCAGAAGTGCCGCTAAAGTCCATTCGTCGCCTCTGCCGGAATGACGGCGGTGTCGAACTGAGAAAGATACAAATTGAAAATCTGACTGATAACGAACAGAGAAAACTTTTATTCCACATTCGCTATGCAAGGGGGGAACTATTTTTCGCAAGATGCTGGGTGCTGGTCGAAGGCGAGACGGAGCATCATATTCTAACTTGTCTGGCGGAAATGATGGGTGAGGGATACGATCTTGAAAAATATGGCGTCCGTGTCGTTACTACAAAGCATGTTGGCATTGAGGTCTTGTTAAAGGTTGCAGACGATCTTGGAATTGCTTGGCATTGCTTGGCAGACGGTGATAATTCCGGGCAAATAGAAGCCCAAAAAGTGAAAGCCGCTCTTGCAGGTCGACGAAAATCAGAACACCTCGCGGTTTTGCCGGACGATAACATTGAGATTTATCTCTGCAAGAATGGATTCGGCAACATCTATGAATCACACATTTCACCCCAAAAACATGCCCAAGTTATGGCAGATCATGGAACAACGGAGTATTGGAAACAAGTAGTCAAAGCAAAGGATAGGACGCCCAAACCACAAATAGCGCTTGAGGTGGCTGAAAAGATGGGAAGCAGAAGTATAGATGGCGCACCGGAAGAATTGAAGGATGTCATTAAGGCTGCGATTAATTTAGCAAAGGGGCAATAATGGCTATTGATCTTGATATTCTGAATGCAAATCAGCGTGCAGCCGTCGAATGGACTGGTGGTCCACTGTTGGTGTTGGCAGGCCCCGGTTCTGGTAAAACCATGGTCATCACCATGCGGGTTGCCAAGCTGATTGAGGAAACGCCTAATCAAAGGTTCAAAATACTTGGCCTTACATTTACAAACAATGCGGCGGCAGAGATGCGGAGTAGAGTGGAAGTAATGGTTCCCGAAGCACGGGAGCGAACTTCTTTAAGTACATTTCATGCTTTCTGCGCAAATATTCTCAGGCAGCATGGTAGTCACCTTGGATTGTCTCCTGACTTTGTGATTTTGAATCAGCAGGCAGACAGGGAAGCCGTCCTTATTGATGCTATCAGACAAATCCGTTCAGAGGGCGCGGATGCAGAGGAATCGGATATTCGAATCCTGCCATTAATCGACCGTTTGATGGTTCACGACATTCCAGAGGATCAAGTTGAAGATCATTTCCAAGATAAAGCTCTTGGCTGGAAAGTTGCCCGTCTTTATGAAACCTACAAGCAGTTGCTAATATCGCGTAACCAGGTGGACTTCCCTTCCCTGCTGAATGGTGTTGTAAAACTGCTACACGACAAGCCACGGATCGCAAAACACATCCGGATAGTTTACAAGCATGTTTGCGTGGATGAGTTTCACGACACCAATTTTGCGCAGTACAGAGTTATACAGGCGATTATGGGCGACCGCCCCCATGATCTTTTCGTCGTCGCGGATGACGACCAGATCATATATCAGTGGAATGGGGCCAGCCCTGAACGGCTTCGGCAGCTTGAAGAAGATTACAAGATGAATGTCATTCAACTTCCTGCCAATTACCGTTGCCCGCCTTCGGTTATCGAACTTGCCAACAAGCTGATTAAATATAATATCGATCGTTCGCCCGGAAAACAGGCATTAGTTGCGGTCAAGAATGCAACATCCGGAGATGAAATTCGGTTACACAATTTCCCGGATTTTAAGAATGAGATTGAATGGGTGGCTAATGACATTGCCGCTAAATCCCCTGGTGAACGCAGCAATTGCGCCGTACTCGCAAGGACAAAAAAACTATTGGATTCCACAATGGTGGCGCTTAATCAGCACAATATACCTGCTTCTCTATCGACAAGGAAAGACGAATTCTCCAGTGCACCGTTCCGATGGCTGCATGCGATCTTAAGGCTTGCCAATACACGGGCTGACCGTGAACAGCTTAGACGGTTATGTAAGGCATTTTATGAATTGGAAGGAATTCATCTGGAAGTTCAAGAAATAGTTGCAAAAGCATCTGTACAGGGGGGCGACTATCTTCAAAGCTGGTTTATATTAGCTCTGGAAAAAGAAGAACTTGACGAATGCACACAGTCATTTCTTATATCTGCTAAAAAACAGATTGCAGAACGGCTCGATTTTTTAGAATTTATCAAATCATCTATAAATTGGTTTGAAAGCTTAAATCAACAACTTGTAGGCACACAACAGGGTGGAGATGGTTTTGTTGATTATGATGAAGAAAAAGAGACATGGCAGAGGTTGCAACATGATGTAATTAACCAATATGGAATAGAAGAAATAACCCTCAGCATTTTACTCCAGGAATTTGATCTTTCTCCGAAGACGCGGCCCTCACCTGCCGGTGCTGTACGATGTTTGACCATCCATGGCGCAAAGGGTATGGAATTTGAGCATGTTTATCTTATAGGGTTAGCTGAAGAGCAACTGCCTTCATTCCAGAGCATTAAGAAAGGGGCAGACAGCAGGGAATTACAAGAAGAAAGACGAAACTGTTTTGTAGCTATTACGAGGACAATTGCAACTCTTACGATGACTTATGCGGATAAATATTTTGGCTGGAGAAAAAAGCCATCGAGATTTCTGAAAGAGATGGAATTGATAAATTAAGACCGGTTATAGAATCAAACTTGGAAAATGTAGTTCTCAACTGGTTCGGTAGCATCGGCTACGTTGTGCCGACAGGACCAGTAATCACCCCACCCCACAAACACCACAACCAACGCCCATCGGAGGCTAACAATCCATGAATCTCCAGAAACTGCTCTCCAAACCAGAAGGGAAAACACTCGAATTCAAACGAGATCTCTCCTCCCTAAAACCAATTCTCAAAACGCTGGTTGCCTTTGCCAGTACGGCAGGCGGAACAATCATTATCGGACGATCCGATGACGGAAAAATAACCGGCGTTAGCGATGTGCTCCGTGAGGAGGAACGCCTGGCAAGCGTAATTGCAGACAGTATCCGCCCTTCTCTGATGCCCGAACTTGAGGTCTGCTCTTATGAGGGCAAGCCACTCCTCATCGCTACAGTCCCACACTGGCGAGGACCATTTTACCTCAAGGCTGAAGGACCTGAAAAAGGGGTGTACGTGCGTCTCGGTTCCACAAACCGCATGGCTGGAGATGAGTTGTTGGCTGAGTTGCAACGCTCTCTGGGCGGCAGTACCTATGACCAGATACCAATTCCCGATGTGACGATGCACGATCTGGATATGGGCAGGATAGAACAGGCTTTTGCATCAGTCGGGCGCGTTGTTGATGAACGTAAACTCGAAACCATGGGCGTGCTGGTGCCATATACCGGGAAACTGACCGTCTCTAAAGGCGGCATTATTCTGTTTGGTTGTGACAAAGTCCGGGAAAGTTTCTTTCCGGATGCGCGTGTAAGTTGTGCCCGATTCCGGGGAACGGACAGAACGGATTTTATTGACTGTCTGGATATCGAAGGAAGCGTCTTTAACGCTATGGATGAAGTTCCCAGGTTCATCCGCCGCAATACGCGCATGGCTGCTCGGATTGGGGGAATGCGCAGGCAAGATATCCCCGAGTACCCTGAAGTCGCCATCCGGGAAGTGCTGGTGAATGCAATTGCCCATGCCAACTATTCCCTGACGGGCATGCACATTTTAATCGCAATCTACTCTGACAGGATGGAGATTCAGAATCCGGGCATGTTGCCTTTTGGCATGACCATGGATGACTTCCGGTCAGGAGTGAGCAAGGTGCGCAACCGTGTAATCGTTCGTGTCTTTCGGGAACTGGGGCTGATGGAAGAATGGGGTAGCGGATACAGGAGAGTACTTGCAGCGTGTCAGGACATGGGATATCCCAATCCCGACTGGCAGGAGCTGGGATCAGCATTTCGGGTGACGTTTTACCCCCTTTCAGAGTCCAATGTCCCTGTAAATGTCCCTGTAAATGTCCCTGTAAATGTCCCTGTAAATGTCCCTGTAAATGTCCCTGTAAATAAGCGGCAGCAGTGGTTTCTGAATCAGCTTGGGGCAGGAAAACGGGTCAAAAGCATTGATCTGGCGCACCACTGGAACGTGACGGAAAAAACGGCAAAGAGGGACATCGCAGACTTAAAGAATCAAGGAATGATTGAATTTGTTGGCTCACCGAAAACGGGAGTATACCATTTTAAGGAGTAAGAATATGATGTACAAGCGGGGCGTAACTGAAGCTAATGTGGGGGATGTGGCACTGGCTCGGGTTCTGTGGTCGCTATCAGCAGCGTCCTCGGCACACAAACAAAAAATAATTCTATTAATTTAAACAAGATATGAAGGTACCACACCATGTCAGAGATAAGAAAACACTATTTCCTTGAGAAATGTTGCATCATCGCAGGAGAACGGTCAAAGAGACCGACCGATTTCGTCAAAGAGAGGGAACCGGAACCAAGACCCGAAACATGCTCGTTCTGTCCTGGCAATGAGGATCTGACGCCCGCCGCAACGGCTGTGTATAGATATGAGGGTAACAAACTGGTCATCCGAAAAGATGAAGAGAACAATCGGGTGAAGGACTGGGAAGTCAGATGCTTCCCTAACCTGTATCCGGCGCTTCCCGGGCACGAGATCATCGCAGAGACTCCTGATCATGAAAAGCACCCGTCGGACTTTACAGATGATGAAATAACGCTTCTCATGCAGGTCTATTCTGACCGAACAACTCATCATCTGAAAAATAACGACACGGAGTACGTCTCCCTCTTCAGGAACCACGGCAGGGATGCTGGTGCATCTCTATCGCATCCGCACTCCCAGTTGATGCCGATTTCGTTTGTCCCGCCCCTGATAATGCAGGAACTAACTGCGATCGAAGAGGTAAACCGGTGTCCGTACTGCGACATCGTGAAGCAGGAATCAGGCGGAGAGCGGGTGATAATCGAGAACGATCACTGGATCGTGTTTGCGCCGTACTGTTCACGGTTGCCGTTTGAGATGTGGATACTTCCGAAGAAGCACGCAAGCAGCATAACCGCGCCCGATTGCCTGGCGTCACTCGGTACGACGCTCCGGGATACGCTCTTGAAACTGAAGACCCTTCTTAACAATCCAACGTATAACTACATGTTCTTCCAGATGGACAACAGCAGCTATCACCTGAACATCAGAATCGAGCCGAAGCTTTCGATTGCTGCGGGTTTTGAGAAGAATACTGATGTCTACATCAACACCATGCCGCCAGAGGATGCGGCAAGATCACTGAGAGAGATCGATTTTCCGCTCAAAATCTGAAAGAACGGAGTAGTATATCACAAAAGCATCAATTGGGCTGTTGTACGGGCTGAAGTAACTGTGCACCTCTCCCGGACCCCCTCCTGATGTGAAGAGGTAGTACAAATGATCGCTGATCCCGAGACGCCGCCATGTCTCGAGTAACTCCGGGTCACCGGTTTTCTTAACCTTCTCCTCCATGCGCTTCAGCTTCTCATAACATGCGATCTGCATCTCGTTTCCAAGCCAGCAACTGGTGTCGCGTTCAAGGTCCGCCCACGAGATTGTGTCAAAGACCCCAACATCAATCTCACCAACGGGATCGCACGTCTCCACGATCTCAGATGGCATCAGAAACGAGAGGTGGTCATATTTGAGAATCTCGTCCGGAAGATATCTCAGAAACTCAAATATCCCGGTATCCGCCCAGTGGTGCTCGCCAAGCGTCTCATAATCCATAAAGATATTGATGCAGTCGCCCCGGGTTTCAGAGAGCCACGCAGCATACTTATCAGCAGTCAGCGGATACTCCTCCCACCACCTCGATGAGAAGCGGAATCCGATGTCGTCGGTCAACTGGTAATTCCTGAGGAGAACCGGCATGTCATCGTGTCTGTACACGTAGTTCGATGATCTCCAGCCGAGTATCCTTGAGATGCCCTCGGTAAATATCCCTTTGAATCCAAGCGACTTAGCAAGTTCTGCGATCTCACTGTTGTACAGGAATTCGCTGTTCTCGAAGAATGTTGGCGTGTAGCCGATCAAATCCCGGATTGTCCTGAAGTGCATCTCTACCTGTGCTATAAACTCATCCTTCGCCTCATAAAGCGAGGACAGGGAGTGGTAGTAGGTCTGACACAAAAATTCAACATTCGCAGTCTCTGCGAGATTTTTGAAGAGCTCCAGGAGGTCGGGATCATACATCTCGCACTGCTCAAGAAACACTCCTGATATGCTGAATGCGACCTTAAATTCATTCTTATGTTCATCCAGCCTATCCAGGATGATTTCGGTTGCCGGGTGGTAACATTTCTCTGAAATTTTATTGAAAGTACTGCGATTCAGTTCGTAATCAATATATTCCCCTCCCTGATATGGGAATTCCCGATTCAACCGGTGAGGCTGGTGGACTTCAAACGAAAGGGATATATAGGTCATCAGTACATAGTCGCGTCAGGGTGACATAAAGATGACGATGAGGAAGTTCGGGGTTGGTCTTGAGCCAGTCGAAGACCCCAATCCCGCGAAGACATTGCACACCATACTGAAACGCCCGGCAGCATCATGGTCTCATTCGGTCTATTCCGTCCCGTTCGCAGGTAAGATCGTTCCGAACCGGGATTATCCCTACGAGGGGTTGAGTTATGTGCTGGATGGGCGGAACCACCATATCCTTGACGGGATCGCAATCGGCATCGATGGACATGAATTGAAGCCAGCGAGAGTGCTTGCATACCCGTGGAAGGTGATTTATTCGTACAGTGGTGGTGATGTAAAGCTGGATGTGGACTACTATCTGCTGGGAACCGAGGGGAACCCTGGCAGGATCGTTATCAGAGCGAATAAGCCGTGTACGATTGAGATCGAGCCGCTCGTTGATATCAGGTGGATGTATGACCATTCCGACCCATCGGCTCACAGGGTGGAGGAACGCGATAACGGGCTCTTGTTTGGGAGAGACGGGATCCGGGCGGCGGTTGTAACATCTTCGCCGTGCGAATGCCAGACCTGGCACCATCCCGTCAAATGGTTCTACAAGATGGGATCCGGATACCGCGAAGAGGTGGATGGAAAGATAGTATTCAGAGGTGAACAGAGAGAACCCGCATCACTCGGGACAATCACGATCGCGGATCAGAAGACATCAGTCATTGCCGCCTCCTGCAGCAGATCAGAGGATGATGTGATGCGGATGTGCACGCGAGCAATGAGGGAATGTGCAGCGGACGAACGGAGTGAAGCTGCGAATGCGAAGAAGATCGTGGAATCGCTCGATCTCCGCGGTGCTGCTGCGTTTCGGGTGCTCGGGATGGCGAAGTTTGGTATGAGTATAGGGGACACGCTCTCTTTTGAAGCTGGCGACTTCTGGTTCAGGACGGTGTGGTTCAGGGACTGCTTCGAAGGGATTTTACAGAACATCGACACACTCTTCAAACTCGGAATGGAGAACCGGATCAGGGGTACTCTTGTTTATGCATTCGATCGCAGGGACGTGCACGGGAGGATACCAAACTTCGGTGATAATTATAACAGCATCGATGCGACGCTGCTCGCATTAATCGTTGGTTACGAGTACATCAGACGAAAGAGAGACGATGATCTGGAAAGGATAGTTGTCGGGTGCGCGGACGATCTCTTAACCGCACTCGAAAGCGGAGATATGAGCTTACCGAATGGTCCGCCTGTGCTGCATCAAAACGGACTGATATCGTCGGCGCCCCACCACTCATGGACAGACGGCATGCGGAGCATCACCGCAGGCGGGATGTCGCTAACTCTTCCGATCAGGGTTCCTCCGGACTGGGAGTATGAGATAGTTGAGAGATTTGGCGAGGGCGCGGTTTTTGAACTGGTTAAGCCGAAATATTTCCTGCCGGAGGTTAATTCCCAATGGATTCTGGCGATTAAACTCGTATCAGAATTATCCGGAGAAAAGAAGTACTCCAATCTTGCTCGACAGGCATCATCCGGTTTCAAGAGTCTGTTTGTGAACGAACACTTCTTAAACAACCTCGCAACAACCGATGGGCGTGTTGATGCAACCATCGGATCGCCTGCGATGGTTGCGATCTCGATTGCTGATTTTCTGTTTACGGACGAGGAGGTTCGCGTCTTTGCAGAGACGATCAAGGAACACCTGCTGGTCAGAAGAGCGGGGCTGGCGTTCGGGGTTGCTGTGCGGGAATCTAAGAAGAAGATATATTATGGCGATTCCGAATACCATGAATGCGTGGTGTGGCCAAGGGATACGCCGTATCTGATACGTCTGTTGCGCAGGAATCGTGAACAGAGGCTTGTTAAGGAAATAATCAGGAGCAATCTTAATCACCAGATGAAAGAGGGTTTCTTATTCTATAACAGCGAGTTATTCAGCCAGGACGACGGTATCGTGCCTGTCAAGAACCCGGTTCAGTTCTGGTCGCAGTGGGTTGATGATCTGGTTGGATGAACAACCCATCCCTCTGATCCCGATCTCCTCATGTCTTTACAGCGATTTGGAAAAGGTAATACTAAAAGGGGGTTTCAGTAGCTAACACATTTGCACAACACACTCCACAAAAATAATTCAGAATCTAATATAAAAATCAGCCCTGCGATTACAGTCACCACACCGCCACA
>JGI12150J12686_102639_pt2 | contig 13918 bp, 10 predicted proteins | sample ANMFosRound1_FD_12686 | JGI IMG/M metagenome (IMG submission 12686)
GGTCACAATCATTAGGATTGTTAAGTTGATCATTTTTTTCCGCCTGGGTTATTGTTTTTACAATTATCGGGTCCAGAAAACTTTCGACAGTAGAGTAAAACGAATGAAAAGGGATCAGTACCCCCACATCACTTTGCCCATATTTCTCAGTTGATTCCTTGAATGCACTGAGCATCGAGCGTTCACCCTTTGCCAGATGCTTGCCTGTAAATCCGGTAGATCTGATCTTCTCGAATACCTTCTGCAAAAGATTGAACTGGTATGGAACAAATGGATATACCTCTGCAAAATCCCCCTCCTCTTTATAAATCTTCATCTCCGCGCTGCCCTTTGAGAACGATATCAGGTTTTTCAGGATAGTCCTCTTATCAGTATAGAATGAAGCAAGCATCTCCCTATGCTCTTCTTTCTTAAGCAGTATCCTCTTCTTAAGGACCTCATCCACATTAGCGCTCGACAGGCTAAGTCGCGTATCAAAACGAGCCTGAATCTTGGAAAAATCATACTCCTTGACTCTCTCTTTCGTAACAGTATCGATATCAGCCTGGGATGTAACGATCACCCACGCCTTCCCTCGAAGTTTCGTTCCAAGCTCTTCCGCAACAGTCTGAAGGTTGAGCATCAACCCACTGTCTTCACCAATGTACTGCCCGACCTCATCCACAAGGAAAATTACCTGATGATCCCCACCTTTTGACCTGCAATATTTCGCAACCTTCTTTGCGAACTTCTCAACATCAAGGTGGTAATTTCGCCCATCATTCTTAAACATCGACACAGCAGATTCTTTGCTCTGGTGCCCGCAATTGGCAAGAGCCTTAACAATATCATCATGCTCAACGAAATATCGGTCTCTAATTTCTTCCCATGCACTTCCACTTATTTTTATAACTTCTTCTTTGAAAGCATCATAAAGCCCTTTATCCTGCAGGTCTTCTTCGAGTTCTGCGATCCAGAAGACATCCCCAAAGAAACCTTTGTGTTCATTGAACGCCCTCATCAATATATTGACGATTCGTTCCTTACTATCGCCTGCTTTTGAATCGATATTAAAGAGTATAACATCCTTTGTACCGTAATTCACTGCCTTTTCGATGGTGTCAAACAGTTGGGGGTCTGGTATCTTTTCTCTGAAGAAATCAATGGATGTCCTATCACGCACTGTTTTGTTTTCCAGCAGGTAGGAGAGTATTTTAATAAAATGGGATTTGCCAGAACCGAAAAAACCAGACACCCATACGCCAATATTATCGGTTGGCGTCTGCGCAGCATCGTAATATCGGTCAAAAAATGTATCAAAGTGTTTTAACGATTCTTGCGTAACTACATATTCATCAAGCTCGGTGTAGACGCTGTCATCATCGTCTTGATCTACTTTAATAACTCCATTGATCTTTCTTCGAATGTCTTTTATGAACAGGTTTTCTATTTTTGGATTTTCCGGCATTTTACCACCCCCTGGGTTTCAGCCTTCATCATTGATAAGTCGAAATGCACGGTAATAGTTGGCGTCTCTGAACTTTCCAAACAGGCTCAGTACATGACTATCATATTCACCAGGGTAAAATGTAACAAGCGGTACATTTCCCGTTACTGGCTGCAAATTATTGAGGATAGAATGAGAACGCACCAGGGGCCACACCTTGCCCACCCCGGTTAAGAACATCAACTGGATATCGCCATTGGAAGCCATCTTTGACTGTATAGCTTTCTTGATAGTTTCATGTTTTAATAATATCCTGAGCTTGGTTAACAAATCTTCAGAACCCTTTTCTTCTTCGAATTGAATGATTTTTTCCATAGATAGTTTATCTTCTAAAAGTTTGAAACACATCTCGTATAAATCGATTACAAGAATATTCACTGACATATTATTGAGATTGGAAGCGATCCGATCGATAGTCTGTCTGACGAGTAACTCTTTTTCAGGCGGATAATCGAATATCCAGAATGGAACTTCGTTGCCAAGACCTTTCGCAGTCAAAAAGTCACCCTCATGCACCTTTTCTTTCAGTAGCTCCAAACGCTTTTCAAATCTTATAGTATCTGCTTTAATGATGCATTTGCCCCCCTACCCACTATACTATATCATCAACATGACTCATTAAGTCTTCGGTTCAATGGGCTTTGGGACATTATTATCCGACCAACTGCCCCACCACTCTGCAACCCACCTCTGCAAGTTTGACCACGCTGCACCATAGAATGCTCTGACCAATGCGCTTGACCCGATCGTATTTCTAAATACGATCATCGTGGAAACATTGCATAAGCTACACATTATATGGGTGTATGTACCACTATGATTATATACTTGTTGGTCGATTCCATCTTATGCCCCCTAAACAGCGCGGAGAAGAACTTAAAAAAATCGTCAGGAGTGTCCGGGATGGAACATTCGAATACGATAGCAAAGAGCCGGTGAAAACCGACTGGGCACAATATGATCAAGCGCAGATCTATGAGATGGTCAATTATCTAAATAACATACGGGATCTTGTAAATCTTGCAGATAAACGAATAAAAGAACGAACTCCGGTTCAATGTGTCGGTATTATCCACAATTCCAATTTTTCCAGACATCGAAAATCCAAAGTATCAGACACGAGACCCAAATCGACAATAAGTCGGCATCAGAATAACTTTACAGCCCCTGTGAGTTTACCCACGCAAAATCAAGAAGAACAACAAACCCCCTCACATTCACCCACAATACAGCCGATACCCGCAGTCCCTGCACTGCCCTCATAATCCACCCTCTCGAACCCGTGCCGATAGTCGTGAAGGATGCACTCTGCCACACCCCCCATCTCCGACAGCACACCAGCATCCAGCGGCACCATCCAGTTCATACACCCGCGGTTTTTTGCTTCGACAACAGTTCCGGACTCAGCCTCCGCACTGTGTATTCAGGATACAGGTGGCTGAACCCATGCACATACAGCAACAATTGTCTCGACCGTTCACCGTATCCCCTCCAAATTGATTGGTAAACGGGGTATTATCTACAAATCAACGACTTGCTGTTACAAATGTGTACAAATATTGTTATAAATCATATAATAAATGTTAATTTAAATATTGAAAGTATTAGAAAGTAATACCAAGCCGATGACGGGCAATCTTTAGGAATTAAAGCAGGTCATGACACGGGATTTAGGTAAATTGAAGCCCGCATACGTTTTACCCTCTGATTTGGAGGGGATACCGTTCACCATGTATAGACTTACCACCGGTCTTGTAATCAATGATCGCAACTCCCTTACCAGTCCTGGGGATCAGATCCACCCGATCAATAAACCCCTTGAAGAGATGACCGCCCGGCGGCACTGTGAATTTCCGCCCCACCACCAGGTTGCTCCGGATGCGATCCCTGTTACGCTCCCAAAACCCATTCATCAGGGGTTTGACCTTCTCCGCGTTCCTCTGCTCCCTCCGCGGTTAAATTCACTGTTTGGCTCCTGTATGTTCCGGGACGCGCCGTGCCTTTGTAGTGAAGTCTCATGACACTGTTTTATGCATGCATGTAGCAACGATTGAAAAGGAGATAAAACTTATTTGTATGACATCACTCCAAACTCACCCCCCCTTCACACCATCATCGCAACTACTGCAATTCTGAAAAGTGTTTCTTAGATCGGCAGTGATACGTTTTGATCCAACACCATCGTAAGTTGGCAACTCCGAACTCCAGATACCTTTAAATCAATGTGCATCACAGTGTGATGGCATGGGCTCGTAGATCAGTTGGAAGATCGTCGCCTTTGCAAGGCGAAGGCCCTGGGTTCGAGTCCCAGCGAGTCCATCATGAGCACAAAGACCACTTGGATCAAGGCAGACACTGGTAATTGGGATGCGCAGAAGCAGAGAATTACCACCAGTCTTGAGTCAGGTGTGGAATGCGTGCTCGCATCAGAAGGTCGTGTCGGGAAGGTGCGGGAACTTGGCGATATCTTGGTGGCATCCCCGGTTGCAGAGGATGTCATGCCTGATATTGTGATGGTCGGCATAAACGGGGAAGGAGATGGAACGCAGCCGCTTCCGACCGATTTAACCGGATCGATGGATATTATCACGGCAGAGCGGTTGGCTTCCGAAGGAAAGACGGTTGCCGGATACGTGGTCATCCGCGATAAGAAGTACGAACAGTTCGCGGTTGAACTCGGCAAGGTCTGTGATTATCTGATCGCCGTGGGGACTGACTGGAAGGTTATCCCGCTCGAAAACATGATCGCAGGACTCTTTGACGAAGATGTTGCGATCATAGCCGGAGTTCAGGATGCAGATGAGGCGAAACTCGCAATCGAGACGCTTGAGCATGGCGCGGACGGCGTTCTCATAGATACTGATGACCCGTCAGAGATCAAGCGCATCGTTGGCGTTGTGGAACGCTCAGGCATCCCGGCGATACCGCTTCAGGTTGCGCGGGTGACAGTGGTCGAACCCAGAGGCATGGGCGACCGGGTCTGCGTGGACACCTGCTCGCTGATGTCTGTCGGAGAGGGGATGCTTGTCGGATCGCAGTCAAACGGACTATTCCTGATACAATCCGAGGCAGAGGACAGCCCGTATGTTGCGTCCCGTCCGTTCAGGGTCAATGCGGGTGCAGTACATGCTTATGCGAAGGTCGGCGAGAAGACGCAGTACCTATCAGAACTCTCTGCTGGCGATGGCGTGATCATCGTGAATGCGCGAGGCGAGCAGAGGGACGGGATCGTTGGTAGGGTCAAGATCGAGAAGCGACCTCTGACGCTTGTCAAGGCTGAAGTCGATGGAAACATAATAACAACGATCTTGCAGAATGCCGAGACGATAAAACTCGTCGGCGCGGATGGGCTTCCGATATCGATCGCAAATCTCAAGGTCGGCGACGAGGTGCTCGTCCATTTCGAGGATTCGGCGCGGCACTTCGGCATGAAGATCGATGAGACGATCATCGAGAAGTAACGTGCCGTTTGGGGGTAAATCTCGGAAACGGTGATGGAGACTTTTTATCCGAATCGCCCCACTCTGATTCATGAGGTTTTTCGGGAATTAGTCTATTTATAGGCAGTTTTTATGCCAACGGCTTCGCTCGCTACGCTCACAGTCACGAACTCACGCGTTTGGGCGAATTTCACGAATACTAAACCAATAAATTCGTGCCATTCGTGATCCCTGCGCACTTAATGCTACACGGGTAGGATTCAGCTACGAGATGCTTGCAACTCGAATTACCAGAGAGCCGAAAAACCCCTCCAATCGCGGTGACCTCTCTTGTATTGACATACCGGCGTTCGGATGAACCATCCTGCGCCAGCGGGTATAGGCGCGCACCCAACAGCGATCATGAGAGACAAAACCATCAGCAAAACGCCGGACTCGAGCGTGAATCTCACTCGCTCACCACCCCCGCAATCGCTGATGCCGCTGGCACATCCAGTACATAAATATCATCGTTCCCGTAATTCGGATGAAATCCAAAGACCATCTTCGAGCCATCAGGACTCCATTCGATCCCGCCTATCACGCCATACGGATACGGAATGCTCAGCAATAGTTCTTTGTCACTTCCATCGATGTCCATCACCCAGATCTCGGATTTATCCTCGAAATCATGCTCCGTTTTGTACAGATACCCATTCGATGACCGCGAGATGTAAGCAACCCTCCGCCCATCAGGATTCCACTCAAAACCTGCATCGGCGCCGGGACTTTCTGTCAACCGCTCTTTACCGCTGCCATCAGGGTTCATCATCCATATATCAAAGTTGTCCTGATTTTCTGATAGGTATGTAATCTTTGTACCATCCGGACTAAATTCCGGACCCGCGTCGTAGCCGGGACGGTCTGTTAGTTGCTTCTTGTTTCCACCATTTGCATCCATCACCCAGATGTCAATATTTTCGATGCGGGTCTCAGGAGATATTACCGGGTTTAAGAAGAATATCTTCTTCCCATCAGGACTCCACTCCGGTCGCGGCGGGCAGTTACTGCTCTCAATCCCGGATGCGAGTTTCACCTTGTTACTCTCATCAAGGTTCATCACCCAGATGTCTGAGTGCGTCTCCGGACCTGCCATGTGTATCTCCCTGCTCTGCCAAGCATCGTTGTATTTAGCGCCATCGATGTTCCAATCGCCCTTCTCCTTTGTCACAGTTCCATTTTTCCACCATACGAGGTATGAACCGGTCCCGTAGTATGTACAATAGCACACCTTCGTTCTATCAGGGCTTATCGCCTGAAACGGATGTGTTCGCTCATTCAAAGACAGGAGCTTTTTTTTATTGCCCCCGTCCAGGTCCATTACCTCAGTTACCAGTAGCTCGGTGTATACAGGGTCATAATATTCGAAGTAGACCTTGCCAGAATGCAGCACCGGATTTGTGCCGTTTGCCAGCCTTGTTACATCGCTTCCATCTGCATTCATGACCGCGATGTAACACTCCGAACTGTAGCGTCCGGAACCGACATCAGGTCGTGTTTCAAAGAATATCTTTGTTCCGTCCGGGCTCCACACAGGACTCTCATCCGGACCCGGATTTGTCGTAAGTCTTGTTCCGCCGGACGCTGCGATCAGATCATCCAGTTCTGATTGCGTGATCGCCTGTCTCACAGGGGATTGCATCGTCACAAGAGCAAATATGGTTACGCTGGATGCAATTGCAAGCAGCAACAGAATTGTCAGAATCTTTTTAGTCTTTGTCTTCATCTGTCAAGCCTCCTGCGTATCCGCTCAGTGCTCCAACGAGCGCACAGCAAAGCGCAAACGCAATCTTTACAGCAAGTTCGATTGATTCAGGTTTCCTTATGTAAAACCCAAATCCCAAATCGAAGAGTGTTTCGAAGATTGTCAGTGCCCAGAGAATACCGGCAACTGTAATACCCGCTTTCCAGCTTCGGGACATGTATCCAAGGATTATCACGACTGGCATGGAGATTAGAACCAGTTTCCAGCAGCCATCGGCGTTCCATGGGATAAGCCACGATAGCGGGTCTATATGCAAATTAAATGTTCCACCTATGAACCACAGAACATAAAAAGCACCTATGATCGCAAAAAGAGTTGGGGCTACCCACCTTTCTCTCATTTTCGTTTTTGCTCCTCTAACCAAATCTGTTCCCCAACTTTGATCACCTTATTCTCTGTTAAGTTAACGGTTACGGAATAAGCTATCCCGGTTTCATTCATATAAATCAGCACTTGTGTGGGCCCAACTCTTTTGCCGGTCACCCAGTTCTCAAAATCCATCACAGTGATAATCTCATAATCCCTACCAACTATTTTTTCTTTGACCTGTGGGTCATCAAGAGCTATTTTTAGTGCATCAGACTTTTCATTCTCAGTTAGAGCCACGGGAAGTGTAGGCTTTATAAATGTGTTTTTTAGTATGCGTACAACCTTCCTCTCTTTCAGATCAACTAATGGGATTATCTCTATAATGCTTGTCCAGTCTTTATTTCCAATGTATATCTGCACTCCTGGTAAATCATAGGAACTCTCTTTTCCATACTCATCGGTCTCACCACCACTGACCATGTTTACCGAGCTGATTTTGATTTCTTTCCCCCTCAGCATCTCTTGCACAGTCCTGTTTTTCAGCGCAATCTGTACAATCAATTTTTCTTCTTCGGTTAGCTGATCCGGAATCTTAATAGCCAGAGACTCTTCTGTTAAATTATCTGGGGTTTGATAAACTTCAGAAGTTCGTGGTGATGTTTCGGTTGGTCGTTTAATTTCACCCCCCTCATCCGCAGCCATTGCAGGCACATCTATTACATAGATAGCACTATTTACAACATCTATCATATAATAATCAAAAGCTATCTTTGACCCATCCGGGCTCCATGCTAAACCCATTCCAACACGGGAGGGATTGCAAGGAACACTCAGCAATAACTCTTTATTACTTCCGTCTGCATCCATTATCCGGATTTCTTTAGCTTTAGGGTCATTTGTTAACCAGGAGTTATAAGCTATCTTTGACCCATCCAGGCTCCAATCGAAATCAGTGACCAGTGCCCCTGTCGTTAGCTGCTTTTTATCACCACCATCGGGGTTCATCGTCCAGATATCAAAGTTGCTGAGGTTGCCGGACATATATGCTATATTCTTTCCATCAGAACTCCATTTTGGGCTCGTATCATACTCCGGATAATCTGTTAATCTCTTCTGGTTACCTCCGTCAGCATCCATAATCATGATATCAAAGTTTGTAGTAGGGTTGTTGCCGGATGGTGTTGATGTCTGGAAAAGTATTTTCTTTCCATTCGGACTCCATATCAAATCCGAATAACCAGAACAAGTGAGATCAATGTCAGATGCTATTTTTGTTTTATCGCCCCCATTGGCATCCATCACAAAAATATTTGCGTGTGTTTCCCTCGCCAATATATCTATATTTCGTCGATTAACACGTGGTTCATGATCAAACCTTGTCCATGTCTCATTTTTCCACTTCAACCAATAATAACCAGTGCTATGCGGTGTGAAGTAGCATATCTTTTCTCCATCAGGGCTTATGGTGGGGTTAGAGTCAAGTGGTGTAACATTTAACGATATCAACTTTTTTTTATCACTCCCGTCTGTATTCATGACCCATACATCAATGGGTGCGTAAGCCTTATTTTTAAAAAATATCTTGTCAGAACGCATAACCGGGTTTGTGCCATTTGCTAACCGGGTTAAATTACTGCCATCTGCATCCATGACACAAATATAACATTCCGGACCATAACGTCCAAGACCAATATCTGGCATTGATACAAAAAATATCTTTTTTCCGTCCGCACTCCACACAGGATTCTTATCCGGACCTGGATTTGTCGTTAGCCTTGTTATATTTTCAGATAGATTGGTTAAATCTTCCAATTGTGGTTCAGGCGTAATTGCATGTTTCACAGGGGATGGCAGCACCACAAGAGCAGTTACAATCACACCTGCTGATATTGCGAACAACAGGATGATGGCTAAAAGTTTTTTAGTTTTTGTCTTCGTTTTTCACTGCCTCCATCTCCGGCACATCGACTAAGTATATGTCTGCATTCTTCCACCCGACTTTCACATTAGGCACCCACACAAAAGCGATCCCGGATCCGTCAGGACTCCATTTTAGGTCATGTATCGTGCCATAATTGTATGGAATGCTCAACAACCGATCTTTGCCACTTCCATTGAAGTTCATCACCCAGATCTCCGATTTATCATTTTTTTTCTGCTTCCCGGAATAACAATACGTTTTTGTTGACCTGGATATATAAGCTATCCGGTTTCCATCCGGACTCCACTCGAGATCAGTCTTAAATGCTGGACTTTTTGTCAGCTGCTCGCTGTCATCATCACTGAGGTTCACTATCCGGATGTCAACATTATCTTCCTGCCCGGTAGCCCCACGGTCCGATATGTACGCGATCTTTCTCCCATCCGGACTCCATTCCGCACCAAAATTCTCTCTTGTTTCTGCGGATAGCTTCTCCGTGTTAGTGTTATCCACATCCACCATCCGGATGCTAACCGCTGTAAGTTCGTTTGAACAGACTCGCGAAGCCTGGAAGAGTATCTTCTGTCCATCCGGGCTCCAGATCAAATCCGGATTGTAGAAATCGGTATGGCTGATACCGGAAACGATCGTCGTTTCGTTACCCCCGTTTACATCCATTATCCGGATGTCTGCCGCAATTTCATGCCGATTATAAGCGGTCTTACCAGTTGGATATTGCGCGTAATAGCAAACTTTGCCCCCATCCGGACTCAATGCCCATCCCGATCCAAGCAGAGGCTGGTCATCTGTCATAGGAATAGATACCACCCTCTTTTCATCGCTTCCATCCGGGTTCATAACCCATAGCTCACGTTCTTCTTCTTCTTCTGCAATTCTACGGAAAAATACCCTGCCCCCGTCCCGACTTAACGCTGGATATGCGCCCCGGGTCAGTGTTGTCACATTGCCACCATCCGGATCCATGACACAGATGTGAGATCCGGATTTGAAGAATATCTTCGAGCCATCCTGGCTCCAGACAGGATACCCATAGCCAGCAGAGCCCGTTGTCAATCTTGTTACATCATAGCGATACGTTAGATTAGTCATTGGTTGTGATTGCAGATAAAACAGGATCAAGCTCAGAGAGACTGTTAGTAACAGAACGATTGTTAGAATCTTTTTAGTTTCTGTCTTCATTTTCATTCGACCCTCCATCTTCACCCTCTTCTCGCTTTGCCGGTCCACGCGTCACAACAGCATAGATCCCAGTCCCAATGGCGGACAGGATAAACAGCATGATGAAAACAGCCGCAAGACCAGCACAACTGGATGTTGATGGTTTCCAGTACGTAAGCGACATATCGGGATACGACTTTTCCGCCCTCTCGTTCCCGGTATATGGCCGAAGAAGTGCGCTTTTATTCATTTCCACCATAAATACAACTCTTCCGGCACCACGAGAATCCCTAACAGCATCGGTTGCATCGAAAAGATAGCACCACCCGGTGCCCCTCTCTTCCGGATCGCTCAGATTTCCGGATACGACTACGGTCTCAAAAGGTTCGCCAGAGGATAAACGTTCTCGCTTGCCATCGTGCAGGTAATGAGCCGCAACCGTTTTGTTTGCGGAATGCACAAACAGACTGGCGCCCGCGAGCTCGTATGGACTATCTGGCAGATCGTATTCCAGGTGGAAGCCTCCTTCCAGCTCAGTGACGTTGCCTGCATCCACATCCATATACTGACGTTCGAAAGGATCCTGCATCAGCGGATACACGAATGCGCCAGCAGAGATAAGGAGTAATGAAACCGTCACCAAAACGGCGAGTTTGAGCACGAATCTCACTCGCTCACCACCCCCGCAATCGCTGACACCGCTGGCACATCCAGCACATAGATATCACGGTTCCCGGAGTCGGGCTGAAACACAAAAGCAATCTCTGATCCGTCAGGACTCCATGCCAGATCGTTGATCTTGCCGCTGGAATCGGGCAGGCACAATAGAACTTGTTTATTACCCCCGTCAGCATCCATAACTCTAATCTTATTCTCTTCCTCCCACTCCAGCCCCCATTTCGGAATGTAGACAGATTTCCTCGAATGCACGATGTAAGCTATTCTCCCATCGGGGCTCCAGTCAAAACCACCCCCACTCCACCCGATTGGACCGCAATCATCCCCTGAAGCGGTGAGCTGCGTCTTATTCGTTCCGTCCGAATTCATGATCCATATCTCTGATCTCCCACTCCGATCCGATATGAATGCGATCGTCTCCCCATCCGGACTCCATCTGAAAAACCGGTCCATCTCGGGTCTGGTATCCAGTGTCGCATTCAACATGCCGCAATTCCCGTTTGCGTCCACGAAATAGAGGTACTCATAGATATGCCCACCATACGCCATCATATATCCAGAGAGCACCTTACCATCCGGGGTGCGTGCAGAGCATCCAGGGAATGCAGAGAATTGGGATCCTGAGCACGATGTGCTGATATCAGCTATCACCCTTCTTCTGTCTCCGCTGATATTCACCGCCCAGACGTCCCAGAGATCAGCAGAGTTTCGGGACCCGTACAGTACGTCTCCGTTAGGGTCAAGACAAAACCCGGGGTTTCCAGACGCATTATCAACCAGTTTCAGCTCATCTCCGTTTATATCCATCACCAGTATATCAAACGGCGAGCCGGGTGTGCTGGTGGCAAATATTATCTCTCCGTCCCGGCTCCATGCAAAATCATCCACATACACATCTCTTGTCAGCTGCTTTTTGCCGCTTCCATCCTGACTCATGATATGGAGATTCCTGCCAGATGCCAGATACAAAATCATATTCCCATCAGGACTCCATTCCGGGTTAAAGTCGTTTGTAGTGCTTGTCGTAAGCCCGGTCACATTTTCGTGCCGTATCTGTGTCTGTGGCGTGACAACATATAGCGGCGGCAGTACCCCTACTTTGACCATGACGAGCACCACCGCCAGGGCGACCATGATTGTGAACAGGTGTTCGGTCTTAATCTTTATTTTTCAGACCCCCTGTTGTGGACAGGTTTATCACGTATATGTCGCGGTCAATCCCCTCTTCATATTCCCATGTTACAACGGCTATCTTTGATCCATCGGGGCTCCACACCATGCGCACTATTAACCCGGTGGTAATGGTTGTGAGCAGCCGCTCATCACCCCCGTCCTCGTTCACCATCCAGACCTCAATCTCCCGAGTTTCGCCCACGCTCCTAAGACCCGGTTTCCATGAAGCATAGACGATTCTTTTTCCATCATGACTCCAGAATCCTTCTTCCCAGTTCTCCGAGATGTCTGTCAGTTGTTTTTCGTTACTTCCATCGATATCCACAACCCAGATATCCGCACCCTCAACATCGCTGGTGATGCCAGGGTACCACCAGTATTTCGGTGGTATTTGCACGTAGATGATCTTCTTACCATCAAGGCTCCATCTGGGCCACGTACTTGACCCAACAAAGGACGTTAACCTCTTGCTATCCCCAGTCTCCATGTTTATCATAAATATCTGCCCGGTCTCTCCGCTCTCCGAAAGATCAGAGCACGACAGAGCCACATACTTGCCATCGGGACTCCAGACCGGTCCAATGGTACCATGCACGATGCCGTAGCTCACATTGCCGACGAATCTCAACTCATTCTCTTTCAGGTCCCATACCCATGCGGTTTTCAGATGTTCTTTGGCAATCAACTTCTGCCCTTCCCAACCCCTTTCCTCCAGAACAGATATGGAAGGCTCGGTTCCGGACATGTACCGCACCCATTCTCCTTCCTCTCCTCTCCAGACCCACGTATAGCCGGTCTCTTCCAGTCTTGTGAAGAATATCTCCGTCCTGTCAGGACTCCACGAATGCATCTCGTAAGCTGACATTCTGGTACACCCGATATAGCCACCGTCATCAACATACTCATCCTCTATAGTGAGTTCGGCGATCTTCTTCTGGTTTTTGCCATCGATATCCATCACATATGCCTGATATGTCTCCTCGCTTCCATCTACTGTGCATGTGCGGTTTTTATAAAAAGCCCGCCTCTGCTCAGGATCCATGACCAGCGAGTACCACTTGATCTCTGCCAGTTCTTCCCTGTGGCTGCCATCCGGATCGCAGACACATATCCGGTCATCCGATTTGAAGAATATCCTGCGCCCGTCAGGGCTCCACACGGGATTCGCCTCATCGGCAGAGGTGTTTGACAGGGCTGTTACAGAGAGGTTACGCACTGGCACCTCATCCGCCTCGACCGGATGCGGTTCCCATTCCGAGGTGGTTACCACTGGCGTCTTCTTGATCCGGTTGTCGGCATCGGTGGCATTGGCTGCGGTTTCATCTGCGGAAGTTGCTACCGCGGGCGTGGTTGCCATAGGTGCCGTTTCCTCGAGGTTAGTCTCCAGCTCCAGACAGGCTGACACTGTCAGTGCTGCCACGAGGACGATTCCAATTGCAAGTGTTTTTCCTGACAACATATTATCATCTCGTTTTCGTCTCTGTTTTATCCATTTTTTACTCTATTTAAAATTATTATTATAATGGCTGAAATTGCCGCCACCCAAAATTCAAACCCTGGTATGGATTTTTCCGTGGAATTTTGAACGCCATCCCCTCCACTCACGGTTCCACTGGTATCGGATGCTGAAACCTCGGGCAGTGCGGCATCCGCCTCCGCGCCTGCAACCTTTACCAGCCAGACATCAGATGAGGAGGGGGGCGAGTCCGGATAAATTTGACCGGCAATCACACATCCACCATCTGATACCTGTTGAACTGAGTATGCTTCACATCTTTCGAATACCTTGTTCCACTGCTGATCACCATCTGCGTCTGTCTTGATGAGCCGAACAACAATAGCGCCTGACCTACATGGGCATATTTTACCTGCAAGTATATATCCGCCATCCGATGTTTGCTGGTGGGATCCCCGGGTACCGAGCTCGA
>JGI12150J12686_103588_pt1 | contig 13844 bp, 10 predicted proteins | sample ANMFosRound1_FD_12686 | JGI IMG/M metagenome (IMG submission 12686)
TGGAGTGTTTTTATCTTGATGAGTTCAGTAATATAAGCGAACTGAAGGATGCTGTTACGGAATATATTGAATACTACAACAGCAGAAGAATTAGCCTGAAATTAAAAGGTCTGACTCCAATTGAATATCGGAATCAGACCTATATGCCTCGTGTTTAACTGTCCAACTTTTTGGGGTCAGTACACTTCTGGGGCTCTTATCTAAGCCGCGAGAAAGAGATGCACTGGGAGCAAGAGAACCCGGGACCTCCCGAAAAACCGCTTCCACCACCACCTGATGTCTCGGAATTCAAGTTCAGTTTCCACAAGGACGTACCAGCCGGAACCGATCCTGATATGCCATGGAGTCACCCGGGAGTGCTCATCCGGGAGGTCTGGATGGCTCATGATGCGGTTAAGGAACGCTACTGGGATTCAGTGCCACATACGGATGTACAGGGGGTGGTCTGGTGGGAGCACAAGTTCTACTACATAGCTCCCCTGAAAGAGCCTTTTGAACAGGAGAAAGGAACGATCTACTGGCTGGACATCGGAGCCAAACCCGCAGATGACGAGTGGTACTGGGGCTGGGAGACGTCCGTAAACCACTGGAACGATAATGCGGTCCGCGGCTGGAATGATGGTTCATGGTGGGAATGCCTGGGCACAGCACCCATCGATTTCGAAGACCTGACGCTGGGAACCGAATACAAGGTTGGAGACACGTTCACCACCTCTGACATTCCGGTCGCTGTCGAACCGTTTCAGCAGAGTGGCGGGGGCTGGACCAGCACCGGATATGCCATGGTTATGAACGGCGGACAAGCTGGCGGATCAGGTAACGAGATGAATGTCAACAACGTCAACCTCGACTTTAGCTTTGGCACACCTGTCAAAAGACTCTCCCTCCTCTTTGGAGAGTACGGCGACAATCTCAACATCAAGGTCAATGAAAACTTCCGGAACTTCAATGATTTTGCTGACATTAACGGACTCATGATAGACGGAGTTCACGTCACAGTCGTTGATCTTGGTGATGGCAAGGGACAACTTATCCTGACTGGCATAATCGAGCAATTCGCTACCGGTGGGCAGGAACTGTGGATTGATGATGTGGAGTTTGTGAGGCGTGTCGATATGGCGTTTGCGCTGATGACTGAGACAGAAACTACGCGGATGGACTGGGGCGATGCGCCGGATGGTATGACTGCGCTTGGCTATCCGACGCTCGCAATGAACAACGGTGCCCGTCACGTCATTGCCGGTCTGTGGCTGGGTGACCGAATGGATAACCCTGATGCGGAGCCAGATGGCCAGCCAGACCCAGATGCCCTCGGTGATGATAACGACGGCAACGACGACGAGAACGGCGTCGTCTTCAACACGCCACTTGTTTCCGGTCAGCTGGCAGAGGTCACGGTCACAGCAAGTGCACAGGGCATACTTCAGGGCTGGATCGACTTTAACGCCGACAGGGACTGGGCTGACCCTGGCGAGCATATCTTCGTAAACAAGCCTCTTGTCGCAGGTCCGAACGTGCTCACCTTCACTGTGCCTGCAACAGCGGCACAAGCGGATGTGGTTACGTTTGCCCGTTTCCGATTCAGTCGGATGCGTGACCTTTCGTTCGATGGGCTGGCTCGTGACGGTGAGGTCGAGGACTACGCGGTGCGTTTCGAGGTGCGCCCCACAGCCGACCTCGGTGATGCGCCTGACAGCACCAGCGGTTTCTCTGCATCGATGACCGCGTACCCGGGAGTTCAGGCAAACTTCCCGACCGTTTACGGGACAGGCTCCCCACCGCACGGACCGATCCACCGCCAGCCGAGAGCGCTTGCATTCCTCGGGCAAAGTGTCAGCCTTGAAAGCGAGGCTGATATCGGCCCTGACGGGGACGGGGTGAACAATATCAAGCCACAAAACGACATGGCAAACCTCGACGGAGCCGATGACGGCGTGATCCTGCCGCTTGTGCTTGTACACTGCGAGCCGAACACGTTCGATTACGTGGTGACGGTCGTAAACCCCCTGTACCGGTCGATCTACGCCAATGTCTGGTTCGATTGGAACCGGGATGGTGACTGGGACGACGTGATGAGGTGTCCGGGTGATGCGGGAACTGTGCCGGTGCCGGCGCCTGAATGGGCGGTGCAGAATCAGCAACTACACCTGAGCGGTACTGGCGTCTTCACCTTCACAACGCCGCGCTTCCGGGCGTGGCTACCACCATCGGTTGAAGCAGAGCCGTCCGCGAGGTGGATGCGGATCACGCTATCGGAGCGGGAATGGGCGCCGACAGTGGATGCACCAGGTTCTGGTGGCTCTGGTCCGGCAGGCGGGTATCGATACGGCGAGACCGAGGACTACCCTGTGAAGTGCGTGCAATCAGAGCCCAACACCAAGTGGATACAGCTTCCGGACCTGACGCCGAACGGGATTGACATCAAGGTAGATGACATGCGCATTCTGGCAGACGATTTCGAGTGCACAGCCCCGAGCCTGTTAACAGACGTGCACTTCTGGGGCTCGTGGAAAGATGACAGGAAGGGCAAGATCGAAAATATCCGCCTGAGCATCCACAGCGACGATCCGGTAGGCATTGGCGGAACGGACTCTGATAACAAGTTCTCAAAGCCAGATAAACCGTTCTGGAAAGGCGATTTTGGTCCGGACGAGTTTGAGGAGTCACTATACCACACAGCAACCGACCGCGGTGAGTGGTGGTGGGATCCTGCGAAAGAGGAGTTGATCGAGGGCGGTGACAAACAGGTGTGGCGATACGACATCGAGATCGACCCGGATGAGGCTTTCTTCCAGAGAGGCACCAGTAAGAGACCAACCATCTACTGGCTCGACATTAGAGTCACGACCACGGACGGTGAGTTCGGCTGGAAGACGCGGCAGTGGCCCGACCATTTCATGGATGACGCGGTCTGGGACTACGACAGCGAACTGTCACGGATGTGGAATGAGCTGCGATACCCGGAGGGTCACCCGTACCATGGGCTGGAGCCCAATTCGATCGATATGGCATTTATGCTGACGTTTGAGGAGCTGGACTGGGGCGACGCACTGGATGGTATGGCCGCACTTGGTTATCCCACGCTTGCGACAAGCAACGGCGCAAGCCACATCATCGATCCGAAGGTTCATCTTGGCAGGTGGGTTGAGGCGGACGAGGACGGACGACCATCTCTCGGTGCCATCGGGGACGATATCACGGATGGTACTGATGACGAGGATGGAGTTGCGATCCCGCCAATGCGCGTGGGCGCAACAACATGCATCAGAGTGTTTGCCAGCGTGAACGGGTACCTGAATGCATGGTTCGACTGGAACGCTGATGGCGACTGGGACGACAAGGGTGAGTACGTAATCTCCGAACGACCCATCCCGGCAGGACCTTCTTTGCACAATATCCTGGTTCCGGATGCTTCCAAGCCGGGCAGCAGCTACGCCCGGTTCCGGTTCAGCACCAGAGCCTTAAAAGCGGTGCTGCCAGAGCCCCTGTACGGGGGAAGAGCTCCTGACGGCGAGGTTGAGGACTACATGTTCCGGACCTACCCGGCAGGACCGGATCATTTCGAGCCAAATAACGACTTTGAAACTGCCTTTGATCTGGGAGGTCTCAACCAGGACCGGCGGGGGCTCGGGATTCACGAACCTGGCGGAGTGGACTGGTTTAAGTGGACCGCACTAAACAAGGGCCCGGTCAACTTCAGTGTCAACTTCGATGACCAGATGGGTGACCTGAAACTGGAGCTCTATGATTCCCAGAAGAACCTGCTTGCCACATCTGAGGCCGGACCGGGCAGCGAGCAGATCCTGTGGGATGTTCAGGCTGACGAGTCATATTATGTCCAGGTTCGTGCCGCCGACACAGAAATGACCATGGCTGACTATGGAATGCGGGCAGAATTGCTCTGGGGCCGTGAGAACTACGCTCTGCTCTTCAGCGGCGGGGGATCGAGATACGGCAATCATGCCCGCTACTACAACAACATCAAAGAGATGTATGAGACGCTGGTGGACGACTATGATCTCGATCCCGACAAGATCTGGATACTATATGCAGACGGTACGAATCCGGCTGTGGACAGGTCGGACGGACTAAATTCGGACATGTCCTACGTCGCTACTGGTACTGTGGTTCTGCCAGGGACACGAGCCAATCTGGAATCGGTCCTGACAACCACGCTCCCAGGACCTGTTGATGGTAACGACCACTTCCTATTCTATGCATTCGACCACGGCGGTGGGTCCAGCGATCCTGCAATCACTGGAGAGGAGACTCTTACCGGTTGGGGATCGGGTGACCACACCGACGACGACGAGCTTGAAGACTGGCTGAATCAGGTAGGAGCAGGACACACCACGATTGTCCACACACAGTGCTTTGCCGGCGGGATGCTGGACAACCTGTTACCACTTACGTCATCCACGTTCGGTTGTGCGGCAACCAATCACTACGAAAGCAGTTGGGGTGACGGCTTTGCAGGCGCCTTCGCTGACGCTCTCAGGTACGGTTACGAGAACACCTATGATGCTTACGTCTATGCGCATGACCACGACCCCTACGCAGGGAGTATGGAGCATCCATGGGCTGCTTCCACATCGAACTTCCCGATCTTCTGGGAGGATAACTTGCTGCCACGCCCCAGGGTGGATGGCATAATCCTCTGCCGCAGATTTGTTCCACCGTGGGAGCCTGTATGCATCACCCACGACATACTCCTCGCCCAGGTGATGCCAGGGAAGCCAGACATCTCTGGTATGGAAGCCACCCACTTCCGCATCGAGGCTGTGAACAGCGGATCCCTGATCAAGAACGGCGAGCCTGTGATTCCAGGCAAAACCATGGTCAGATATGGGGAGAGCATCGTCTGGAAGCCGCCTGCCCGCATAAACTCAGCAGAAGAAGCCGGAGAAGCCGATGTCTTTGACGCCTTCACGATTCGGGCGGCTGATGGTGCAACGGTCTCTGACAATAGCGTGACGATCACAATCTCCACAGACCCGGCAGGAGAACTCGTGGCTGTTGACGATACAGTCGAGATCGACGAGGACGCAGAGAACGTGATAATCAAGGTCCTTGCCAACGACTCTGGCAATGGGACACTCGTTGCGACCGGCGTCGGTCAGCCCCAGCGTGGTGTCGCCTCGCTTGCGGAAGGACATGTCAGCTACACACCGGGACCGAACTTCCATGGCAGCGATCAGTTCACCTACTCTGTGACCGACAGCGCTTTGAACACAGGCACGGCGACGGTTATAGTCGTAGTGCGAAGTGTCAACGATCCGCCTGAGGCGTACGACGACCACCTGATTGTTGTGATGGATAGCGTGAACAACACAATCGATGTGTTGGTCAACGACTACGATCTTGACCCGGATCCGCTGACCGCACTTCCAGGCAGCATCCCGGAGAGTGGCTCGATGACCATGAACGCTGATAGTACATTCAGCTACACACCGGATGCCGGCTACACCGGTTCTGATAGCTTCACGTACCTCGCTTGCGACGGTACCGACCAGAGCATGGCAACGGTAATGATCACTGTCACAGAGGATGCGGACTCTGACTGGGGTGACGCACCCGAGTTCTCTGGCAGCATGGGTGGTGGATACTCGACACGTGCCGCAAACGGTGGAGCCAACCACACGATAGGAGGACCGTGGCTTGGCGAAACGGTGCCAGATGGTGAAGCAGATGGTCATCCGAATTCTGCGGCGATGGGTGACGATAACAACAACATCGACGACGAAGACGGTATCTCTATTCCGAGTCTCCAGCAGGGCAAGACAGCCGCGATTGAGATTGTGGTCGGAGGTGGAGGTGGATATGTCGATGCATGGATCGACTGGAATGGCAACCACCTGTGGGAGCATCCGCAGGAGCAGATCCACGCAGGGCACCTGCCTGATGGGGGCCACACGATCTCTGTTTCGGTGCCGGATGCCTCGATCACCGGGCAGACCTTCGCCCGCTTCCGCATCAGCAGCGATGGTGGACTAACTCCGGTGGGCAGTGCTCCGGACGGCGAGGTCGAGGACTGCGGAGTGCATATCCAGACGTCAAGTGGTTGTGGTGACTTAAACGGTGATGGTGAGGTCACGGCGGCAGACGCAGTGATCGCACTCGAGATCACGGCAGGCAGCCACCCGTTCGATCCCGCCGCGGATGTGAGCGGTGACGGGCAGGTAACATCCCTCGACGCCCTGATGATCATGCAGGCTGCGTCGGACGCAATCGAGATATGCTGACGTGACAGCAGCGGCGGTGCTGGCGGCGATTGTGCGCCGCCGGTCTTCTTTTTTTCGTGGTTCTGCGGTGAGATACCTGCGGAGCCAAACGAAAAAATTGGGGCCAGTCCAGATTTGGGGCACTAAATATTGGACCGAAAAATCCAGTAACACTGGTGGGATCTGGAACGCCCAACAACACGCGCCCCCAACCGTCGCCTACGCGATTATCTGCCAGATAGTGTTCACCATAATATCCAGGTTTTTATCGACCCACGACTGACGATTCTTCTTTATTCTCTGCCCAACAATTCCCATGAGGTTTTCGACGTGATTATTGTTGTCAGGAATCTGTATTCCTCTTGTTGTCAATTCTGCAAACAGTTTTACTTTGCCAGCGGTTCTGAGAACGAATTTAGCAGCATTACTGTCTTTGTTCCTTGATAGTAACTCATTAGCGATCAACAGCAACTATTTTTGAGTTTCATCAATCCTCTATTCGAGTCTCACAAAATCGTGATCTATTCTGTGCTTTTTCACCGAGTTCTTCAACGTAGAAATTATCTTGCTTATCTCTTTTTTGATCCTTATTCGCTCATCCTTTGGATATTGTTCTTTCCACAGGTAATACATCGATGTTTTGACAAAATGATTCGTACATTGCTGTACTTTGTAGTCATACTCTTCCAGATGCCGTTGTAAGTTATCATCTCCGTCGCAGATGGCGTACATTTCTTCAGAAACGTTGTAATTTGACCGGATGTGGGATAATACCTCAGACCAGCTCTTAACAGCACCCAGATATATAAGAAACTCTTCTCCGGTTTCCAAATCGATCCCCAACGCGCCTTTGATGCTGGGACGGCCGACCGACCTTCGTTTTGACTTGGTGTCATCTATGATTATAGCACCGATTGTTTGACCGTTGTATTGCGAATAAATTGGATTTCTCAGTGGTGGTGTCTTATTTTCGTAGAATATTTTCTTTAACTTGGAATAACTCACTTTAATCCCCTGTAAGATGCCAATCAGAAAAGATGCCTCCGAAAACGAGACTATTGTGCAGAGATACTTCCATGAGGGATAATGTATGGAATCGAGCAGAGTTTTATCTCGATTGTGCAAATAAGGCACTATGAACGTTTTTTCCCCAGTCCATCAAGCGCTCTCTTTGCCTGGAAGTCAAATTCAAAATGGGGCGTTTTGATATGCACTTTTTTGCTTCCCTTCCTTATTTTCGCTTGTTGTGCCAAATCTTCCTGCAAACTGTCGAGATACTTCCTTGCCGCCTGTCCACAGATGTCCTGGGCAAGAATCTCCCGTTCGAGATCTTCTATGCTGCCCCCTGCGTCATCGTCGATGCCAAATTCGATGATCAGTTTTCGTTCAGGCATGTGCATTTGAACGGGCGGCGTTTTTATTAAGACTTGTTACGAATCTTCTGGGAATGAATACTGTGCCCAAGTAAAAACTGGTCCCAAATAATTACGAAAACTCGTCTCACTACTTCCCTGCCCTCCCCGTGTTTTGGCTTGCTGCTCCGGATGTCGTCTAAGGTCAAAATTACACGAAAACTATTTGTGGTCAGCGAGCTATCCTATCATATAATGTAGCCCTGTGAATCGGGTATATCGAGATCTGACATGAAACCACGACACGAGACAAAACCAAACGACGGTGATATGGCATGAAACGAGCGGTGATCATTGCAAAAGGCGAGGTTCAGAGGGTCGGATACAGGGATACTGTGGAGAAGATCGCCCGTAAGCTGAAGTTGACAGGTTTTGTCGAGAATCTGAAACCTTACGATGTCAGAATCGTTGCAGAAGGGGAGCAAGATGCCCTCGACAAGATCATAACTCAGATCAGGATAAAGAAGCATCCGGTATCCCCGATATCTGTTGAAGACCTCGATGTCAGGTTCGAGGCAGCGACAAACGAATTCGAGTACTTCGAGATCATGCGAGGCGACTGGCAGGATGAACTCGGGGAGCGCCTGGATGTGGCGGGTGCGCTTCTGTACCGGTCTGTGGAACTCGGGACACGGTCAGTGGAACTTGGTGAAAAGTCGGTGGAACTTGGAGAGAAGTCGGTGGTGATCGGGAAGAAGATGCTGGACAAGCAAGACGTGATGATTGAGAAGCAGGATGAGCACACCCAAATTCTCACAGAGTTTCGGGATCAGACGTTGCAGGGATTCGTAACTCTGGACACGAAATACGGAAGAATATCTGATACTATGGATCGACTCATCGAGGAGATGGGGAACGAACGAAAGGAGACGCGTGAATCGATGGCGAAGCTGACAGACGCGATCCTTGAACTCGCGAGATCCAAAGAACAGAAGTGACGATTTAGCCGTCGATTATCTTCGGAATGCTTTTTTCCGGGCTTTTGGTTAACCTCCAAGACAGCAATTATAAGGGTCTCTGGTATCTTGAGTTGTAGTAAACAAATGACCCCTCATATCGGTTATTTATCAGAGCTCATCCCACTCGGGTTCAGGAGGTTTTCCGAGAATTTAGTCTATTTCTGGAAATTTTAATCACGAATGTACGAAAGACACAAATTTGTTATAACCCGCCTTTCTCACACTTGATCGCTAATTTTTGACTGCACTGTAGCAGAAAATCAGTTGCAGTAGGCTGCTTCTCCCCCACATACACGCCATATCGTCAGATATATCTCACCACTTTTACGACCAGCATTTATATTATAATTTTCATTAAGATAAAGTCTATCCCTACTGTTTCTTAATCACAAATATTAAGTAGTTTACGACCCATCTGAGAGTATGGCGTTCAATTGGTACCTCAAGCAGCACCACCATAATTACTACAGCCTCGTAGAACCGTACAGGGAAAACGGCAAGAACCGGCACCGTGTGATCAAATATCTAGGCGGTTTGACACAAGATGAGGTGCAACGGATCAGGCGCGGTCTTGCAGTCATGAAAGAGCTCGAGATTGAGACGGTAAAGGTAGACGACCTGCTCTTTGTGAACCACTGGCGCTATTTAGACGTCGCATTCCTGGATGGTATCTGGAAGCAGTGGAAACTTTCGAAGATATTTCCCAAATCAGACGACAAAGATGTCCAGACATCAGAGATTGCGGAGATATTGACACTATATCACTGTCTGGATCCGGGAAGTTATCTTTCCGCTGTAGACTGGTTCAACAAAACCGCATTAGATCGTACTCTCTGCATAGACAGCCAACATATCAATAAATCAAGGATATTCCGTGAGCTTGATCTTATCGAGGATAGAAAGGAGGACATAGAGCGTTATCTGTACAGAACTCTGAAGAAACGGGACGAAGACGGCATGCACATCGTCTTTTACGATCTTACCGATTCGTATTTCGAAGGAAGGAAATGCGAGTTGGCGAGCGCAGTGAGGACTAAGAGCAACGGATTTCGGAAAAAGAGAGTTGTCCTCTCACTTCTGGTGAACTCCAGCGGTTATCCATTCGCGTGGGATATACTCGAAGATTACACCGCGGATGTTGAGACGATCAAGGGTTTGTCGACTCAGTGGAAAACAGAGTTCGGATTCGGGGACAACGAGATAGTGCTGGTTTTCGACAGAGGAATGGTCTCTGATGTGAATCTCAAACACCTGGAGCTCAAAAAATATAAGTATATCACGGCTCTCGACAAGAATCAGATTCCAAATATGCAAAACGCCAATATTGAGCGTTTTGAATCGATCAACGAAGAAAATATGGCTGAACAGATACTAAAAATGGGGTTCAAAAAGTATGACGACGCAACATACCATGAAACCGTGGGAACGGTGGATGGTAGGCGTTATGTCATGATATTTAACCCAGAAATGTTTAAAGATCAGAGAAAATCCCGAAAAGAACTGATACAGAGAGCGAAAGACTATCTGGACAAGGAGAACAAAGCGTTGTCCGGAGCGAAAAAAAGCAGAAACAGAGACAAAACAGGAGGTAGAATTGACAAACAACTCACAACGATGAAAGCGAAGAACTTTGTGGATTATGATCTCGAACCTCTGGTAATAAAAGCAGAAGGGAAGGAAATTAACAGCTTCCACATTGTTCCAAAAGAAACCGATAATAATAGGGAAGCAATCAAGAAAGCAGAGCGAACTGATGGGCTATGGACGATTGTTACAAATACTTCAAGTAATAGGGATGACAAGAATAGATTTGCAGAAGAGGGCCTGATCCAGGCATACAGAGACAAGAATCAGATCGAACAGGCATTCAAAGATGTGAAATCGTTCATTAAGATACAGCCATTCAATGTCTGGACTCCAACACACGTCAGAGCACATTATACAATATGCATACTCTCTTATCTGCTGGATATCACGATCGCAAACCGCCTGAAGGAGGTGGATATCGGAGTGAAAAGTACGCAAAAGGTGTATGATATATTGAAAGATGGGATAATCGGGAATATAACAATAAAAAGTACGGGTGACGAGTTTCTTAAGTTAATGAGTCCTCGATCACAGCAGAAAGAGATATTGGAGTTGTTTCAAAGCGAGAACATCGTAAGGAAGGGGTATTTGAAATCAATAGGAATTAAGTGAAGAAGAATACGACCAAGAAAAAGCGGAAATTTTAGAGGCATGCAGCCCTACGCTGCTGGTTTTGATTTTTGGGTGGGAAGCTTGGGCTATAATTTAGAGATTTTTTATTATCTTCTGGGAATTGGGTTTTGGAAAACCGCCGATTAAGAAGGGGGCGGTTACCCGCCCCTCCTCATCTCAGAACGGTACGTGAGACTTTCACCTCATACCGCTCAAGCATCTCATAACCCTTTCAGTATCGGGCAGCAGTTTGTTTCTGTGGCATTCTGGCATCAAAACGACCATGAAGTCTCCTTCCAAGTTAGTCCGAAGGGCGTGCAGCATTTGCATCGTCCTAACGGTCATAGTCGGAGTACTCAACGGTCGCTTTTTTCGTCGAACCAGATGCCATTTCCGTTCATTAACTGCTTTTGCAATTCTGGTTTGCAGCCTGTTAACATGTTTTTCAACCCCATCCCAATCGACGTTAGTCCATTGGGGTTTTGATCGCTTGTCTGTAAGTTTCTCGCCTTTTGATGGCGTAATTGAATTACTTACATTCACAGGTTTGCCTCCGTTCATGCAATGAGACACCACTACGATCGGGTCAGCACCATTTCTGGTTAAGGCAAATTTTGAACCTCTATGCACCTCATTACAAGATGTCATTCGCTTTTTATCGATTCCTCTACCCCCTAAGCCATCGTTCGCCCTCACGGGGTCACTACCCGGATATTCCGGGAACTTATGGGGTTTACCAAGTTCTACGTCACAGATAATTGTGAACACCTTAGAAGCCACCTGTGAGCCGGAAACCGTCTGTCCATTCCCCATAACGTCTCTGCAACCGTTATAGTCTGATTTCGTACCTTTTGGTCTGAGCGTAACAATCCGCTTTCGCTCATCCTGCGTTACGACTCTTTCGGTGGTTCGCATTACACTTTCCAGCGTTCTTATCCTGGCGGTTGATCCGAATCGGATTTTCTGATTTTCCACGTTCTTCTGTATTCTTGACCGCGCAGACGTTACCATCCGCACGATCCACAGTGGGATTACCCCAAATGGAAGGGGTAGCCGGTTAGGCAATCTGTGATGTAGCTTCTTGTCGATAGACAGAGAGCACAGAGGACACAGAGAAAACAGCAACTCTCTGTGCCCTACGTGTCCTCTATGGCATCTTCTTCGCCATAATCAGAGTCCACCCAGAAAAAATTAAAAAGTCTCAGTCCGGTTCTGTGAGGGGGCTCATAGCAACCTTTGGGGGTATTACCTCAAAAAAAGAAAGGTGCGCTATGGGCTTTACTCCAATGCCACTACCTTAAGAAAACAATACAATAGAATTGATAAAGTATATGTACTTGGCATCTTATTATGTTAGCATAAAGATTCGTAAATTATTACGAATCCACAAACGAGGTGTCAACAATGTTTGATTATATCCACAAACAGATTTCCCACCAGATGGATGCACTAAGGAGACGCTTTGCCCAAACAGAGGGTTTACCCTTCAGCGACGTCCTTTCGGATGAAACCATCCAGAATATTATAGAGGAGGAAGTAAGTAGTTATCGGAACCGGATTTTTCCCCCTATAGTCACTTTATGCGCTTTTTTGTCTCAAGTACTCAAGTATCGGATCACTCCTGCCAAAATGCAGTAGCAAAGGTGCTTGCGGAACGCGTGGAACAAGGCAAGCCGCCCTGCTCATCAAATACCAAATCTTATTGCAAAGCCAGATTGCGTCTGCCTATAAGCCTTGTCAGGCGATTGGTGCGTGAGACAGGGAAATTACTACATCTGAAGTCAGAAGAGGGTTGGAAATGGAAAGGTCGCTTTAGTTATGCTTGTAGACGGAACGACGGTCTCAATGCCAGATACTCCTGAAAACCAGAAGACATACCCACAGCCAGAAAGCCAGAAAGAAGGTGTGGGCTTTCCAATCGCCCGTCTCGTCGCTATAATATCATTATCTTGCGGAGCAGTCCTTGACGTAGCGATTGGGCCTTACAAGGGCAAGGAAACTGGCGAACATTCATTGTTGCGCCAGATATTGGGCAGCATATCCGCAGGCGATATTATATTGGGAGATCGTTACTATTGTTCGTATTTCCTGATTGCCATGCTACAGCGGTTGGGCGCGGACGCGGTCTTCCAGATCCATAGCGGCCGCAAAAGCGATTTCCGTCGAGGTAAGCGGCTTGGTAAAAACGACCATATCGTTACATGGGAAAAGCCAAAACAACGACCGGCTTGGATGAATGAGTCCACGTACTGCCAAATGCCAGACACGCCCGACAATACGCGAGATCAAAATCAATAAAAAAGTCATTACTACGACCCTCCTTAACCCAAAAGAAGTTACAAGAAATGAGCTCGGTAAACTTTACACGAAACGGTGGTTGATCGAAGTGGATTTCAGATTCATCAAAACAGTTCTCCAGATGGATGTTTTGAGGTGTAAAACACCTGACATGGTTTGTAAGGAAATCTGGGTGCATTTGCTGGCGTATAATTTGATCAGAACGGTCATGGCACAAGCGGCGTATCGTTATAATCTTCCACCACGAACATTAAGTTTCAAAGGCACGTTACAGCAGTTAAATGCATTTAAGGGGACATTTCTGCGCACTGCTAAAACGTGTTTGTGGCACTGTTCGAAAATCCAGTGATAGCCGAACATTGTACCTCAGTTTCACATCATTTTCATACGTTGCAGGTGGTAAAACCATTTCATGACGAATTTCACATCGGCTTTCCATCGTAATCCGCGCACCGCTCACACAAAACTACACAAAAGTCATAAAAATGGGTCATTTTGAAGAAAAGAGCAGATAGCCACAGCTAACAAGGGATTACGACATGCCTGCAACTTTTGAGTCGTCAAACAGTGTTCACCCAGGACTTAAGAACGGTATGAATCTCGAAAACGCATTCAAAATAGTATCCTTGCACTTGCCCAGTATCCCCGCCCTTTTCATCGATGAGAGTTTCATCTGGTTCTTCAGTCCCTCTTCGGTTCTGAACTGCTTCTTATGGTGCGTCTTCAGACTCGCCCCATAATAGTTCTCAACCAGA
>JGI12150J12686_101002_pt1 | contig 13741 bp, 10 predicted proteins | sample ANMFosRound1_FD_12686 | JGI IMG/M metagenome (IMG submission 12686)
CGACTCTAGAGGATCCCACTATGAAGATAAAATTCTGTACATAAAACATCCTGAAGAGAAGATAAACAAGAGCCAGACCAGAAGAGCAGCGTATTTCCTGAAAAAGTTAAAAGACATCCCGAAATCCATAAAAACTGCGGATGGAAGCGAATTCAGGCATGGCAAGACCCTGATCCGATTTTCAGATGCTGTGTGCCACGGAACGAACCCGAGACTTGGGTTTGTGGTGCAGACATCAATCGAATGCGGCGGCGAGAAGTTCATCCACACAAGCGATGTCGAGGGTCCGGCGATGCCCGATCAGATACGATTCGTGATCGATGAGCAGCCGGATGTTGTCATACTGGATGGACCGATGACGTACATGCTCGGGTTCAGATATTCGAAGAAAAGCCTCGAATCAAGCATCGAAAATATGATACGGGTCATCATCGAGACGCCAGCACACACGATCATTCCTGATCATCATTTTATGCGCGATTTGAGGTACCGGGAGAGGATCGCACCGGTGTATGGGGCAGCAGATGATGCCGGGAAGAGGGTCATAACCGCCGCTGAGTATGCAGGACGTGATATCGAGAATCTCGAAGCGAGGCGGAAGGAACTGTACGGGACATGCTTGTGATATCTGTATGGTGCCGCGAAACCCGCACAAATACACTTGGAGATTTTTTATTATCTTCTGGGAATTGGGTTTTGGAAAACCACAGAGCGCACAGAGGACACAGAGAAAACAGCAACTCTCTGTGCCCTGTCAAGTAGGGCACATAGCGCACCTCTTTCCGGGGTAATAGCCCCGAGGCTACTATGCGCCCCCTCACAGAACCGGACTTGAAGATTTCCCTCATCCGGCTCTTCAGAAGCACATCCTCTACGGAATCAGGTTGTACAACGAGTGATATATCTTCGGCTTCGGGAGTGGATTAAATTGGAGAAAACGATTAAACTGAGCCCAATTGTAGCTCTTCTTCTGGCTGCGACGATTAATCCATTTAAAGGCGAGTCTCACGACCTGATGGTAGAAGTTTTGCATCCAGCGGGAGTTACCGCTCATTCCGTAGTAGCGGTAGTGTCCAAGTAACTTTATCCCCAGAACCTTCCACCATATCTTCAGTTCAACAAGATTTCGGATACGCTTCAGCCATATATTCATTTCCGTCATCTTCTGTCTGAACTTCTTGCGTGATGTCTTCCGCCCAAGCTTGAATTTGCCTTTACGAGATATATCGCAGAAATGTGTGAACCCGAGAAAATCAAAGGTTTCGCATTTTCTGCCATTTCGCTTCGCTCTCGTGCATGGGCATCGTCCGAACTCTATAATCGTACTCTTCTCTTCGGATATCGTAAGTCCGAATTTACCCATACGCCGCCTCAAATCGTCTCCAAATACTCTGGCTTCGATTTCCTTCTCGAAGCAAACGACAAAGTCATCCGCATATCGGATAAGTTGTGCATAACCGAGTAGCTGTTGCTTTACCTCATCTTCAAACCATTTGTCGAGTGCATAGTGGAGATATACATTAGCGAGTACGGGGCTCAGAATCCCACCTTGTGGGGTGCCCATTTCAGTCTCAAAGTATTTTCCTTCCTCCATTATGCCAGATTTAAGGAAACGACCGATCAGTTGCAGCAAAGATGGGTCTACGATCCTCTGCTTCAGACATTCCATCAATCGCTTGTGATCCACTGTGTCAAAGAACTTCGAGATGTCCATATCCACCACAAAGTTGACCGGACCGGTCATGATGGTTTTGTTGAGCTTCTTCAGAGCATCGTGACAGCTCCGATTGGGGCGAAACCCATAGGATGTGTCTATAAAATCTTGCTCAAAGATCGCTTCGAGAATCTTCTTGATTGCCATCTGAACAATCTTGTCCTCGACAGCGGGGATTCCGAGCGGTCTTTTCTCGCCGTTTGGCTTTGGAATATAGACGCGCAAGACCGGTTGAGGCTTGTACTGCTTTGCTTTGAGCCTTGCCACCAGATCTGCGATATTCTCATCCAGCTTCTTCGCATATTCTCCTACTGTTACTCCGTCAATACCAGGAGATTTACCTCTCTTTAACTCCCTGAAACATTCTTTTAGGAAATCCTCTGTAAGCAAGTGTGCTAACGATGTGAACTTGCATTTTGGATCTCCTTTTGCTCTTATGGCTATCGCCATAAGAACTTTTAGAGTTTTGGACATCAGTTTTGTTATCATCTACAGCCCACCTCTGGGTGTGGTAGATGTGTCCTTGCTGCCCAGCGCACTCCTGTCAGCCCCTTCCCTCCACAGGAATTACCCTGCTTCAACGGTAGTATGAGCTGATCCGACTCCCAATATGCCATTTGTGATGACTTACCGTCTATAGGCTTGACATCACATACTCCTGCTCTTGTAGGGAGCATAAGGAGAGCATATTGGGCCTCCCGAGTTCCCATAGTCTCCGTTTGATACCATGCTACGGTCTGAGACCCCGCTGGACTCACATCACCTCGCAATGTCCCAGAACTCTCTGCTATATTCCAAGACCGGAGGATTGGACTAACGGTGGTGTGAATGCTGCCTTCCGTCACACAGACAACGTCGGCTTCCAGAATCATCAGAATTTCGGGGCTTATAACCTTCACCTTTCGATTGTGGCCTGGCATCCCATCCCCCCAGCTTCACATCAGCCTGTTACCAGGCCGGGTGTGGGGTTCAGTTCTGAGGTGGTGGCTAACCTTTCCTCAGGCTGGATTTTCACCAGCTGGCGAGTATGAATTTATCTCGGCACGCCCGTGTCCTCTGTGGTATCTTCTTCGCCATAATCAGAGTCCACCCAGAAAAAATTAAAAAGTCTCTACACTTGCTTGCGCGTTATGTCTATGTTTCAGCCGCCGCCTGCAGGATCATGAGCGCGCCCGAGGGATGTGATGCGGCTGTCGCGGTTCACGTCTGCCGCGGGATCCCAGCCGCCGGTGGCTGCGAGCCGGAGTGCGATCGCGGCGTCGGCGGGGGTGAGGATGCCATTGGAGTTGAGGTCGCATGACCTGGTTAGAAACATCAAACAGATGCCCATATCTGCTGAATCTTTGCTTTTACCCTCAACGAGTCTTTTGTCGTCAAAACACCCAACTGTCGTTCCACCAACGTTTTTTGCAATGTTGCCAACTTGTGCAATCGTACAACCGATGGCAGCAAAAGTCCAGCCGGTTTCCATTCGATCAACTTCACATCGTATCTGGTCTGCATCTGCCGGCTCGTGACCCGTGCCACCACAACGTCACCATTCCCGGTATCCAACAGCACGAGTGCCGGACGCCGCTTAACACCACGTTGATCTGCATAAGGAAATGCGAGCAGGACGATTTCACCAAGCTGATAGTTCCGCAGGTCTTATTCCAATTGATCATAAACGGCATCAGAATCATCATATCCTGCGAGGAATTGCTCGGCGGTCAGGTGTGCCCATGCAGGTTCTTCATCTGCGGATTCGTTGATCAAAACGATCACCCGAATCGTTTTGTGCGTCTCAAATTTTCCAAATAATACGCCAGGGATGCTTAATTTGTGGTCTGGCATCACTGTTGCCTGAAATTCATAAGCGTTCATTGCATGATGTTTCTGAGAGGTGGGATTCATAAATCTATTGCATCAGCCGTCGCCTGCAGGATCATCAGAGCGTCGAGCGAGGTGATGTAGTCGTCGTGGTTCACATCTGCATTCGCGTCCCAGCCGCCGGTGGCTGCGAGACGGAGCGCGATTGCGGCGTCGGCGGGGGTGAGGATACCGTCGTGGTTTAGGTCGCCGCGCATCTGTGCTGCAGTGCCGAGTTTAATCAGCCAGAAATCAGAGCCGCCAGCACCGTACGATTTCGTGTATCCAGCGAGGACATAGCCGCCGTCAGAAGTCTGCTGGACAGAGGATGCATAATCGTCGTCAGTTCCTCCAAAAGTCTTGTCCCACTCCTTGCCCCCTTCCGAATCGGTTTTCACCAACCAGACATCAGAACCACCAGCACCGCAAGGACTCATGGATTCTGAGAGGGGGGCAGGGGCGTCACTATGTGGTTCCGTAACACCGGCAAGGATATAACCACCATCAGAGGTCTGCTGGACAGAGTATGCATAATCGTCGTCAGTTTCGCCAAAGGTCTTGTCCCACTGCTTATTTCCGTTTGAATAAGTTTTTATCAACCAGAAATCAGGGTCTCCAGCACCGTACGATTTCGTGTATCCGGCAAGGATGAAGCCGCCGTCATAGGTTTGTTGGATCGACTCTGCCGCATCCCAATCATTTCCTCCAAAAGTCTTGTCCCACTGCTTATTTCCGTTTGAATCGGTTTTCACCAACCAAACATCAGCAAAATCGATACCAAGCGAATTCATGAATCCTGTGGAAAGGAGATAGCCCCCTTGCGGTTGTGTAGACCCTGCAATGATATAGCCGCCGTCAGAGGTCTGCTGGACTGAATATGCCACATCCCTTCCCGACCCTCCAAAAGTCCTGTTCCACTGGATGCATCCGTTGGAGTCCACTTTCACCAGCCATGCATCATAGTAACCAGCACCATAAGAGCCAGTATATCCTGCAAAGACGAAGCCGCCGTCAGAGGTCTCCTGGACCGACTCTGCCGTATCCCAGCCAGTCCCTCCAAGGGTCACATCCCATAGAATAGCTCTACTGGAATCTATTCTCACCAGCCGGGCATCATACATGCCCGCAGCAGAATAGTCCATGCATCCCGCAAGGATATAGCCACCATTAGAGGTCTGCTGGACCGAGCGTGCAATATCAGAGTCAGCACCTCCAAAGGTCTTGTCCCACTGCTTATTACCACTGGAATCGGTTTTGACCAGCCAGAAATCAGAGGAACCTGCACCGTACGAGTCTGTATATCCTGCGAGAATGAAACCACCGTCAGAGGTCTGCTGGACAGAATATGCCACGTCACGATCAGCGCCTCCGAAAGTCCTGTTCCATCCCTCCCCTTCATGTGATATCGATACCTCAATATCTTCCACATTGCTCCACCCACTGCACCCACACGCGTTGCACGCATTGACACGATAATAGTACGTGCCATCTCTCCTGCCAGTGATATACTTCGACGTGCCGGACCCGAAATAGACAACGGTTGGACTGCCAAACGAACCGCTCGTATCCTCCTCAAGCGTGTAACTGGTTGCACCGCTGACGCTGCTCCAGCTGACCGTGTAGCTGCCATCGGTGTCGGTGGTGCCCGGGTCGTTGAGTGCCGACGCGGATGGTGATGTGCATGTCAGCGAAAACGTGCTGTCTGACTGATCTTCTCTTGTGGATGTGCCATCATCCGCAACCGCTCTTATCAGATAATTCGAGCCAGCACCAAGTCCATTCGTGTCCCATGTTCTGTTCCATATCCCATCCTTAGATGTTCCTGAAACTATTGTTCCTGCTCCGATTGGATTCCAGTCTGATCCGCCATTGCTCGAATAAGAGAAGGTTACGCTCGTTACTGCGGTGTCATCGGTTGCGTGTGCGCTCACCTGCACTTGCGTTCCGATGGGGATGGATTCGCCGCCGTTGGGGTGGAGGACGGTGGCGGATGGTGGATTGGTCGAGGATTTTTGAACAATAATGTCAATACTTGAAGGATTTAACATATCGCTGTCAGAACCAACCATTTCAGATATGTTAAGAGTGTACGTATTCTCTGGACAATCAGATGGTATAGATATGTTAATTTTCACCTCAAGGTTCCCATTAAGTGCGGTAGTGGACCTCAAGACAATTTTATAAGACTTAATAATTTTATCGAAAGTTCCCATATTGGAACTTATCTCAACATTTGCTTCACCCACATCAAACTCGGAAGGTATATCATTTATGAGATATCGAACCTCTTCATTGCTTAGACTTGGAGTGTTCCATACAAATTCTAATATTCCGCCCTGCTCAACATTGTCTGCATATTCCACCGTTGATCTAACAAGGGCTATTGTCGCTGCATTTGCTGGAAGTGTAAACGATAACAGAAATAAGATAATCAATGACAGCTCTATTATTTTTTTCATTTCTTTCGTTCCTCCTACTCACATGTAATAAATCCAAGGTAAGCATCTGTAGCCATAATAAGATCGTCAATATCATCTTCTACAATGCCGTCCCCATCATGGTCATATTCACTGATAGTATTGAATCCAAGATACGCATCTGTAGCCATAATAAGATCGTCGATGTCATCTTCTACAATGCCATCCCTATCATGATCATAGGGGAACACTGTTATTATTTCGATCGAATCTGGTTCTATTGTATCCTCTGGTGTGGCATCGCCATCATCATCGATATCCATTAGGTACGTTGGATTTGCTTCGCTCACGTCAACTGTTGCTACTGTGGTTTCGGTGATCGGAACATCCAGGTAAGTTACTGTTGTGGTTTTTGTCTCTGTGCTCTGTGCAAGTGTGAAATTAAATTCACCGGCATCTAAAGCCCCTATTTTGAAAATAATATCTTCACTTTGACCAAATATTACAATGCTCTCGGGTTCCGAATCAGGACCTGTGTAATATGCACCAGGTATTTCCAAATCGACTCCACCTGAAGCATTTAGACCTACATGCCTTCCTTGATAATCGTATACATGGATATTTGCAGGACACTTAATCGATCCTTTAGTCTTTGGGGATTTTAGAGCAGCTTCCTGAAGTTGCTTAGCAGATTCATTGAATTCCATTTCCATTTCTTCAAACATCTCTACATACTTACGTTGTACTATGGCACTATTTATTACCGCATCTAAATCACTTATAGCATCTAGCAGTTCAAGCTCATTAAAATCTATGATGCCACCGGATGCTCCTTCAATCGCACTTTTAGTTACGTCCGTTATTTGAGGAATAAAATCAGAACCGGGTTGTAACCCCGTTGTTAGATTCATATTAGTGCATCCTTTTATTGCACCTTCTTTGTAATTAGTATAGTACGAATGCGCTTCTATATAACGCCATGGAGCATTTTCTTCATGATTTTCAACTACTTCTGCAGCGACACTTAAATTATTAGCGGCACTTTTCACATTACTGACTGCCACATTCCACATTATCGCTTTGATCTTTTTTTCAGTTAATTCTGGCATCTCTGTTATCTCGTCTATTAATTTATCTCTTACCTCTTCTGCTATCTCTTTTGCAGCCACATCCACAGCATCTTTAAGAGGCATATCTTTGGCAAGTGAACCACCACCAGTAACTGCCATCAGAGCAAACTTTCCAAGTAACCAGGAACCTGTATCTCGAATCCACAAAACAACCTTAGCGAGAAGCGAGAAATCCGTGAATTTGGTAAGATTATTTTGAACTTCTCTCAAATCGTTGGCAGTAGCCGGAGTTATCCATGATGCTATAGCAGCAGCTTCGGCTGCATGTTTATACGTCTCCCAATCTTGTTCAACTTCGCCAGCTTCATTTAGAATTAACCACGATTTGTTCACAAGCGATGGATTATATGCAGGTATTGCAGTATAATATAAACCTCCGACATCTACTGTTTGGTCGCTGCTCATTAAGTACCAACCAGGTACGGATATATCGCCAGGGATAACATTAAATACATTTTCATACTCCTTTCGATCCAGATCATCATATAAATAAGTCAGTTGTTGAGTCGCCCATACCGCAATAATAACATCATAATAACCAAGCGAGGCATCATTTTGAACTTCCCATGACAATGTTATTTCTTTGGTCTCTCCCGGGTTTAGAGTAATAGCTTCATATGGGGCATCCCAAAACTTATTATAAGCATCCCTTACTGAATACCCTGCATAAAAGGTGTGTTTAATATTACCAGTATTTTTAATCATATAAGTGATTTCAGGCACTCGATCACCAACAACATAAGAACCATATAATTCTTCTATTTTTGGCTCTTGAAATATCTCTGCATTAATTATGGACCGGTCAATATGGCCTATGATTGTTGGTGCTGTTGCTGCAGCATCATTGGAGACAATAGCTGTTACAGAATCAAATGTGTAACCTTGTTTGTTAGATGTGATTGTGTATTCTCCTTCAGGGAGCAATTTAAAGGAATAATATCCATTTGGTGATGTTGTTGCAGTCATACCCCTTGGTGAAATAGTGACTGTGGCATTATAAATTCCATCACCAGTGTTATCTGAAATAACCCATCCTTCCAAATTTACTATTTCCAAAGTTTTAATCGAAGCATTATTAGTCTCATCACCCTCATCGATTTCTCCAAAACCATCTGCAACCACTTCTATGGTATGATCCCCGGCAGTTGCTGTCCATGTGTGAGTGAAAAATCTATCCTTGCTTTCTCCAGCGGCTAAACTGCCTCTAGCAGATAAATCCCAGCGTTCGCTATCGATATATAATATATTGTTAAACTCCGTAGAGGTATCAGCAGCACCTCGATTTTCAACGGTGTATGAGAAGGTTACTTCATCACCTATTTTTGGATTCTCTTTATCCCACCAAATATCTGTTAGAATGAGGTCTGATTTATCACACGCATCCCCCACTCCATCCTCATCAGAATCCTCCTGACCTGGATTCGGAGTATTCGGACAGTTATCCATATCATCGGGGACGCCGTCGCCGTCGGAATCACCAGTAGCGGGACCAAAGAAATACACACATTCCTTCCTTTCCCCGTCATCCTCATCCCATCCGCTTCCTGCTGCAACAATATACTTTCCGTCACCTGACATCTTGGCAGATTCGACCCAAATTGGGTAATCGAATAATAGACCGCCAGTATTATTGAAATAATACAATGTCCAAGTGGGATGTGATCCAGCTACAACATACTCGCCATCGCTTGAAATATCTACTGAACCTACACATTGAAAGGTTTTATTTTCCCAGATAGGTATGTTACTATCCTTACTGAAATAATAAACCCATCCATTACCTCCACCCCATGAGCCGGATCCAAGCACAACATACTCGCCATCACTCGAAACTTTAACCGAATTTCCACATTGTTCAGGTTCAAATTCCCAGAGAATATTTTTATCTTTATCAAAATAATAAGAACTGCCCCAACCACTTGCTATTGCAACATACTCTCCATCATCTGATATACTAATCTCCGAAGAGTCCAGTCCGTCAATTTCATAATCCCATACAAAACCGAATATGTCAAAATAATAAACCCATTCATAACATCCGACGGCTATTTCTCCACCGTCGCCTGACATGCTGACAGTGCTTGGTGGATTTGTAGTTTCATACTGCCATAGAAAACCAGTTTTATCAAAATAATAAACATAGCCATCATAAGAAGTAAATGCTACATTATTCCCATCATCAGAAACACCAACTGAAGAAATTAAATCAGTTGTATCGTGTTTCCACAAACGATTTCCATATTTATCAAAGTAATAAACCGAATTACCAGAGCCTGCCACCACATAGTTTCCATCACTTGAAATAGCGACAGAATAAACGTAATCACCCATAGACTTATTCCACGTTAGGTCGCCTGTTTTATCGAAAAGATAAAGATTCTTGCCAGAACCTGCCACCACATAGTTTCCATCACTTGATATATCTACAGAATAAGCCCAACCAGTTTCATTCTTCCAAAGAAGTGACATATCTCCGGCTTTTACTAAACTACTTTCACTACCCTCCAATGCTATCATGTGTTCTCCGCTTTTATCCACAGTGATCACCGCCGCCGATGCCCACCCTGCCCCTACAAATAGCAGTACCGCGACTACACTCGCCGCAACAGTCGCATTATTCCGCATCATGTCAATCACCCCCAACCACACACATACTCACGCGTCCCACGCCGCCCCTGCGCCCACAAAGCATCACCGCCGCAACCATTGCTCACGCAGCTAAACACCCTCAGAAACGCATTCGATCCTCTTGTCTGATTGTACCTGTTCATAATCATCAACATCCGAGACGCCACTTACATCCTCCACCTTCCCACCTAAAAAGGTAACCCATCTGCCACCCTCTTCGCAGAACCGCTGCACAGATGCCATCTCACGCCAGAACTCCCTGCCCGCCCGAGACCAGCAGAATCACCACCAGCACACACAATCGGGCGACTCTATCCGGCACAGCCCCTCGCACCCGGGAAACCTCCGTGATGTCAGATCGACAAAACAGCCAGATCCCCGGGGCGAACGGTCACGCCCGACAACCTCCGGATCCGGGATCAGATATCGCTATGCATATGATCCTGGGGGATGCGCCCGGTCTCGCCCACCCCGGCGGCACCCGGGCTTGCCCGCGCCGCCATCCACATGATCTGCGGCGTAGGTGCACCTGCCCCACATTCTCGCCCGAACGAGCCCGGGTTCGCAAACCCTCCACAAAAACCCCGCCGCCCTGCTACATCCCCGCTTACAGATCCTCTCTCGAATACGCAAGCGCGCTTTTAGCATCCTCGACATCGATATTGAGCTTCACGTTATGCTCCTTGAGAAGATCAAGAAACTCCGACAATGTGAGTTTCGCTACTTTCGCACCCAGTCCGAGACTGACCTTACCATGCCTGTACAGTTGCAGGGCTTTCATCTTCCTGCCCTCGTCTATCAGACTCCGCAGGGTTTCTGACCTGGTGAGTCCTAAAACACCTGTGATGAAGTCGAGATCCTGTTTTGGTTCATATCTGACCGAGATTGTCATGGACATTTTGCTTCCTCCTTAAATATGTTGTAAACCTTTCCGGAATATCTGCCGTAATCATTCAGTCTTCGCAGGTACTCGCATGTCTCTTCTCTGGTGAGTAGTCCGCGATCAAACATCCGTACAACGATTGCCAGAGCATTGACGAATGGAATCTCGAAGAGTTTGCACAACTTGATCAGTTCCCCATCATCCGTTAATATCACCCTCGCCTGCAGTTCGTTGTAAAGGACGTACGCTTCTGCTTCTCCCGCGTCCAGTCTGAATTGCCCTGTTATTCCATCTGTACTCGATCTTATCTTTTCCACGATGATGCTCTCCTCTTTTATCTCTCTTTCCAGCATTCTTGCATCCAGACTCTGCGCTACTGTCATTTCCTTTGCCACTTCTTCCGGGACGATGATTTTTCCGAAAGCGGAGAGGAATCTTCTTAAAATGCTCACCCTTGCAAGAAGTATGAGTGTTGAACCTTACTTTGAAAGTTACGTAAAAATGAAGGCTTCGCCACCTGTTTTTTGTTGCCACCAACAGATTCTAAATAATCCACCCCGATATCTTCAGAGATTCGCGCCCTCCAGAACATCACCCAGACACAGCGTTGAAAACAATCTCATCTGATCCACGTCCTTGAGAACCAATCAACCGTTTTATTCTTGCTCAATGGTCCACACGATCTGCCGAGAATGATCAACCTGAGATATGCACCCACTGCCAAATCATCGACTTCGTTCTTAGTTATATGCTTGTTTACGGTGTCTACGAAGTTCAATTCTTCTGGTATGTTTATAAGTGCAGCAGTTCTGCCGTATTCGAAGCTTTTGATATTTAAATTAGTAATAAGATTATCTCGTTCGTCGTAGACACGTTCAATTGCCGCGGCAGTCCCGAGACGCTTAGACAAGACTCTCTCCACCTTTCCATCGATTCTGGCTTTCCGCACCAGCTGGTAGTATGCATATCCTTTGACAATCTTCTTCTCAAGATATGGCTTGATTTTTCTGATAGCGTCGTTATCCATTGTGTGTTATATTTGGATTTCATTGTATTTAATGCTTGTGGCAATTATTTGTGGTGATACTACGTAATGTCTGTGTATTTATTTTAAAAAGGTTAGTGGCAACAAATTTAAATATCCGAATTGAGGCAAAACGATAACAAGAGATGACTACGGACTGTCAAAAGTGGTGCTGGAAGAAGGATCTTTCAAACTCAGGTTGAAGCGTCCGAAACGATCATATTACAGATGTATACATTCGTAGTTACATAAGTTTTTTGCCCTACGATACCCCGTGTTCGCACCAGACGCAGCCTCCCACTCGCCGCAGCAACCCACACAGCCACTGATCGGCTTATACCGCTGCCTCCGCGCCCGCGAGCGGCAGCACACGCGAGCATGCCTGCGCTGAAGATCGCTCACAAACCAGTACGAGACTCGATTACACAATCATGTCCTTTCACAACAATCACACCCAGTATGCTACAGAGTACATACCGCAATCCTTTAAAATGCCTTTGGCAGCACAACCTGTGCCCGCCCCCGGATCGATCACAACCATCCGATCAGTCCCAAAAAGCATGATACAAGCATCACCAAGAGCACATCAGGTGATACCACAGCAATTCTCATTTTGAAAAATTGAGTGGACAGACCCGCAAAGCAAATATATTTATATAACATCATCCCAAAAAGGTACCTCATAACTCAACAAAGATATGCATGGCGGTGTAAACAATTTTCGATCAAATCATAAAATCACTTAGATTGGTGATCCAGAGCTTTCCAGACAAACGTACTGGAAAGAATTTGACATACACCATAGAAGATATTGTTTTGAGTGCTTTTTCGGTGTTTTTCATTCAAAGCCCATCGTTTCTGGCTTATCAAAGAACAATGAAGAAAATGAATGGGGTGAGTAATGCAGAAACTCTTTTTAAAATCGGAAAGATCCCCAGCGATAATCATATTCGGGATATTCTCGATAAGGTACATCCTGAGCGACTTTTGGCTCTCTGGTATCTCCCGTGACAGTAGACTATCACTAAATTAATATATTGTTGATTGCATACTAAATGGTCGCCCATCACTTGCCTTGACCCGGCGATAACTGATCAGACATTCCATGCATCGAGTCCATCAAGATTTTAGCAAAGTCGATGATTAATTATTTATCTGACATTCCGCACATATCTGTTAATCCCGATCAGTTTTACCGATAGCGGTTTTAGCTATCTAAAAGATATTATATTTACACTGTAACTTAGATTCCACAGACACATCTCAAACCCCAACCATTTTAACCCACCCCACCTATTTAACCAGTAATATCATTCGAGGGGATGATCAACTGCACGAGATAACAACTACATCACTTGCACACCTTGGACTTGTTGCTGGGACATTCGACAAACTTGATATTGCTGATACAATAGATTCCGCCATACCAAAAAATCGAGATCACAACATACCTCACTCGACCGTGATTAAAGCTATGTGCTTGAATGGTTTGGGGTTTAACGAAAGCAGATTGTATCTTTACTCCCAATATTTTGAAGAGCTCCCAACAGAACGATTGTTGGGGGAAGGCGTGCTTCCGGAATACCTTAACGACGACGTACTCGGAAGAACGCTGGATAAAATCTACGAATACGGTTGCACTGAATTTTTCAACCAGATAGTCTCGGAATCCATGAATCACGTCTCGTTTGGTGCGCACGCGCTTCACACGGACACGACCAATTTCAGTTTGCATGGAGCGTACGAGAATTCAGATCCTGACCACAACACAATCGAGATCACTTATGGTCACCCAAAAGACAACCGCTGGGATCTGAAGCGTTTTGTGCTAAGCACGGTCTGCGATCAGCAAGGAATCCCACTTTTTGTAAAAACACTTTCCGGAAATGTATCTGATAAGAAAACATTGGTACAAACCGTCAAGAATATCCAGAAAAGTCTGAAATTAAGCGACGAAGTGTACCATATTGCCGATAGTGCAATCTATAGCCCATCTTCGTCACTATAAATAAAAAACGCTATCCGGGGACCACACCAATTTTCAAATCTGTTCTACATCCTCTTGACCCCGATTGATTTCAAATGACTGTTCATTCC
>JGI12150J12686_101821_pt1 | contig 13676 bp, 13 predicted proteins | sample ANMFosRound1_FD_12686 | JGI IMG/M metagenome (IMG submission 12686)
TCGAGCTCGGTACCCGGGGATCCCACCCGAGCCTGCCACACCACTGACGCGCCACTCCTACAGACATTACGCCTTTCTTTATGAAGGAAGTTTCATCAATGATCAAACAGGTGTCCGGATCGCCGCCAAAAAGAGAATCCGCATCTATGCCGATCTGATTCGAAACTGCGCGTGCACTCCATGGAGAATTTGATACGAAGTTCTGAAACGACCGCTCATCCGAATTAGGCACTACCTCTGCCATCCGTTCCATATTCCTCTTATCTGACTGCATCAACCCATAAAGATATTGCTCTGCCTGTGTCGTTACCGACCTGGTGCTTACCGTGAAGTAATCGCTGTAACGGCGAATAAAAGACACAAAATCCTCTGCAATACTGACGAATGGGTTAATAGGCTGGCCAATCACGTTAGATCTTGTTATTTCTGGTGTTACATCCATTTGTACTGGGATTATGGCATAGCTATCTTCTAATCCCTGATATGACACAAAATACTCTGCAACATGGATAAATGGATTGGTAGCTTGGCCAATCACTTTAGATATTGTTATTTCTGGTGTTATGGCCATCTGTGAGGGGATTATGTATATGCAGTCTCCCCATTCTGAGTTGTGGTTTGTTACATATAGTCTTTCTGAATATCCATGGTTCATTCTGGGTATTATGAAACTTTATTCTTACTGCTAACTAAATATAATGATATACGCGTACATCGAGTGTACTCGACTTTTTGGTGATCTAATATATTAGTGTCGATGTGTTGAGTCAATCCATCGTGAAAAATCAATGTGACAAAGTAGAATTAAGGTATTCCCTGATGTTCTTAAGAGGTGAAAATGTTGAAAGCGGATGACCGCGTTCACGACATCGATTGCTTGACGAGGCGCAGAGCGCCAGAAACGATGATACACCATTCACGAAAGCATCACCGTATCGCATGCATTAACTCACCATAACCATGATCAATGCTGTATGCTGTATGCCTGCCATTAGTATCCGCTCTGACAATCCCCCGCTCCTTCAGGTGCCTGATATGCCAGTTGATCGTCGGCGCAGAAACCCCTACTCTTCCGGCAAGGGTTTCGTGGGTTATCTGCTCGTTGTCGAGGATTTCCAATATGATTCTTTTGTGTTTGTCGTTTTTCAGTGCGACAAGCAACACTTTCTCTTTTTCCCCGTGGGTGCTCTCATTCAAGAAATAATGGGATTTTCCGCATACTTTGGAGTCTTTTTATTATCTTCTGGTGACCGGTCAAATCCATCAATAGCCCACCATACCATTAATCTATAGTTATAATTTTATACACATACAGATTAAAAGATTTAATAGATATGAAACCAATATATAGTATATATGCCAAAAGGTAACATTCCTATCAATAAATCACTTGCAAAAGAAGTTGAAAATGGGAGAATCATACAGGTATTGCCAGATATCCCGGTAAACAGGGTAAGACTCCCTTTATTCACGACTATACCTCCAACCCAGTGTTCTGTCTGTGGAAGTCCACTAAAATCAAACGAAAACTATGATCGCTTCATAATTTCAAGCTATGGCATCATAATATGCCCGGTCATCTACCGGATTTGCTCAAAGTGTGGAAAACATCATACCGATACGATTGTTGGCGTCACTGGATCCGCAAACTATAGTGATGAATACAAGGAAAAACAAAGTGCGGTACGATACAACGGAAGATGCAGTCTGTGGAACACACGTATCGTAGGTGAAATATTTACAGAGGGGTTAACCGACATTTCAGGAAGGGCACCTTGTCCAACGACTCTTTGGGCTTATGAGCAAAAGAAAGGTAAGATCTCAGCTAAGGAACTGTTAGACCAGGAGATTAACTTCGATGGGACCTTGCACATCGATGGTTACTGGGTCAAATCCGGGTGGAGAATATATATCGAGGGGCAGCTTGGAAGGACATTGACCCAGCGCGAATGGAAAAAGCTCCGATATAAATCCATATACGTCGTAGCTACCGAAGATAAAGTCGTATTGGACTTTGAAATAACCCACATAAACCCCAGCTATCTCGAGCTAATACCTCTCTTGGACCGAATTAAAGACCGAATACCTGAAGAAAAAATATTGAAAATCGTTTCCGATGAAGAAACTGCGATTATCAATGCAGTAAGCACTGTTTTCCCGGATGTTGTCCATTCGTTCTGTGTGCTTCACCAATTGAAAAATCTCACCAAGAAATACCTTGATGAGTTTGGAAGCGTTGAGAAAATCCCTTCTATTGATCTGGAATTGTATGAACTCGCACAAAAGTTGATACTTGCTGAAACGTCTATCCATTCATCGATATTTTATCAGGGAATTGTGAAATTAGCTTCGAGTACGGAACTGTCGCGAGCATCACAAAAGGCAACCGCGTACGCGAAAAAAATTTACCGGAATAATCGGTTGTTGCTGGAGAGAGGGTTCATTCCAGAGACTAATAATGTGATGGAACAGTTATTCTCATTGATAGACAACTTTGTCGACCAAGCCAGATCTTTTAAAGCTACATTTAGTACAGTCAACTTCTTTTACAACCTATTCGCCTCGATGAACCGACGATGCTTCAATACAGGCGACTGGAAAGGCTTCTCTCCACTAAATCGAGCTAAAATGAAATATGGTTAGTAGTTAACTTTGGAATAACTGGTAATAATTCTTAGTGTCAACTATCTACATTTTATCGGGATTTGGGTTCGTTTACGAATTTTGGTTATTGTTTTCTGTTCTTTGAGGTGAATGCCCGAGATATTTGTCTCATGCATGACTTGTTTCGGTCATTTTCAGACTCAACCAGAAAAAATTAAAAAGTCTCTTTTCTCGTGAAATCCATTCGAGAAGAAGGTGATATTCATGACGATTCAGTTGATATGCTCCCAGCCCCAACTCTTTGGGAGCGTTTGGATAGCTTAAGATCGCTCATTGAAAATGATCCGAATCGCCCACATTTATATTCATGGAATTTAATAAAAGAAAATTTAGCTGCTTGTAACGTTTTCATTTCGTGGAATAAAATTTTAATTCGTCCTTGGATTCCACCAACCCTTACTCATTTGCCGTTCGCAAATTCGAAACAGAGAATTTATATGTCTGCGACTTTAGGAGCGAGTGGCGAACTTGAAAGGATTACAGGTATTCAAAGGATTGATCGATTGCCCGTGCCTGCTGGATGGGATAAACAAGGTTCTGGGAGACGTTTTTTTGTATTCCCGGATCAATCTCTTGCTCCAAAAGAGTATAAACATTGGATAATTAGTAGGATTTGTGACTTTAACCGAACTCTAGTTCTTTGTCCCAATAAAAAGATTGCACTTACAATGAAAGAACGTATAAAAAAAGTGTGTGATGCTACTACAATTTTGAATTCTGGAGACATCGAAAATACTTTAGAACCATTCGTTAAAAATAATAAAGCTGCGCTAATTCTCACTAATAGATATGATGGGATTGATTTGCCAGATGACGAATGCCGTCAAATGATTATTGAGGGTAATCCAGATGCCACCAACCTTCAAGAAAAATTTATTCTAAATCGACTTAGGAGGTGTAATTAAATTAAGGTATCAAGTCATGCACTGCGCGGACTGATCGTGTAGTTCCAATCTCCATGAAATTTATCTTTTATAATATTAACCAGTTCCATTTCTTCATCCGGCACCTTGATCCCTACGGGATATTGGTTTATATCAAGGTTACATTGCACACAAAGTCCTTTTCTAGTAGTTGTGGCAGCAATGAGGTTCACGATGACTTCGTGGCTTATCAGGGGTTTGCCCCTCCAATTTTGGGTTATGAAAGCGAAAAGTCGGTGTTCGATCTTATTCCATTTACTTGTACCCGGCGGAAAGTGACAGACCGATATCATCAGCCCGGTCTCATCCGCTAATTTCTGCAATTCAACCTTCCACAGCCTTATCCGATAACCATTGCTACCGCCACCATCCGCGGTGATCAAGAGTTTCTTCGCTTCCGGATAGTTGTTTTTGCCCATCATGTACCACCACCTGCGTATGGTTTCTACTGCAAATGTTCCCGTGTCGTGATCTGTGCCCACACTGACCCATGCAGAGTTGGTGAAAACGTCGTAAACGCCATACGGGTTCACTTTGCCAGTGCCAGGTATCGGAAAATCATGTACATTGACTTTTTCCGGATTTCCTTTCGATCTAAGCTCGCGACCGCCGTTTTTAAAATTTCCTACCAATTCTTTCTTCTTTGTGTCCACCGAGATCACCGGCGCCCCAAATTGTTGGAATTCATGTAATTTTTCGTTTATATATCTGAACTGTGCGTCGCGATCCGGATGATCGGTTCCCTCCAGGACTTTTTGATTTGACTGTAAACTGTAACCCAATTGCCGGAGTAATTCACCTACTTTATTGTGGCTCACCTCATGCCTCATGTTGCTAAGCTCTTCAGATAGATTACGAGTGCTTTTACATGTCCAGCGTAAGTTTGATTCCGGGTCGCCACGAGTTACCGGCTCAATAAGACGTTCCAGGTCATTCAGTATAGTAGGATCCATATCCGTGATTTTCTTTCGTCCGGCACCCTTTTTCCGAATCCTTGCATTATCCATTTCATTGGGATTATCTAATTCAGCACAACCCTTTGAAATCAATTTGCGGGATACTCCCGTTTCTTTAGATACTTTTGAGATCCCACCATACCCATCTGCCCTTGCCATCGCGGCGACCAGTAACCTTCGGTCCCGCTCATTTAAAAATTGGCGTGTCGTTTCGTATATATTTCGGATTTCTTCTGCCTGCATTGTATATAACAATGGGACGTGCAACTATATAAACATGGCACCTTAATTTAATTACAGGCACTTAGAATCATCTCGCTACTCAAAGATAGGCTAATTACCCGATTTACTCAAGCCACTGGTCGATGTACACGAGGGGTTAGAGATTATTCTTTGGTTATTTTAGTTGGAGAATCACTTCATCAAGTTTGTTTAAGGAAAGAGAATGTTGAAGTTATGCATCCAGAATTACAGGCAGAAATAAAATTTGGTTTAGAAAATTCAAATGTAGACAAAATTGATGAACTCTCTGAATTGTGTGAATTGTTTTTAAAACAAGGAAGCGAATGGAAAGGGGCAGACCAAGAAATCAAAGACTTGCGGCACGGTTGTAATGTTTCAAATGACAAACGTTCAGAAACTTTGATGGATGTAGTGAAGCACGAAGTTCAATTTCAATACAACTTGTGGAAAGAAGATTACCATAATGCTTTAAGCTCAGCACAAAATGTTATAGATAAATTATCTGGAGATGACTTTAAAGGCTATCGTGCTTTATGGTATTATTTTGCGGGTTGTATTGCTTGGCAACTGTGGCGTTTATATCCCAAGCAAGGCTTTGAAAAATTAGCGAAGGATAATTTCAATAGATCTACAAATTGCATTAACACACGAAGTTGGTTTTCTAATGTGAGTTTACCAACTGAATTAAAAATCCCAACAATTGATAATTTAACTAAAGCAAATATTAAATCTGCCGAGAATATTCAAACAAATATTATTAAATTCGGTCTCACTGGTCCAAATTTTGAAGAAAAAATTGAGGGAATTGAAAACTTCATTAGTGTCGACACTCCAAAAAAATTCGAAGAAGGTGTGACTAAACTGGGGAAACTATTGGGCTTTGTGACCGAGCATCCATCTAACCAAGCCGCTCCAGACAGTGTTTGGCAAATTAGTGATTCGATTCTAATTATATTTGAGGCTAAAAGCGATGAAAACAAAGAAGGTGGTATTTCAGTTAGTACCTGTAGAGAGGCAAATAATCATTATAATTGGGCAAAATCTTCAATATCATTATTTGATAAAATTGAAAAAAAGTATGCGGTTGTAGTTTCTCATAGAGAAAAAATTGACAAACAAGCTTTGCCCTTTGCCGAAAATCTTTACTTTATGCACATTAGTCGTGTTCGTGAAATTTTTGAATCGATTTCAGGAGTTTACAGAAGACTTCGAAGCCAGTTTACAACATATGATGAAGAAGAGATTCAATCTAAAATTATGGAAGAATTAGCTCAGAAAAAGTTGGATCCCGAAAGTATAATAATGGAAATCGAAAGCATGCCGCTTGATAAAATACCACAAAAATGATTAAAAATGGAGTGTCATTGACGACTTCTCCGCCCCGGCAGAGTCGGTCAATGCCCTGAGATATGGCACCTCCGTAAATGACCGTCCGGACTGACTTATTGTCCGGTGAACACTGTTAAGTACTAATCCAGATTAGTACTAATTATGATTAGTACATTCGTAAACCGAGAATCCGAACTGGAACTGCTCAACAGGGAATGGGAGGGCGGCGGCGCGAGATTGATCGTCCTGTACGGACGGCGCAGGATCGGAAAGACGCGACTGCTCCTCGAATTCATCAGAGGTCGCGAGGGGGTATTCTATATCGCTGCCGATTCCACACCAAAACAGCAGATCGAAGAGTTGAAAGAGAAGATGGCAGAGTACCTCAGAGACCCGCTCCTCGCTCAACTGGAGATTACGGACTGGAATCAATTACTTGAATATTTTGTAAAAAATGTTCCTGATAAACGAACCTATCTGGTGATCGATGAGTTTTCATACATGATACGGAGCGATAAGACCATTCTGAGCACGCTTCAGCGATTGTGGGATCTGAAGTTCTCGAATACAAATATATTTATCGTGCTTTCAGGTTCCCTTCTCGGTCTGATGAGCAAGAAAGTTCTATCCCAGTCTTCTCCGCTGTATGGGCGGCGGAGCAGGGACATTCTTCTAGATAAACTGTCTTTTTCGTCTACCGGTGATTTTTCCGGGATGAACTTTGAGGATCGTGCGAAACTGCACATGACAATCGGAGGGGTGCCTGAATATCTGCTCAAAGCATCGGAATATGAAACGTTCACCGAGTTTATAGAACTTGAGTTCTTCAGAAAGGATGGGTACTTCTACAGGGAACCATATTTTATAATATCACAGGAATTCAAAGAACTGAAGACATACTTCTCAATCTTAAACGCGATCGCGTACGGCAGCACAAGACCCGGCGAGATAGCAAACTCTGTTGGAATCGACGCAAGAAAGATTTACCCATATCTGGATAACCTGATCCGACTTGGTTTCGTCGAGAGAACCGTACCGATCGTCAGCAGTGGAAAGGCTGGCATATATACGATCAAGGATAATCTCTTCGATTTCTGGTTCAATTTCGTTCACAAACACAGGGAACGTATGGAAAGAGGGGTATTTATCTTGCACAACGATGAATTATCCAGTTATCTTGGCAAACGATTCGAAATTTTTGTGAGGGATGATCTATTTAATCATATTCCACTATCAAATCGTTTTGATCGCATCGGGAAGTGGTGGCACCGTGACAAGGAGATCGATCTCGTGGCATTGAATGAAAAGAGCAGGGAAATTCTCTTTATCGAGTGCAAATGGAAGGATATGAGCCCCGGGGATGCGAAGAGGGAACTTGGTAAACTCGAAGAAAAGTCAGAGCACGTGTTATATGACTCGAACAGGAAAGACTTCGGACTGATAGCGAAATCAATCGATAAAAAAGAGGATCTAAGGCAGTCCGGTTACCTGGTCATGGATCTTTCGGATTTCAGGTCGAAGATTGGTTAAATCCCTCCAAGAACCCCCGCCTTCACGCGCACAATCCGGTCAGCGGGTGGGGGTGGTGCAGGCAATCGCATTGCACCCCTCACCATACCTGCCTTCTCCCGCGACAAGATTCCCTGACGCAGCACGCCATCCGTCCTGCGCTCCTGTGAGCGTCACTCCGATCCAGTCCCGGTACTCGTTGCCAGACCATCCGTAGACCCAACCCACGCGTTCTCTCCGGTGTGTTCGACGTGAATCGATACTTCTGCATTCGGCATGAAACTGATTCCCTATCATATCAGTAAACTACTTATAAAATAGCGCACTATTATGATACACCAATGAACGTCAAGCTATCAGAACTCGAACTCCGCGTGATAAGCCTTCTGGATTATCCGCTCACTATGGGCGAGCTTGCAGAACGTACTTTCGTTACCCGGGGCTACATCTCAAGGGCTGCGAGATCACTTGTGGATAAAGGATTTGTGGAGATCTCAAAAAGCGGAATAACGAAGAACGTGAGTCTGACAAACAATCTACACGCTGTGACCCTCAGAACCCTCCTCCATAAGCGAAGCTACATGCCCTTAACAGAACTTTTGCAAGGATCTAGCATCCGGGTTCTGGCGGTACTATCCTGTGGAAAAGCCAACTTTGCTAATTTGCGAGATGAGAGTTGCGTGTCCGTTGCAACCCTCTGGCGCTGGATTAAAAAGTTCAAAGGGCACGCGATGCTGCTCTCCCAAAATCATGAATACGAACTGCCTCACGACCTTCAAGATATCGAAAAGTTCCTGAAATACTATTGCGCCTACAGTGCAACCTCTGCATTAAGAGAGATCTCACCGGAAGGTGATTTTATTGCAACCCATGGTTTTGAGTTTCTTTTCACTTCGAATAAGACGATTACGCACGAAGACGTAAAGCCAAGCGGACTGACCGCCATATCAGAAACAATTCCGCTCATGCTCACCGAAAATTACTATTTTCACTCCTCGCGGAGGTTACCTGTAGAAGAAATCGCAGTACACGCCATTGTTGCGGACCCACACAGCAAAAGAGACCTGACGTATGTTATATTATACATCCTGAAAACAAAACTTGATAAGTATCTTTTTCTTAGAATTTCAACGCGATACGGAGTAGCCGACATTTCCCAGAGTATATTGAACCTTTTAACCACAGGGAAGCAACCTGATCAGAGTTTTATGCCTTCACTCGCATATATCAAAGAAAAGGCAGAGGAGTACAACATACGATGGCAAGAGTGAGATTTGATGGAGTTTGGGGAACGAAACTTCCCGGATAGCTTGTTAGCCCTCACCATACCTGCCCTCTCCCGCGACAAGATTCCCTGACGCGGCACACCACCCTTCCTGCGCTCCTGTGAGCATCACGCCGACCCGGTCCATGTACTCGTTGCCAGACCATCCGTAGACCCACCAGTTATTCTCTCCGGTGAGTTCGGCGCGAATCGAGACTTCCGCATCAGGGGGTGCCGTGTAATTCGCATAGATGCGGCTCTCGTATTCATAACATGCAGGAGGTGTTCGGTCTTTTGGGTGCGGCATCCTGTAAACCGAGCGGACAAGGTTGTACTTCGGAGAGAGCGTTGGCTCGTTTCCAGCAGGGTTTTTTGTGTTTATCTCGTGATCCGCCTGTACCCTCACCGAAACCCATTTGACCATATGTGTCTGAACCGGGCAGGGAATTGCGTCCGGACCACACTCTTCTTCTGGTTATGGCACAGGAGGGGTGTAACTATCAGGAATCGTTTCCTCTGCGTGTATCTTCAACATCGCCCCATGCTCGGTTTCGATGAGGTCGCAATTCCACCCCGCCGGTTTCGAGGCGTTTTTTGCTATGATCTCGCAACCGATCTTTGATTCTTCCTCGAATACTGGCAGTGGTACGTACAACGTAACATTGTGCAGAACCGAATCCGTTCTTACTGTGACCTCATAGCGGTATTCGCTTCTATACGTCTTCTCATAGAGGTTGTGGGTGTGATACATCCATGCGCAGGAGAGCAGCAGTATCACAGCAAGCATTCCGATCCCGAGTTTCGTGAGTGTTCGCATACCCTTAACTTTCACTCATGCCGCAGCGCATCCACCGGATTCATCTTCGCAGCCTTGTACGCGGGAAACGCCCCTGCGATCAGACCGACCCCGACAGAGACACCGAATCCGACCACGATCAGCGAGATCGGAAAGACGTTTGGTAGACCTATTATGCTCGTTGCGCCGTAAGCTCCGACAACTCCAAGGAGTGAGCCAAGCATTCCGCCGAAGAGTCCGACTACTGCCGACTCCACGACAAATAGCGAAAGAACATCCCTGCTCGTGAATCCAAGCGATTTCATCAGCCCGATCTCATTTGTCCGCTCGCTAACCGTTACAAGCATGATGTTTGCAATCCCGATCGAGCCAACAACAAGCGAGATCAGTGCAACCGCGGTCAGGAGTGCGCCGATCGCGTCAGCCCAACCGCCTGTCTTCTCCAGGAGTTCGGTCTGTGTGGTTATCGCGTACGGTTTCGCATCTTTATCGTCCATGTCACGCTTGGAGACCCCGAAGTTTCTGGCGAGCCGCTTATCCATCTCTTCTGCGGTTTCTTCCACTGTGTCGAGGCTGGCTGCTGATGCAAAGAATGCGCTGTAGTCGTTCTCTCCTGTTAGCGCAATCATCGTATCGATCGGGATTAGGATGTCGTTATTCGAAGTTGCACTCGGATCGCCGAAAAAATTAACCTCCCCAATGATCCCTTTCACCTTAAATTTCCTGGTGACTGATGTCCCGTCGTCCAGCCGGAACGTTAGATCAATCGAGTTCTGCAAGCCAATCTTCCGGTCAAACTTCTCGTTTGCAACATTGCATCCAAGAACTACCGCGTACCGATCTTTGTCTGTTAAAAAAGATCCCTCTGCGATATTCATGTTGCGAACCTCGGCACAGTCCGCGGAAACTCCCTCGACAGTGGCTATCCTGGACTCTGACATGTATTTCACCTCGGCAGAGCGCCATATTATAGGAGACACGCTCGCAATGCCCGGGGTATTCTTTATCAGTTTCAGTTCGTTATCAAAGAAGAGATTATCTTCCTTGCCTTCTATGATGATGAAGTTCGTGCCGATCGAGTCAAGCTCGTCTGCGAAGTACTGGGTAAAGCTTGCGCCGAGCGCGACGTTGGCAACGACTGCTGCAACGCCGATGATGATTCCAAGAGCGGTCAATGCAGATCGCATCTTGGCGCTCGTGATGCTGCCGATTGCGATCTGCACCGATTGTACCGGGTTTATCATTGTGAATCAGCTCCTGATTGAATGGATTTTAGTTCTTTCGTCTCTTTCTGTAGTGGATGCCTGTGCCAACGACGACCACCAGAAGCAGCGCTGCTCCGATCATGACAGTACTGGAATTGCCCTCCGGAACCACAGGTTCGATCTCGATCACCCGGTTGTTGATGACCCGCTCATGCTGGTTGTTGCCGTTTCGGTACTCTGCATAAAGGTGGAGCTCGGCATCGTCTGATGAATTTCCTGTAACCTCGCAATCGAACTCGATTGTGAAGAGTTCGTCAGGCTCCATTGTTCCGATGAAGTACTCGGCAGGCGTAAACGTGATGCCTTCTGCCCGCGGTTCGATGCTCACGGACGTAAACGTGCTTGAGTGTGTGTTTGCGACGTCAAACTCGATCTTGTCCCCGTCACAGGCGAGTTTTAGCGGCTTGGACGGAATGATCTTAATTCCAGAGGATTCGACCCTGATGGGTATGTTCCACTTTGCATTGTATGTGTGGGAACTGCCAGTGAGCGCGAGGTTCAGATGCTCGGTTCCATCCGCTGCGTCATCGCTAACCCGCACGTTATAGGAGATCTCGATTGAGTCCTCGGGTCCGAGAACGCCCATATTCCGGTAGGAACCGGTCGTAACAACGATTGCATCCGACCCCATGAGTTCTACCTCCTTTAACTGCGCATTGGTGTCGTAATCCTTACCGTTAATCGTTACCGAGTACTGGGATGCAGTGTTTGTGAGTGTGATCGTCACAGTGCCATCGTCTCCGGGAATTAGCACTTCCGGATCGGTCTTTATCGCTTCGAGCTTGAGCGTGCCCCTGCTGTCGAGGGTGTCTGTACCCACCTTGATCTCAAAATCCTTCTCAGACCATGTCGTGCCTTCATCGTCCTGATACCTGATCGTGATCTCATGGGTTCCAGGTTTTGCGTCAGCGGCTACGAAGAGCCGGTATTCGTACAGTGCAGAGGAGTCTGTCCCGATGCATCCCTTGTTCTGGCGGGCATTGCTGCTTGAGTCGAGTGTGAATGGATATTCCGGCATGAGTTCGATCGTCACGTCTTCTGCTGTGCCGCCGCCGGTGTTCTTGACGTTCACCCACAGATCTACGTACTTCCCGATCTCTGCCGGATATGGCTCGTATCTCGTGATATCTACCTTGAGCGCGCCTCCTGCCGCGGAGGCGGGAGCGATTGTGATTGCTGATGCGAGTATTGCGAGAACGAAGAGGTATCGTATCCGGTTTGCGGTGCTTTGGGTCATAATGTTACACCCCCGCGCTTGCAGCACATCCCTGCCTGATCCTGATCGATCCGTGCTCGATGGTAATCCGGTACGCCGGGATGGTTGATGATCGGTGCTGCGCGGTGTCGATGCTCTCGTCCTGCTGATGCTGATGTAGCAGTGCCCTCTCGATGAGCCCCTCGAATGGGTGTCCATCATATAGTGGTTCGTTGTGGTCGTGGTGGTTGTGGGTGTTCATGTTGTTTACCTTCTTTGTTCAGACTTGTCGATTAATCGACTGGTCTGATTGTATAAGTGTAAGTAATAGTACTTAAACCTTTTGATTAATCGAAAGGTATTGTGGTGAAGAGTGATATCTAACAATAAAAGGCAAATTTTGGTAGGTGCGGAGGAATGCGCCCTGCTGACGACCGGAGTGCGGACTTTAGAGAACGAGTCCCGACTGGAAGCGCAGCAAAGAGTAAATCCGGAGCCCGGATATCAAAATTTTGAGGGGTTGTTGTATTCAATTTGGTCTATTTTGAATTTTGCATAACTCAAATCACCGGATCCAAGATTCCAAACAGCCTCTAAGTAGAAAGGTACTTTCATACCATCGACAGTCCTGTAGTCACCACAATAACCTGTGAAGTTCTCCAGGGTGGTTTTATCTTTGTATCTTTTTGTTTTAAATTGAATAATCTGTCCTTCTTCATTAAAATAGAATTCACCTTCAATAGTCAGGTTTTTATCAGTAAAAATCACTTTTGCAGAATTGTTATCTATTGGTTCCCATCTTAGATTCTCTGAAGGTAATAGTGCTGTCGGAAACAAAGGGGCTTCACCTAACCATCTGAGAAGTTCACCTTGATCGGTTTCTTGTCCCTTTGCATCAACAATTTTTATGAGAGATAATAATTTTACTTTAAGGTTCCCCGTACCATCAATATAAACATCTTTTGCCGAAAATAACGGAACTTTACCAGACCAGACAAACCCTGGCTTTTGCACTGTAAAATATTCTTCTCCTTTGATAGATACCCAATTTTTGCTTGCTTTAAATTCTCCACCATGCTGTAATCTGGCATAACTCACATAAGGCTGATTTTCCTTCAGTGAATACTTGAAATACCTCTGGACTGGAACAGGCAGGTCTTTGATCTGTTTTGAAGTGTAAACTTTGCCAGACATGTTTTCCGAATCTGCAAAAAGTTTTTCGATGTCTTTGTCTAATTCTGATTTCATCATTCTATCTCCTATTATTAGAGTTGTGATCAAGACAAATACAACAACCCCGATGACTATATATATTTTCCCAAGCATAGTATTCAATAGATTTAGATTCTTTAAGTATTTCTCTTTTTAACTCGGTCTAAATGTTTCGCATGGCGGGTCAACGTCTTATGCCCAAAAATAATGGTGATCGCTATCGCTGCTAATATCCACAATATGAATAAGAAGAGCTCTGCCCGCTCGCTTAATACGAAAATTTCCCCAACGAAGTTGACTGTGAAATGGAACAGCACAGC
>JGI12150J12686_100591_pt1 | contig 13590 bp, 11 predicted proteins | sample ANMFosRound1_FD_12686 | JGI IMG/M metagenome (IMG submission 12686)
CCAGACCCCGCCGTGACCGACCCCGGCATCAGGGGAACGCTGCGATATGCCACCCCCCGGCTCGATCAGCAGACCGTCCCTCCAGTCACAGGCAGCATCGAGCACCTCGAGAAACGAGCCGTAATGGAGGATTAATAACTCGCAAAGGAAGCCTGAGAATCCGCACACCCGAAGTTCGGATCCGTAAACGTTAGCACGCTTCATAAATTGCTTGAGCAGCAGCACCTCATCCTCCAATCCGCCAATCCTGGACAAGATGTACTGATTGTGAAAAGGAGTACGATCTACCGCTGATTTAAGTTCACTCGCGCTGGATAACCGATAACACGGCACAAGATCCACCCGACACCCCTCAAATCTGCCATGAACGTAAGGATGCTCTGCATACCGTATTTCATAACTGTCTGAACGTTCTGCTACTGATTTTGCGATACGTAGACCCTCGTCCTCCAGTTCCTCCCTATTTAACATGACCGGGAACATTATGAAGAGATCCAGATCGTGTTCTCCGGAAATCCATGTATTCCGTGCCGCAGATCCGACCAATTCACAGGGAACTCCCTCTTCCTCGACATATCCCGCAATCCTGCGTGCGAGTTTCGCAAGTTCATCGCGCTCCACAGGAGTCGGTTTGATCCTGTCAATAACTGTAGTGAGGATTGTCCGGATTTCACTTTGCATGATCTTGCGCCATTCCCGTATGTTGTTATGGGTCTGATTGGTGTTTATGATTCTTTAATGGTAACTACTCCGATTCAACGGTTATCGGGTCGAGCGACAATCATATTTATACACCCGAGATCACATAATAAATTACGATGATCGATACCGAGTTCTTCAATCAACTGAATCGATTCTCGCTCATGGTGCGCAAGCGTGTATCGAGCGTGTACGCGGGCAGCAGGCGGGCTGTGTTGCAGGGGAAGGGAATCGAGATCGTGGGGTATCGCGAGTACATGCCCGGCGACGATATCAGGACTATCGACTGGCGGGTGTATGGGCGGACCGAGAAACTCTACATCCGCAAATTCGAGGAAGAGAAGAACGTAACCACGCACATACTCCTCGATTCGAGCAAGAGTATGGATTATTCGAGCAAAGGGATGACGAAGTTCGATTATGCAGCGATGCTTGCATGCGGATTCGGTTACCTGGTGACAAGAGAGAACGAGAAGTTCGCAATATCTACGTTTGGAGAGAATATCGATATCACTCCTCCGAAACGAGGGCGCGGGTACCTGCTTCACACGATCGACAAACTGAACCGGATGCCGCTATCCGGAGAAACGAAATTCGACCACTGCACCCAGCAGTACGGGAAGATGATCCGGTCAAAATCGCTTGTCATCGTCATATCAGACTTTTTAACTGATCTTGACTCGATACGTGCCGGATTATACCGGCTTGCACCGAATGACCTAATCGTGATCTCGATCTTCGATCCTGCCGAATACGACCTTACCATCGCAGGAGACGTGAAATTACATGATATGGAGACGAATGTGGTCAGAAAGACCTACATCAGTCCGAAGATGAAAGAAGAGTATAGGAAGCTGCTTGACGATCATTTCGGAGGTGTGAGAGAGACTTGCATGCACATCGGGGCAAATTACTTCTCGTTCGGGACGAACGTTCCGATATTCGATGCGTTCTTTGAGGCAGTGAGGGCGAGATAGGATAAATAAGAGATATGGGGGGATTGGGACGGCGTTTGCAAATCCACTGGCACTTCTTGGTTTTTTGAGTCTCATACCGATTGTTATCCTGTACCTGATCAAACCAAAGCCCCGCGACATAAAGATCCCGTCGCTGATGTTCATCCTGGATGCGGAGCGGAAAGAGCATCGATACGAGACGATGCTTAAGAAGATCATCAGGGATCCGCTGATGCTCATGCAACTGCTCTTCCTGATCCTGCTGACGCTTGCGATGGCAGCCCCGTTCTACACTGCAAACGAGACCGTGCGCGCTGATCATACTGTGATCGTCATCGACGCATCCGCATCGATGCAGGCAGAGAACCCGAGCAGATTCGACCGTGCAAGGGACGCCGCAGAGAAGTTCGTCAGCGGAAGGACGAGCATCATCATGGCAAAGAATATCCCTGTCGTTGTGCTCCAGCGCGGTGGCAGAGCGGATGCGAAGGATACGCTGAACCGCGTTGCACCAGGCGCGACCACTGCGAGCATAGGGGATGCGATCCTCCTTGCGACTAACATGATCGAAGACGAGAAGGGCGCAATCGTTGTGATCTCTGACTTCTCGAATACAGATAGCGACTCGATAGCAGCTTCAAAGATGCTTGCGAATGCGGATGGCATCGATGTGACATACAAGCAGGTCGGAAACGATGCCGGGAACATCGGGATCACGTATGGCAAACTTGCGCGGAAGGGGGATTCGTATGAATATATATGCAATATCAAAAATTACATGGATGATAAAAAAACGGTAGCGATCGAGATATTTCGAAATGGCAAAAAGACCCTCACAGATACTGTAACTGTACCCGCTCACTCAAGTGAACTCTTCGCGCTCACCGATCTCGAGCCGGGAGCAACGGTAGTCTCCTTAAAGCAGAAGGACTCGCTGGAGATCGATGACCGCGCCTACATCGCGATTCCCGCGGTAGAGAAACGGAGGGTTCTCGTTGTAAGCGAGACTAAAAACCCTCCTGCGAAGATTGCACTTAATTCGCTTCCTGATACCGAATGTTCAATCGTAAAACCACCGGTTCTCCCATCTTTCGATGATTATGATCTCGTCGTGATCGGAAACATCACAAAGACTTCGCTTCTTCCGGGGACGTTTAAGGATCTCGCGTCGTTTGTGCAGGCAGGGGGAAGTCTCGTGGTCCTTGCATCGAGCGACCTCGACGATATCGAGACCGAAGGACTGCTGCCTGTGCAGATATCCGGAAAAGCAGGGGCTGCCGCGCTGGAAACCAGGATGCCCACCGAATTCACAAAGGATATCGCATTCGATGCCGTTTCAGTCACCACGCATCTCAGATCCGAACCGGCAGATGGTGCGATCGTGACCGTGATCGCAGATGACGACTCGCCTATGCTCGCATACCAGAAACACGGGTCTGGCACCGTATTTTATTCAGGATTCGGCGAAGGCGACTCGACGTGGAACGATTTCCATACAAGGGTCGATTATCCGATATTCTGGAGGCAGATCGTGGACTGGATGAGCGGGGTTCATGCAATCGAGGAATATAATGTCAGAACAGGGAGGATGTTACCGCTTGGCGGGGTGCAGAAGGTAACCACGCCTTCCGGTACCGTGGAGACTGATAATCTACTCTTTGACGAGGTCGGCGGGTACCGGATCGGGGATGATGATATCGCTGCGAACCTGTACGATCCTCTGGAATCCGATCTCTCAATCCATCCGATGTCAGAGGAGGCGCGCACACTGACGCCCGATCTTGTCAAAGCAGAGGTCGAAAAGGAGTTGTGGACTTACCTGATCATTCTTGTGATGTTCATTGCCGGTTTCGAGCTGTATTATCTCAGGGCGAGAGGCGAGTTGTGAGATGGCAGATGGTGGAATCGAGGATAAACGGAAGATTATCGATGAATACAACATTAAAGCCACAGAAGAGATAGTAAAGGCAGTTGGAGATATCACAAGGAGTGAGGAGGGTCTTGTATTATTCCTGATTCCAAAAAGGTTGAAGGATGGATGCAAGAGGATGTACATGGATCGGGTGAAAAAAGAGACCCTGAAAGTGGAAGGGGACCTCCTGAATATAGCAGAGAGCGTGATACGCAAGGAAAATGAGATCTTGGATTATGCAGAGGATATCAGTGACGCAGCAAAGAAGGTTGTGAGGACAATGCTCCTCTTTCTATCCTGGAATGATTTCGATCGGGTGTATAACGAAGAGATGGAGGGCGTGGCTCTGGAAGGTGTCAGGGTGAATGTGAGATTTTATCTGAAACTTTTGAGGGCATCCGGAAACAGCTATGAGGAACTGGTCAGAGACGGATTTGATGCAGAAGAGTACTATGATTCGCTGGAAAACATTTCAAGGACCAACTGGCTGGTCTTGATGAGATCGAAGGATGTAATACGTGAAAATTCCCTTGAATACCGGGTATTGCAGGGTACTGTTGTGTATATAAGATCGATGCACGAGAACGAGGTAAGGAGATTCTTTGCTGATGAGTTGAGATAAATCCAGGAAAATTCCATGCGGTATCCGGGCGCATCCGACCCAACCACCACAGAGGATACGACCCCAACAGAAACTCTTAACTAAAACCCCGCGACATTACCACATCAAGAGGTAGTAGTCATGAAGAAAGCAATCATCGAGACCAAAAAAGGCGAGATCGTCCTCGAACTATTCGAAGACGACGCACCGAACACCGTAGCGAATTTCGTGAAACTGATCAACAAGGGGTTTTACAACGGGCTTAAGTTCCACCGGGTTATCCCGAACTTTATGATACAGGGCGGGTGCCCGAAAGGCGATGGCACAGGCGGACCCGGATACAGCATAAAATGCGAGATAAACCCGCGGAAACACACGAAGGGCGCACTCTCAATGGCGCACGCCGGAAAGAATACAGGCGGCAGCCAGTTCTTTATCACGCACTCGCCGCAGCCCCATCTTGACGGGGTGCACACGGTCTTTGGTCAGGTGGCAGAGGGCATGGATGTGGTGAACAAGATCAAGCAGGGCGATGTTATGACGCAGGTGAGGGTGGTTTGAGGGGTGAAAGCCCCGCTCCTGCCGTTCATTTTTTCCGCGGATCTCCTTCAGTCTCGTGATAAATTATGCTGCCGCAATGCTTGCAGTGTGTGGCATCGATATCGTGCTGACTGAGACCGCATTTCTTGCACGTTATACTTCTTTTTTTGGAAGTCGAAAGCATAAACTCCTTTATCAATAAACCCAACTGCCATGGTACCAAAGCAATGCTGACAAGTATCATAAGAACGGTTATAAGGCGTCCAAGAGGGGTTACAGGAACGATATCACCAAAACCAACCGTAGTAAGTGTTACTATCGAAAAATACATCGCGGAACCCAGATCATTAATGTCCGGATTCGCAACGCGCTCAGCTTCGTAGATAAAGGATGAAGATACAAAGATGATCGAGATAATTGTAAATATAATTTTTATAATTCTTATTTCATGTATCTTTAGATCTTCAGACAGAAACGCACCGGTATCTACAAATCTCATAAACCTGAAGATACGAAATACCCTGAAGATGCGCACAAACCGGAGGTCAAGGAACGTTACGAATGTGGGTATTATCGCAACGAGGTCTATTATGCTGTAGACTTCAAGAACATGTTTTATCTTTTTTTCTGCAACCCAGAACCGTGAAACGTATTCCAGTATAAAAATAGAGACTGTGACTACCTCGATAGTCCAGAAAAGGTTGGGATTTGCGTTGTGGAAATAACTCTCTGCGATAAAGACGAGTACTGTAAAAAGATTGAGACATATTATGAATAAATCGATAAACCTGCCTGTAAATGTCGTGGTGTCGCTGAGATAGAATGCGACCTCTTCTTTGACGGTTCCACGCAGGGAGTGCATAAAATAAATATTGGTGGATATGTTAATATAAACTCGCCTAAAAAACGATCTAACGATGCTTATTGCATTAATACAGTTTTATTTTTTTTCTTTAAGAATCACCCATAACTTGGAATAGAACATTATCGAGAGCGTTTTCTATTCCATAAAGTTTTATTAAGTTGAAAACATAAGGTTACAGTAGAGGTTATAAAATGAGATTTGTCGATTTCAAGATTAAAAATTTTAAGGGTATAAAGCAACTCACAATTAATTTTGATAACATACCTGAACCCAAGATATACACCTTAGTGGGATTAAACGAGAGCGGCAAGACTTCAATCCTAGAAGCTATTGATTTTTTTGGTAATGGGCAGGACGTGAAAGACGTCCATCTGTTGATACCTAAGAGCAAAATATCTAATTTTAATGATGATATCTCAGTAAAAGCGACAATCTCTTTGGATGATGTTGATATTAATCAAATTAAGGACTATGCATTTGATAACCTAAATTTTGGGATTACTAATGATGATTTTGCCACAATATCCATAACAAAAAAACTGTCTTTCAAAGATTCAAAATTTGATGGAATAAACGATTTATGGTCAATTGAACTAGTCGGTAAAGAAAAAGGAAATAGAAAAAAACCCCGTAAATTAGAGGATGAAGACGCGTTGTGGAGTGGAATTGTGAAATATATAAAAACCGAAATGATTCCTCGAATAATCTACTATCCGAACTTTCTTTTTGATATACCTGAGAAAATATATCTAGAAAAACAGCCCAATGAAGGAACTGAACAACCATTTTACAGAAATATTTTGCAAGATGTTTTGGATTCTTTGAATAATAATTTGGATTTAAACAGACACATAGTAGACCGTTTGAAGAGTAGCGATGAACTCGACAAAGAGGCATTAGATGCTACAATTGAGAGGATGAGTGGAAAAATGACTTCTGTTATTTTCAAGGCTTGGCAAGAGATCTTTAAACGGGATATACATAAAGAAATATCTCTTAATACGGGAAATGATGGCGGAAAGCCATTTATAGAGATTAAGATAAAGGAGGGTATAGAAAAATATCAAGTCAAAGAACGTAGTTTGGGTTTCAGATGGTTCTTTACCTTCTTGTTATTCACGGAATTCAGAAAAAATCGTTCGGACGATCCTGGTGAAACATTATTTCTATTGGATGAACCAGCTTACAATTTACATAGCACTGCTCAGAAAATACTGCTCACCAATTTTGAGAAACTGGCAACTAACAGCAGGCTCATATATACTACTCATAGCCATCATCTGATCAACCCTATGTGGCTATCAGGCACTTATATTGTCGAAAACAAGGCTCTCAATTATGAAGACGATAGTGATTTCGACCGTTCCAAAACGGACGTCGATGCCACTCTTTACAAGAACTTTGTGGCAGCGTCCCCAGATAAAAAAACTTATTTTCAGCCTATATTAGATTCTCTTGAATATCAACCTAGCTTATTGGAACTTGTGCCTGACATAACAGTTTTTGAGGGGAAAAATGATTATTATACGTTTAAATACATAAACGATGTCCTTATGAGCGGTAAGTATAGCGATTTGCACATTTACCCCGGTCAAGGAGCAAGTAGCCATAATAAAATCCTCTCTCTGTATATTGCATGGGGTAGAAATATAATTGTCATGTTAGATGGTGATAAGCCAGGTAAAAAAGAGAAAAAGAACTATGAAAAGAGGTTCGGACCAATAGTTGATGATAAAATCTTCACGTTAGAGGATGTTGACCCTTCGTTGAAAAATACTAAAACAGAAGACATCTTTACGTCTGATGAAAAGATAGCGATTATCCAAACTCTATTCGGGGATGAAAACTCCTATTCAAAGTCAAAATTTAACACAGCTATAGAACACTTGTATATTTCAAAAACCTCCGTAGAACTTAGCGAAGATACCGCACAAAAGTTCAATAAAATTTTTGAGTTTATCAAATCGAAACAAGAGCGGTAAAGTTGGATAATAAAAGACGCGGCACAAAAACGAGTTCCTTCGGCACATCAGGCAGAATAAGCCACGATTCCACAGCATTCTACGCAGGCAAGCTGTACGAAAGTCTGCCGAAGGAAGAGAAGGTCGAATACGTGGAAAACCCAATCCCGTCCAAATCCTTAAACAAAATCCTCCAAAAATCCGCCGAATCGATGGATGACCTGCCCGATAGCAGCGTTCACTTGATGGTAACCTCTCCCCCCTACAATGTCGGAAAGGAATACGACGAAGACCTGACTCTCGAAAACTACCGCGAATTCCTGAAACGAGTATGGCGTGAGGTTCATAGAGTCCTTGTGCCCGGCGGACGCGCCTGCATCAACGTTGCAAACCTCGGCAGGAAGCCATACATCCCGCTTCACGCATTCATCGCCGAAGACATGATCGAACTCGGATTTCTGATGCGAGGCGAGGTCATCTGGGATAAGGCGTCCAGCGCGGGTTCCTCCACCGCATGGGGAAGCTGGCAGTCCGCTTCCAACCCGACGCTCCGGGATGTGCACGAATACATCCTGATCTTCTCCAAAAACACATTCGGGAGGAAGAACCCTCTGAAACGGGAGAACACGATATCGAGGGACGAATTCCTCGAGCTTACCAAGAGCATCTGGACCTTCCCATCGGAGTCTGCACGGAAGATCGGGCATCCGGCACCGTTTCCTGTGGAACTGCCTTACCGGACGATCCAGCTCTATACGTTCGAGGGTGAGGTTGTTCTCGACCCGTTTATGGGAAGTGGGCAGACCGCAATCGCAGCGATAAAGTCGAACCGTAGTTATGTTGGTTACGAAATCGATTGCGAGTATGCGAAGCTCGCAGATAAGCGTGTTAAGGAGTTTCGATTGGAATTTAACTCTCCGAAGCTCTCTGATTTCATAGAGACTCAAGAATCCCGCTGATCCGCGGTCGCAGCCATCAGGAAAAATATTTAAGGTTTTAAATCCGATTGTGATTGAGTGATCCCGATGGACGCAGTAGATTTTCCAGCAAATATGGACGAGGAACTCAACATTCTCGTGAAAAAAGGGTATTACCCCTCGAAGTCCGATCTATTAAGGGACGCTTTCAGGGTGTTATTGAACACAAGATCGGAATTGAAGATCTCTCTGGCTATTGAACTGTACATGGTGGGGAAAATATCGATTTCAAGAGCTGCTGAATTCGCAGGCGTCACCACAATCGAATTTAAGGAGATTATGGCGGGGCGGGGGATTGTCAGGGAGACTGAAGGTAAGTCTGCTAAAGAAATGGACACGAAACTGGAAAAACTTGGGATAGTTTGATGTTTTTCGCAGATACGGATATTCTGAGTGCATTTGCCAAAGCGGATGCGATAAAGTATCTGAAGCGCCTCTTTGTAGATCTAAAGATATCTCCTACTGTCTACGAGGAATTGATGCGTGCAAAGCGGGCGGGATATTCATTTGTAGACGACATTCTTGATGCGGTTGAGATTGTTCTTCTCTCGGACGAAGAATTCAGAGATTTCAGGAGTCTGCTGGAGTGTGTCAACAACTTGCATGAAGGCGAATGCCAGTTAATTGTATTGTGCAAATCCAGAAATGGGATTTTACTGACCAACGATGCACCCGTAAAAAGATATTGTGATGGAAATAATATAAATTATTTAGATTTGGAAGAAATATTGAGAAGCTTGAAACGAAGGAATGTCCTACAATACAATGAACTGAAAAAGCTTATTGCGGACATTGAAGAGAAGGACTGGACAATAATACGATCAAAAGAAGATATCCTTGGAAATTGAGTTTTTAAGATACTTGTTCTGATGCATTTTGACCGCATCAGACCGCCATAAGTGTAGTTATTATATATAAACATGGTGATGGTTTAGCGGTGCCTTAACCGAACACCGATGCCTATAACTGACATTCCGCAGGTCGCCATCCATTTTTCATAATTTCTACTGATAACGGTTTTGAATATCCGCAAAATATTATTTTTATACCGTATCTTATAGTCCTCAGGTACACCTCAAACCCCAACTATTTTAACCCACCCCACCTATTTAACCAGTAATATCCTGTGAGGGGATGATTAGCCACATGGAGATAACAACCACATCACTTGCACACCTTGGACTTGTTGCTGGAATATTTGACGAACTTGATATTGCTGATACAATAGATTCCGCCATACCAAAAAATCGAGATCATAACATACCTCACTCGACCGTGATTAAAGCTATGTGCTTGAATGGTTTGGGGTTTAACGAAAGCAGACTATACCTTTACGCCAAATATTTCGAAGATCTCCCGACAGAACGGTTGCTGGGGGACGGCGTGCTCCCGAAACACCTCAACGACGACGTACTCGGAAGAACACTGGACCGAATCTACGAATACGGTTGCACGGAACTTTTCAACCAGATAGTCTCGGGATACATGAACCGCGTCTCGTTCGGTGCGCACGTTCTTCACACGGATACAACCAATTTCAGTTTACGTGGAGATTACGAGAATTCAGATCCTGACTCCAACACCATCGAGATCACTTATGGCCACCCCAAAGACAACCGCTGGGATCTGAAGCGTTTTGTGCTAAGTATGGTCTGCAATCAGCAAGGAATACCGCTTTTTGTAAAAACTCTTTCCGGAAATGCGTCTGATAAGAAAACGTTGGTACAAACCGTCAAGAAAGTCCAGAAAAGTCTGAAATTGAGTGATAAAGTGTATCATATTGCCGATAGTGCAATCTATAGCGAAGATAACATCACAGAATTGGGAAAACGCACTCTATGGGTCACACGGGTGCCTGCAACGATCACTGAAGTAAAAGACCTCCTGGGTGCAGATATTGAACTGAAAGCCGGTACTGATTCCAGATACTCATATTACGAAGTTAGATCGTCTTATGGTGGAATAGAGCAAAAATGGGCACTGATCCAATCGGAAGAGATGAAAAAACGGAAAGAAAAGACATTTGACAAGAAGATTAAAAAGGATCTGCAGGCTGCGCAGAGATCTCTTAATAAATTGAAAAAGATGGAGTATGCTTGCTATGAAGATGCGAAGAGGACTGCAAATACATGGCTTTCCAAACATCGGAGATATCAGTTCGAAAAACTCTCGATAGAAGAGAAATCACGCCGGATGAACGGTAAAATAGGAAGACCAAAGAACGGAGAGGTTCTTGAAATATATTATTCGGTGAAAGCCAAGATCGTGGTGGATAAACAGGTAATTGCACGAGAACGTGAAAAACTGGGGAAATTTGTTCTGGCAACCAATGATATAGGTCTTACGGCTGATGAAATCCTGTCATATTACAAGAGTCAGAGTACGGTCGAGCGTGGGTTTCGTTTTTTGAAAGATAAGAGTTTTCATGTTTCAGAGGTGTATTTGAAGAAAGAAAGCAGAATCGAAGCATTGGCAATGATTATGGTACTGTGTCTATTTATTTATTCAATTGCTCAGTGGACGCTTAGACAGGGGTTGAAAGAGACCGGTAAATTTGTTAGAAACCAGGTGAAGAAACCTGTGCAGAATCCTACTATGAGGTGGGTGTTTTTCCTGTTCAGGGGGATCACAGAAGCAACGATTCGACTTGGCGGGGATTCTGTGAGGGAATTGGCGAACATGACTGAGGAGTTATGGGATATTTTGAGCCTGATGGGGAAAGAATGCGAAAAGTATTATGTTTGAGGAACGACGTGCGGAATGTGAGCTATAACAGTTCCAGCGCATCTGGAGCCGTGCAGCGTAATAATGCCTCGCCACCACCAGACCAGAAGACGATACTCCTTGCACGGCACATTGAACCGATCTCATCTGAAGCGGAGACCGGATGCATCCAAAACCTTTTTCTCAAACAGAGCCCCCATCCATAACATGGAAGACCATATCGAGTACTCAAGAAACACGTTGATGGACTTCATCAAATTAAAGCCGAAGGACATCGAGATCTGCGATGTGACACTGCGGGATGGCGAGCAGGCAGCCGGGATCGCTTTTACTGAGCAGGAGAAGATCGATATCGCACGGAAACTGGATGATGTCGGCGTTGAGATCATCGAGGCGGGGTTTCCGGTTGTATCAACAGAAGAACTCGAGACCATACGTAAAATTACAAAACTCGGACTCAATGCAAGGATCTGCTGCCTTGCACGCGCAAAGACGTCAGACGTCGATGCCGCGCTGGATGCGAATGTTGATATCGTGAGCATCTTTATTGCAACGTCTGACATCCAGCTGCGCTACAAGCATCACATGACGATCGATGAGGCAACCGACTGCGCAATCGATGTCGTAGACTATGCAAAGGATCACGGGCTTGCGGTCAGGTTCGCTGCCGAGGATGCGACCCGCACAGATATGAATGTGCTGAAACGAGTCTACAAGATCGCCGAGGCGCACAACGCGGATTATCTGAGCATCGCAGACACGGTAGGGATTCTTGATCCGAGTACCACGTATTTCATGATAAAAGAGATCAAGAAGGCGACAAATACCCCGCTCTGCATCCACTGCCACAACGACCTCGGGATGGCGACCGCAAACACGATCGTTGCTGCGGAGACCGGGGCAACGCAGCTTCATGCCACTGTAAACGGGATCGGCGAGCGGGTCGGGAACACACCGCTTGAGGAGTTGCTTGTCGGGCTTCTGATCCAGTACGGAATCGATAAATACGACCTCTCGCATCTGCTATCGCTTTCAAAGATGGTGGAGAAGTACTCAGGAGTCAAGGTTGCAAAGACCAAGCCAATAGTCGGCGAGAATGCGTTCAGCCACGAATCAGGGATCCATATCGCCGCGATGCTTGAGAATACCAGCACCTACGAGGTCTTTTCGCCGGAACTTGTGGGCGGTGGCAGGAACTACATCCTTGGCAAGCATACCGGGAGAAAAGCACTGAAATTCGTGACTGAGCGGCTTGGATACGAACTTGATCAGGAGCAACTCTCCACCCTGCTCGATCGGATCAAGGTGTGCAGCGAGGCGAAGCACGGGGTCTCGTGCGACAGGCTCGCAAAGATGATCGATGAGATGGAGTGAACAGCAGGACGGTGGAATGAGCGGCATGAAGTACCTGGTTCTCCTCGGCGACGGGATGGCTGACGTTCCGCTCCCAAAACTCGGCGGAAAGACACCTCTCGAGCACGCGGACATCCCGAACATGGATTACATCGCAAAGCATGGCAGATGCGGTCTTGCACGAACGGTTCCCGACGGGATGCCTGCCGGAAGCGATATCGCGAACATGTCGGTTCTTGGATATGCTCCTGAGAAGTACTACACGGGGAGAGGTCCGCTTGAGGCTGCGAGTATGGGTGTAACGCTCGCGGAGGGTGAGATTGCGTTCAGATGCAACCTGATCACGGTAGCTGACGGGGTAATCTCCGATTACAGCGCAGGACACATCACAAGTGAAGAAGCATCCGTTCTGATCGAGTCAATCAATGATTCACTCCCCGAGGGTCTCATCCGCTTCCATGCCGGGATCAGCTACCGCCACCTGATGGTGACAGACGGCATCGGCGCATCCGCGGTCTGCACACCCCCGCATGACGTACTTGGCGAGCCGATGGAGTCTCATATGCCGGAGGGCGAGGACTGCGAGGTGCTCCTCGACCTGATCCGCGGGTCGGCGAGGGTGCTCAAGGGTCACCGGGTCAACGAAGAGCGGATCCGCGCCGGGAAGAATCCAGCGACGCATATCTGGCTCTGGGGGCAGGGAAGAGCGCCAAGTTTCCCCTCATTTAAGGAGATGTTCGGAATCACTGGTGCGATGATCTCGGCTGTCGATCTCTTAAAGGGGCTTGCCATCTACGCGGGGCTGGATGTGATCGAGGTTCCTGGAGCGACAGGCTATCTCGACACGAATTACGCCGGGAAAGCGGATTACGCTGTAAAAGCGCTGGAGGATCATGATTTTGTGTACGTGCACGTCGAGGCGCCTGATGAGGCAGGGCACGAAGGCGACGTTGAAGCGAAGGTGCAGGCGATCGAGGACTTTGACGAGAAGGTCGTAGGAAG
>JGI12150J12686_102009_pt1 | contig 13435 bp, 11 predicted proteins | sample ANMFosRound1_FD_12686 | JGI IMG/M metagenome (IMG submission 12686)
CTATGCATCCGACTCATTCTCATTTGATAACAGTGTCAGCGAATACAGTGAGAAAAACGGAATCTACAGCTATTACTCCAACACGGTCATCAGTAACAGCACGATACGAAGCAGTAGCAGTAATGGAATCTATTTAGCTGGCACCTCCACCCCACATATCAGATACACTAATATGTATAATAATTCGGAATACAATATTTATAATGCCCATTCAAGTGATATCACAGCACCGAACAACTGGTGGGGAACTACGGACACAGATGCGATAAACGACAGCATCTACGACCACTATGACGCCCCATCTTGCGGAATTGTATATTACAACCCCTATCTCAACGCGCCCGCAGGCACCACCGACACTACGCCACCCACCCTCGCCATCAACTCGCCCGCCCCAAATACCACCACCCACATGCCCACAATCACTATCGCAGGCACAGCCTCCGACCCGTCAGGCATCGCATCGGTCACTGTGAACGGAGAGCCAGCCGATGGCACGCTCGACTGGAGCGCAAACGTCACACTCTCGGAAGGTGAGAACACGATCATCGTCATCGCAACAGACGGCGCAGGGCTTACCGCGACCACGACGGTCACGGTACACTACAAAAGACTCAAGGGCGACCTCAACTCTGATGGTATCCTCACTCCCGCAGACGCCGCGATCGCGCTCGAAATCGCAGCCGGCAGTCGCCCGTGCGATGCCGCGATGCTCGCCGCCGCGGACGTCAGTGGCGATGGCTGCGTCACTTCGCTTGACGCTCTGATGATCCTGCAAGGCTGTGGATGAGAAGATAGAACTATGACTGAGCGGAGGTGAAGGAAGAGTATGAAAAGAATTGAATTCCACGATAGGGACAAGGAGACAAAAGAGTTCATGGATATTCTGGACGCAGAACCCTCCCAGATCACCTTCGTCTACGGACCGATAAACTCCGGAAAGACCACACTGATCAACCATCTGATAGAGCAACTGCCAGCAGAGTATACGCCATTCTATATTAACCTGCGTGGGCGGTTCATCACAGGTTATGAAGACTTTCTAAATGTGTTATTCGAGATCGATGAAGGTGATATGATCGATAACGTCAGCGAGTACACAACATCGATACTTAAGGATCTGAAGATCGTCAGCGGAATCCCTATACCACTGAACCTGTTTCAACAGATATTCGAGAAAAAGGATAAAAGTAAGGATATGTTCAAATACATCGAGCGGTTCTTTGCTGGGATGTCAAAAAAAAGCGTGCCGGTGCTGATCATCGACGAATTGCAGGTGATCGGGGATATGAAGATCGATGGGCTTTTGATTTACAAATTGTTTAATTTCTTTGTGCGGCTCACAAAGGAGCTGCACTTAGCGCAGGTCTTTGTAGTAACATCTGATTCGCTCTTCCTCGAGCAGGTGCATAGCGAGGCGATGCTCTCTGGGAGGTGCAGGTATCTTCAAGTGGATGATTTCGATTTCGAGACGACATCGGCGTTTTTGAGTGAATATGGGTTCAACGATGAGGAGAAAGAGAGAGCATGGAACTGTTGCGGAGGAAAACCCGTGTATCTCGTTAAATTAGTAAATACGAAACTTGTGAGTGGGGATCTAAGTGAAAAGTCAAAAATGATGCTTGAAGAAGAGATAAGCAGACTTATATTCTTGTTGGCACGAAACAAAGAAAGAAAAAGAGATATTATTGACATGCTATCGATCTTTGCTTCTGTTGAAGAGGTGAAATACTCGGATGACCTGGACATCGATCTATTAAGTTTTTTGGTGAAGCAAAACATACTCTTCCTTGATCCTGTTAGAAGAATGATCAAACCGCAATCGCGGCTGAACCTGCTTGCGATACGAGATGTGATGAAAAATGCATAGAGAAAACGGCTTCGGACTTGTTGCGCACACTCGTGCTGTTATGCGTCTCGTGCGATGCCGCAACATTCGCCGCCGCGGACGTGAGCCGCGACAGGCATGCCACATTTGTAGACACTCTCATGATCCTGCAAGCCCGTTCGGAAATATATGACAAAGTGCGAAGGTACTTATCCCATATAAACCACAATGGATCACCAAGAGCGATCCATCGATGCCGCCGCCAGCAGGGCGGGGCATTACAGAAAAAACAGGAGGATGCAACCACATTGGAACAATACACACGATATGAACGCGCCCGCATCATCGGCGCACGAGCGCTCCAGATCTCACTTGGAGCACCGGTACTGATCAGACCAGACACCGGAGACCCGATCGACATAGCGTTGCGGGAACTGGAAGAGGGCGTGCTTCCGATCACCGTAAAGAGGTAGCTGGAGATGAACACCGAGATCACCGCATCCGAGATGCGCAGGATCGACGCCAACTGTGGTGACCTCGGTCTACTTCCGCTCCAGCTGATGGAGAACGCTGGCGCATCCGTTGCACGCGCGATTCGCGCACGGTTTCCGGGCACGCAGACCCGGATCGTAGTCCTCGCAGGCACCGGCAACAACGGCGGCGACGGGTTTGTCGCGGCACGGCATCTTCTGGACTATAATCCTCTGATACTGCTGCTCGGACGCGCCCGTGACATTGCAACCGATGAATCCCGCCGGAACTGGGAGATACTAAGAAATCTCAGCGCAGATCTCAGGGAGATTAAGGATTCGTCAGAACTCCCGGAACTGGAACCTGCCGCCGACATCGTGATCGACGCCATGCTCGGCACAGGCGTGCGCGGGAGTGTTCGTGAGCCCGTGGCAAGCGCAATCGACCTCATAAACGCATCTTCCGCGTTTGTTCTCTCAATAGACGTGCCATCCGGATTCAATCCCGGTAATTTCGAGAAGGTAGTCCGTGCAGACCTGACAATCACGAACCACCGGATGAAAGAAGGACTTTCCGGGCGTCCCGAGATTACTGGCGAGATCGAGGTTGCTGACATCGGCATCCCTACGCGGGCGACCTTGATCGTCGGGGCAGGGGACCTGCCGCCAACAAGGAATGCGAGATCGCACAAAGGCGATAACGGCAGGGTGCTTGTGATCGGGGGCGGTGCGTTTACAGGTGCGCCTGCGCTTTCTGCGCTTGCCGCGCTCCGGGCAGGTGCTGATTGGGTGACGGTAGCAGCACCTAAGAGTGTTGCAGGGACGATTGCGGGCTTCTCGCCTGATTTGATCGTTCATTCGTTATCCGGCAAGTATCTTGCCGGCGACGATGCCGATATAGTCAACGCTTTGATCCGGAAGCACAATGTAACCGTGATCGGGATGGGGATTGGTCGCGAGAGCGAGACCGCGGAGGCAGTTTCCGAGATCATCAGGTCAAATCCTGATGCGCGGTTCGTGATCGATGCGGATGCACTCCATGCACTTGCGATGCCAATGCAGCCGGGGACGCCGCCGATCATAACGCCACATGCCGGCGAGTTCCGGATGCTTGGCGGGGACGTGTCAGCGGATCTTGATGAGCGCTGCGAACTGGTTATGGATTTTTCTAAGAGAAACCGTGTTGTTACGCTACTTAAGGGGGATATCGATGTCATATCGGACGGAAGAGCGGTGAGAATCAACCGGACCGGAAATTCCGGGATGACTGTTGGCGGGACCGGTGACGTGCTTGCAGGTGTGGCAGGCGCGATCTTTGCGAACACCGGTGCGCTTGCCGCAGCTTCGGCAGGTGCGCTTATTGTGGGGACTGCCGGCGATCTTGCATTTCTAAAATACGGATACGGGCTGCTTGCAACCGATGTCATCGAGTGTATCCCTGATGCGATGCGCAGGTAACCGGAAGGCGAGAGTGTGTAAGGATGTGGCTTACATCTTGACCAAGAACGTCATTGGGGGCGGCGGGGTTGCAATATATCACAAAGATAGTGCAGCACTGAAATACGGCACCGGATCAATGATCCTGCATTCTGCCAATCATCCCGTGTCCCGCTCTTTATCAAATATCCACTATCAGATCAGTCATCACACCCTACATAATCCTCTGCTAATGCGTTCCAAAGAACCGATCTATCCCGAACTCTCAAATCTCCCACGCAACACCGACCGCCATCGTGGCACTACCTAAAAATCCCGCGATATTCAAATTTTCACCTTCCAAACACGAAGACGTTCTCGACGGTGCAGGAGCAGATCAGAACAGACCACTTAAGAACGATGATTTTGGGACGGCAATTCATTGATGCAGATTTCCATCTTCATTCAATATCCCCAGCATCTCCACGATCGAGTATGCGGCGCGAGTTATACCCATACTCCGACTGTCTGTATCCGTGCCCGCAAGATACAGGTTCTTGATCGGTGTTCGGATATCTGCAAATTTCCCGTCGATCGTAACTGCCGCTTTTTCAGGAATCGTGATCTGTTTATGCTGCATCACTACATGCTCTTCGATATTTGGGATGGCACGGTATATGGTTTCATAAGCCTTCTTCGTCTCCAATTTTTCAGATTTCTTCTCATCTATCACAAACGCAAATCCCACAAGCTGCTTATCCTCCGGTGCAAGTGATGAGTCGTAATTGCTGATCGGCATTGCCCAGTATGGATTATCCTTAAACCATACCTCAGAACCAATGTAGTTGAACTCGCGGAGCCTCTCGTCAAGACCCAACCAGATGGTCAGGCTCCTGGTCCGGGCGATTCCATCCAGGTCATCTACGTATGCCTCTGGAAGATCATCGATAACAGATGGCAGATCCTTTGCAAAGCCGGTGTAGATCACCATATCGGCATAGTACATTTCATCTGCCTCAACACCAACTACCCTGCCATCTTCCACAAGAATGCGTTTCACCTCACATTCGGTCTTTATCCCAACCGTTGTTGGAAGCGAGTAAAGAACTGCGTTGAGCACCGATTTGAGTCCCTTGCGCGGGTATCCCTGCGGATAGTCAACACTGTTTGTTGTAAGCCTGCCAATGGATGTAAGCGGGCTTGCAACATTTTTAAGCGGGTTTGAGGATGTAAATGAGCTGTTCAATCTCGCCTGAAGGGATGCATGAAGGTTGGACGGTAATATGGATCGGAGTATGGATTCGGTCTGCTGCGGATCTTCGTTCTTCCCGACAAGGTTTTCAAACTGTTCCTGCGTGACGCTGTCCCTGATAAAGTTGCTGCCCGTCAGGATCCTGTGGATCGACATCTCTTTCATCGACTTGCCCGACAAAAAATATGAGACCGTATCGACAAAATCATACGCATCTTTTGAAAGTGTACGCGGCAGCGTTTCATACACCGACTGTTTGGAGAGGTCTATGCCAAAAGTAGAGAGCGTAAGCACTTTGGTGATAGCCGGTGTCAGAGCGAGTCTATCCTTCTTCGAAAGTACACCGAATGTCATAAATTCCTTTAGATTCGAAGGGATCTTGACAAAACTGTGCTTAGTTCGTACATAGTAATACCCGTGATCTTCAAACACAGGTATATGATCAAAATAATTATCCATCAACCTCTTCAGAGGACCAACCGCAAGATGCGTGATGGTATGTGGTCCGGTATCGACCTGGAAACCGTCGATCGTATAGCTGTTGCAGTTTCCGCCAACGTACCGACTTTTTTCAAGCACCAGAACTCTCTTACCGTGCTTTGACAGTGTCAGCGCAGCCAGAAGTCCGCTTATTCCTGCGCCGACAACAATGACGTCGTACTTCTTCCCCATTTTCACACTCTTGCGTCACTTTCTTGTCGATCCCTCCGATATTCTCGCGATTCCTTATTTCTCGACCAGTTTTTGGATAGTCGCTTCAAGTTCTGTGATCTTATCTTCCAGACGAGAAACATCGTCCTTCAATGCGATCTTTGATTTACCGATGGCATTCTGCACATCCTCTGAGATTTTTTCCTCGAAGTCCTGCATCTGCTTCTTTTTCTCGGTCAGGAGTTCGTGAACGAGGGTTTTTCCTTCCTCTTTGTTCATCTCTCCCTTTTCAACGAGTTCGTTTACGACCTGACTGATCTTCTCCTCGGTGATGGACAGTACACCAATTCCAAGGAGCCCTACCTTCCTGATTGATTCTATCATGGTAATCCTCCGGATAGCACAAGACATTCATCTGACATATACCTTTTGGCAAAGGGGCTGGAGAAGTTTTAAAATATGGGTAGCCAAACGAATACCGGGGAAAAATAATGTCCATACACAAAATAGGAGTCGTCTCACGTACATATTGTCATATCGAGCGTTACCGCCAGATTATTTCCGTTCTGTTCAAATACGGCTTTGGCGATGTTATAGATATCCTCCATATCGGGCATTACATCGAGATCGCGCTACCAAAAAGGATCAGAAGAGAGCATGAGGCGATCGAGGAGTTCACCCTGCCAGAGAGGGTGCGGATGGCAATGGAGGAACTTGGTCCCACCTTTGTGAAGATGGGGCAGATCCTATCCACACGTCCGGACCTGATCCCGATGGAGTTCATCACCCAGTTCGAGAAACTCCAGGATGATGTACCACCATTTCATTATGAGGATGTCAAGAATACGATCGAATCCGAACTGAAAGCCCCGATGGATACGATATTTTGGGACTTTGATGAGACTCCGGTCGCAGCAGCCTCCATCGGACAGGTGCATCGTGCCATACTCGCAACTGGGGAGGATGTGGCTGTCAAGGTGCAGCGTCCTGACATCAAAAAGACGATTGAGATCGATCTGGAGATCATGTTTCATCTGGCAACGCTTCTGGAGCAGAATGTGGATGCCTGTCAGATATACCATCCCACAAGGATTGTTATGGAATTTGCAGACACTATTAAGAAGGAGATCGATTATAACAACGAGGCGTTCTATATCGAGCGATTTTCAAGACAGTTTCTGGACGATCCTACGGTTTACGTGCCAAAAGTCTTTTTAGAGGCAACAACTGTGAAGGTTCTCACGATGGAGTACATCGATGGCATCAAAGTGTCGGACATCGATCGGCTGGAAAAGGAGGGTTTTGACAGGAAAGTGATAGCAGCACGCGGCGCAGACCTGATCTTCAAGCAGATCTTTGTGCATGGCTTCTTCCATGCCGATCCACACCCGGGAAACATCGTGATCCTTGCAGGTAACGTGGTCTGCTATCTGGATTTCGGGATGATGGGGCGCATCAACAGGCAGACCCGTGAAGATATTGTAGACCTTGTCCTTGCGATAGTCCGCCGGAACGAGGCGAAAGCAACCGATGCACTGTTGAGACTTACCAAACACGATGCCCCGATTGACCGCCGAAGACTGGAAATGGATGTGGCAGACATCGTGTCACGGTACCTCGAAAAGTCGCTGAAAGAGGTCGATGCAGGACAGCTTTTGCACCAGTTTATGGATCTGATCTCACAGTACCGTTTGCAGATTCCGCCAGACCTATTTATGATGATAAAGGCGATCACAATGGTTGAGGGATTTGGAACGGTGCTTGACCCCGATTTTGACTACACAAGTTCAGCAACTCCGTTCATCAAACGTATCCGGATGGAGCGGATGCATCCAAAACGCGTGGTGGCTGATATGTTAAACTCAGGTGTCGAGATCGTTCACCTCTTAAAGGAGATTCCAGGGGGCTTGCGTGATATTCTGGAGCAGGTAAAGCGCGGGCAGACCACGATCAGGTTCGAGCACAGGGGACTTGAGCCGATGCAGAAGACTCTTGATCAGGTCAGCAATCGCATCAGTTTCGCTATCGTTCTGGCATCGCTTGTCATGGGCTCCGGGTTGATCGTGCTCGCAGGAATTCCGCCATTATGGCACGACATCCCGATAATCGGCATCATCGGGTTTCTCGGTGCCGGGGCGATGGGTTTCTGGCTTCTCTACTCGATTCTCAGGCACGGGCAGATGTAGCTCATCGTTCTAATTTTGGTATGTCACTTTCATCAAAACAACACAACAGTCTGACCGATAGAAACTTATTTGATGATTGCGATCTGCGATACAATCGATCGAAGTGAGGATGGATTTGCTCTCACAGATGGATTGTAAAAGAAGTGATACCATGCAAACAAAATCACTCTGTCCGGAATGCAAAAAAAGTGATCGATGCAACCGTGTACGAAGAGAACGGGCAGATTCGTCTGAAAAAGACCTGCCCGGAACACGGCACATTCAGTGATATATACTGGTCTGATGCAGCGCTTTACAAGAAATTCGCAAGATTCCAGCATGATGAAACCGGTGTCGATAATCCCATGACCGAGATGGATAAGGGCTGCCCTTACGACTGCGGACTCTGCCCTGAACACAAGACCACTACGGTTCTCGCACTCATCGATATTACGAACCGGTGCAACCAGAAGTGCCCGGTATGTTTTGCGAATGCTGCTGCCACCGGCTATGTGCACGAGCCATCCATAGAGCAGATCCGGGAGATGATGCAGCTCTTGACCAGAGAGAAGCCGGTACGCAACTGGGCGATACAGTTTTCAGGCGGTGAGCCCACAGTCCGGGACGATCTGCCGGCTATCATCAGGATGGCGCGTGATCTCGGCTTTATACAGATTCAGATCGCAACAAACGGCATTCGTCTCGCAAAGAGTGTGGAGTACTGTAGGGAACTCGTGGAGGCGGGTCTGCATACTGTGTATCTCCAGTTTGATGGCACGACCCGAACCATACCACCATATCCGCGGATTCAACGCACTTCCCACAAAACTGCGCACGATTGAGAACTGCCGGAAAGGAGGGCTTACCAGTATAACCCTTGTGCCGACATTGATCAGAGACGTAAACGACGATCAGATCGGCGACATCTTATGGTTCGCATCAGGGAATCTCGATGTGGTCAAGGGCGTTAACATGCAGCCGGTCTCTTTTGCAGGGAGAATCAATCAAGAGGATCGTGAAAAGTGGAGATTCACGATTCCGGATGCATTCAAATGCATCGAAGAGCAGACCGATGGAGAGATCACGAGAGATGATTTCTATCCTGTTTCCATTCGTGGTCCGATATCGTACTTTGGAGAAGTCAAGAAGGGGGAGCCGCAGGTGAAGTTCACGATGCATCCGCACTGCGGTGCTGGAACTTATGTCTATGTGGAAAATGGTAAATACATCCCGATCACGCGGTTCATCGATGTCGAGGGATTGCTCGAATACTTGGGCGAGGTTGCCGAGAAGTATGATCGTACGACGATTAACAAACTGCATGTCTCTGCAGGTATTGTATCGCACATCACGCAGTTTATCGATGCAAAAAAAGCGCCGAGGGGCGTGGATGTGAAAAAACTACTCATCAACGCACTCACCAAAGGTACGGAAGATGTCATAAAGCAGTTCCACCGCAAAACCCTCTTTCCGGGCATCATGCACTTTCAGGATCCCTACAACATCGATCTTGAGCGGGTTCAGCGCTGCGGATTGGTAACCCTGCCGTTGACAGTCCCGAACATCCAAAAGGGTTATATAAGATCGGATAAACCATCATAGCAAATCCAAGTAAATCTGCATTAACACATATACGATGATTACTATGAGACACCTGAAGACACTTCTAACTGCGGCCAACACGCGCGGAGACTCAATATGAACCATGCACACAACGCGCAAAGCAACCAAGCGATCCCACTTATGAGATCATCTATGCTCTGTGGGATGAACGATCAGGTGAAGCACACCCGTACTATCGGGAGTTCAATTCCTCCTATCAAATTCAGGCATATCGATAAACGATGACTGGATAATATTTTTTAAGTATTAAAACAAATAATACAGAGGTAATAAAAAACATGCACATATCAGATGGAGTCCTATCGGCACCGGTGTTGGCAGCGGGATGGATAATAACCGCAGCATTTATAGCGTTAGCGATTCGGTGGAGTAAAAAAAGGGGAATAGAAGTAGAGGTAATACCAAAGCTATCCGTGATGACAGCAGTATTTTTTGTCGTTTGTCTTGTCCATATACCAATAGGACCGACTTGCGTGCATTTTATACTCGCGGGCTTACTGGGCATAATGCTTGGAATACTATCGTACCCCGCCATTTTTATTGGGCTTGTCCTCCAAGCTTTTCTTTTTCAGTTTGGAGGGATAACAACCATCGGAATAAATACCGTGAATGTGGGGATACCTGCGTTGATCGCTTATGTCATATTTCAGAGAGGAATGAAGTCAGAGCTGTTATCGTCGAGGAAGGGATTTTCAGCAGGGGTATTTGGTGCTATTGCCGGCGGAGTTGCGGTGCTTCTGGTTGCGATTTTCACTGCTGGTGCTCTTATTGCCAGTGGTGAGAACTTTACTGGAGTTGCAGTCGCAATTATAGGCGCACACATTCCCGTAATGATAATAGAAGCGATAGTTGTTGGTTTTATCATTGCCTTTCTGGTGAGGGTTAAACCTGAGGTAATAGGAAGTTTAGGAGGCGATAAGAAATGAAAAGAGAACGGGTTTGTGTTATGTTAGCTCTGCTTGTAGTGCTCTCTTGCGTAAGCATAAGTGAAGTGAGTGCCCATCGTTTGGTAATAGACCGTGAAATAGGAGAAATAGGGGTAAAAGCTTATTTTGAAGGTGCGGGCCCCTGTCAAGATGCAAACGTAAAAGTGTATGATAAGGAAGGCAATTTGTACATAGAAGGCGTAACAGACGACAAAGGGTATTTTGGTTTTCCTCCGAAGATAGGCATGGGAGAATACACGGTGGCTGTTGATGCAGTTCACATGCCTGGTCACAAAGCAGAAACGGTGATAAACTTGAGTCAAGCATCAGGGGGTGCGGGTGCTGGTAGTGCTGGTGGAACAGAAATGCCATTATACACAAGGATTCTCGCAGGATTGGGGTATATAATCGGTTTAGCAGGAGCTGCAATGGTGTATGTGAGTTGGAAGCTGAAGAAAAAAATATGAAGGAAGACCCAAAGACGGGACACTGTTCAATTTTCTATTGATAAGTGGATCATCTTATCAGTAGTTCCGAATAAAAGCGATTCTGGGGTATGTGGGACTTTGTTCCACGGGGTTTTCTCGTTCGGAAGTAGGGGGTTTCGGAACTACTGGAACATCCAAAAGGTTTATATGAGCATCAGATAACCATCATAGCAAATCCAAGTAAATCTGCATTAACACAGATAGGATGATTACTATGAGATACCTGAAGATACCCCCAACTGCGGTCAACACGCGCGGAGACTCAATACGAACCATGCACACAACGCGCAAAGCAACCAAGCATAGCCCACTTATGACGAGATCATCTATGCCCCGTAGGCTGAACGATCAGGTGAAGCGCACCTGTACTATTGGGAGTTCAATTTCCCCCACCAAATTCAGGCATACCAATGGTGCCACGCTTGCCATAAGATGTGTTTCACCTTTGTTCACCCCATGCCATACAGGTGAAAGGGATATGGATCAAACGGTGACCGGATAATATTTTTTAAGCATTAAAATAAATTTATAAATATTAAAATAAATAAATTAGAGGTATATGAGATGAACACGAAAAGAATGGTTGGAATTGTTGCAGTGGCAATAGCAATGCTGTTGGCTATAACGAGCGCTTCGCCAGTCATGGCGCAAGATGTGTCCGCAGTGGTGGAAAAAATAGACAAAGATATGGCTGGGCTTATAGAAGCCACTGAAATCATACACAAAGAGACGGACGCAATCATTGGTGTCGAAGGGATGCCGGATGAAGTGGCAGCTATGGCAGAGACTACTCATCTGAGCACCCACAGTCTCGAGTTCATTGGGGTGTATATGGAAAGCTCTATCGAGAAGCTTGATACATATAAAGCCGAGCCTGAGGAGAACAGGGAAAAAATGTTGTTTACTGTGGGAAAAATCGAAGCACTTCGGAAACTGTATCAAGACACTATAGATTCAAGTGACTTTGTAACGACTATGGGGTTGCCAGTTACAGGTAAATCGCCTTATGACTTGATACATGCACTTATAGAGAACCAGGAGGTCCAGGCATCACCGGAAGCCATAAGTGCTGCAGGCGATGTACACAATGCTGTGCATGATCTCGGAGATGCAGCTAAATCTATGAAGCTCAATTTGGAAGATCTTGAAGATGCATTGACAGAAGCACCCGCACCCGCACCGAAAGAGTCGGGATCTGAGATAGCAGAATCAGTAGGGAACATAGACAAGAATATGGTGGAGCTTAAAGGAGCCGCCGAGACTATACACGAAGAGACGAAAGTGATCATCAGTGGTGTCGAAGGGATGCCGGATGAAATGAAAGATACGGCTAAGACCGTTCATTTGAGCAGCCACGCGCTCAAGCACATTGAGGTGTATATGGACAACTATATCGGGAAGCTTGACACGTATAAAGCCGAGCCTGAGAAGAACAAAGCAAAAATGTTGGTTACTGCGGGAAAAATCGATGCACTTCTGAGAGTATATAAAGACATTACCGGTGCAAGTGAGTTTGTAACTACTATGGAGTTGCCGGTTACAGGTAAATCGCCACATGACTTGGTACATCTACTTATGGAGAACCCGGATGTCCAGGCATCACCGGAAGCCATAAGTGCTGCAGGCGATGTACACACTGCTTCGCATGATCTCGGCGATGCAGCCCAAGCTATGAGGCTCAATTTGGAAGAACTTGAAGATGCATTAGCAGAACTTGGAGAACCAACGACAACAACAGCAGCAGCGCCGACACCGACATCAACACCTGAAGCCCCGGGATTCGGAGCAGCATTCGCCATTACAGGTATTTTAGCAGTTGCCTATATGGTGTTCAGGAAGAACTAAACAGTTCTTCCCTTACTTTTTTTGTGAGAAGCAGAGGTAGAATCCGGGTGCTTCGATGGCATATATTTTTAGAGGAAGGCGAAGAAAAAAATGATGGAATATCCGGAGATAGATAAGTATGCATCGCTTGATTCACCGATGCATCGCTTTGACCCGAGAGCAAAGATAATTGCCTTCGTTTTTCTTACTTTTTCTATCGTTCTCCTCAATGATTTAACGCTCGTCCTTATCGGATTTTTCGTTTCTATCCTCTTTCTCATCGCTTCAAAACTACCGTTTCATTTTGTTATTCGGCATTTGAAAGGGGTTTCTTTATTCATCATCCCTTTTCTTGTCATTATGCCCTTTACGGTGAAAGGGGACGAAATCTTCAGCATCTACACTGTAAAAGTGACCTACGAAGGTTTACGATATGGTATTTTAGTAGTTCTAAAGGCTTTTTCTGCGGTTATGCTTATTTTCCCGATGATTGCGACTACGAAGTTCGAAACGACACTAAAAGCACTGGATAAGTTAAAAGTACCGAATATTCTCGTCCAGATGCTTATGTTTACGTATCGCTACATCTTTGTTTTCGTGAATGAGTTCCAAAGGTTATTGATTGCGATGGAATCAAGAGGGTTTAAACTGGGAACCCGTCTATACGCATTGAGAACGATAGGGAATGCGCTGGGAATGCTTTTTGTTCGAAGTTACGAGAGGGCAGAACGCGTATATTGGGCAATGTGGTCACGCGGATATACGGGGAGCCAGTGGGATCCTCTAGAGTCG
>JGI12150J12686_102712_pt1 | contig 13084 bp, 15 predicted proteins | sample ANMFosRound1_FD_12686 | JGI IMG/M metagenome (IMG submission 12686)
CAGTGCGAAAGAACGGGTGTCATGTGCTCAATGCGATTCAGGATGCGCTTAAAGGGGATCCGTTTATGCCACCCGGTTGTGTGGGTGAGTAGTTACTATTATCTTTTCAATCGGCGGCAATTCCGGCTGTGGTTGCATGAGGTTTCTGGGTGTGTGGGGGTTGGTTTTGAGTAGGACATTCGTGTTCTCCGGTTGAAGATCGAGGCGAGTTAACAGCCCCTTTTTATTGTGCTATCCGTGCAGCCGCAGTATAAGGATCAACGGCAAAAGTGCGCTGAAAGTATTGATACCATCACATAAAATAAGCCGAATCAATCAAGCCAATATCTACTTTTCAACCACAGTCCCACCCCGCCCCTCCAGCGCCTCAATCACATCCTCAGACCTGCACACAACCGCCCGCTCCCCCCCTTGCTCCACAAACTCCACCGCAGCCTGAATCTTGGGCCCCATGCTCCCTGGAGGGAACTGCCCTTCTGCCAGATAGCGGCGCGCATCCTCCACCGTCATCCTGTCCAGTTCAACCTGCTCGGGCGTATTGTAATTCAGGCACACCTTATCCACAGTGGTCAGGAACATCACCACATCCGCCCCAATTTCCCTGGCCAGCAAACTCGACGCCAGATCCTTATCAATCACCGCATCCACACCCTTCAGGTCACCATCCTCCTCAACCACAGGAACGCCCCCGCCCCCGCAAGCCACCACGATAACACCGTCCTGAACCAGCCCCTTAATGACTTCCATTTCAACAATATCCACTGGCACGGGCGAAGGCACAACCCTGCGCCAGCCCCTGCCGCTATCCTCCACCATTGCATGGCTGCAGCGTTCAAGTTCCCCCATATATGCCTTTTCATAGAACGGCCCCACAGGCTTGGTGGGATGCTCAAATGCAGGGTCATGGGGGTCCACCAGCACCTGCGTGACCACCGATGCCACCCTGGTATCGAGATGGTGGTCCTTCAACTGGTTCACCAAGCTCTGGGCTATCATATATCCCATGCTCCCCTGAGATTGGGCCACATCCACATTCAGTGGCACATACGGCACCTTCCCCCTGGCTGCCTCCTCCTGTATCATGATAAAACCCACCTGTGGCCCGTTCCCATGGGTCAGCACAACCCGGTGGCCCGCCCGCACCAGATGGGCGATATAGCCCATGGATTCAAAAGTGTTGTCGAACTGCTCCCTTATGGTGCCTTTTTGCCCAGGTTTGATAATCGCATTACCGCCAAGAGCGGCCACTATGAGACTCAAGCACCCACCCTTTCCAGAAACTCCCTGACTATCATTTCCAGGGTCATCTCCCCTATCTCTATTATCTCGTAGCGCACCCTGGTGGCTGGTTTATTGATATTGATAACCCGGCTCAGGTCAATGGGTGTACCAATGACCACAGCATCGCAGTCTGCATTGTTAATGGTCTCTTCCAGGTCACTCACCTGCTTGGGGCTGTAACCCATGGCAGGCAGCAGCGGCCCGGTATCCGGATATTTCCGGAATGTCTCAGTGATCGTACCCACCGTATACGGCCGGGGGTCAATTATTTCCCGCGCCCCCGCCTTGTTGGCACCGATGGTTCCGGCTCCGTATTTCATGCCACCATGGGTCAGGGTGGGCCCATCCTCCACTACCAGCACCCGTTTACCCTTGATGATCTCAGGATGTTCCACCGTGATGGGTGAGGCAGAATCAATAATCCTGACATCCGGATTGACCTCCAGGATGTTGTGGCGCACCAGCTCAATATTTTCAAGTTCTGCCGTGTCCTGCTTATTGATCACCACCACATCTGCCATTCGCAGGTTTATTTCACCAGGGTAATATGTGAGTCCGTCCCCTGCCCTGTGGGGGTCAGCCACCACGATGCTCAGGTCGGGTTTGAAGAACGGAAAATCGTTATTACCCCCATCCCATACCACGATATCCGCCTCTGCCTCAGCCCTGCGCAGTATCTTCTCATAATCCACACCTGCGAATACCGTACATCCCACATCGATATGAGTCTCGTATTCTTCCCGCTCCTCGATGGTAGTGTCCATTTCATCCAGGTCCTCGTACGATGAAAAGCACTGCACTGCCTGTTTTGCCAGATTCCCGTAGGGCATCGGATGCCTGACCACCGATGATGTCCTGCCCAGCTTTCGCAAAATCTGGCATATTTTTTTACTCACAGAAGTCTTCCCGCTACCCGTACGCACCGCACATACCGATATCACGGGTTTGCTGCTCCCAAGCATAGTAGAATCCGGTCCCTGCATGATAAAATCCGCACCTGCAGCATTGACCAATGCACCTTTTGACATGACATAATGATATGGCACATCGCTGTAGGCGAACACCACCTGGTCAATGGAATGCGAGCGTATCAGGTCAGCAAGCTCATCTTCCAGGTATATGGGAATACCGTCAGGATACCGCTCACCTGCAAGGGCAGCCGGGTATGTCCTGCCCTCGATATCAGGTATCTGCGTGGCAGTAAAGGCTGCCACATGGTAGGCAGGATTATCCCTGAAATACACATTAAAATTGTGAAAATCACGACCTGCCGCCCCCATTATTAAGACATTTGTTGGATTAGTACTCATTATAACTCTCCCCATCTCGTTCGATATATCATCTTACATATTCAACTATATTCAAGAACATACTATTCGATACTAATTTCTTAATACTTTGATTTTTATACAATTATAATTTAACCACAGAGAACGTACTATTATACTTAACGGTCAATTGTGAAGCAGGGTCACCCCCTCACAGATGCCCGAAATACTATCATTCAATATATCCATTTTTCTCCTGCCTACTCTGCTAAAGTCACTATACGGAGTTCCTTGCGCTCCATGCACAGAGCAATAGAACCCATCCTACATAAAGCTTATGAAATATCTTAGTAGAGATTTTATAGGTACGCGGCAGAAGACCCCGCTACTTGTAGCGGGGATGAATGCCGCCCTTTTGTTGGTTTTAGTCATGTTACACTCGCTCGATGTATCTCTTAATCGTTTCGCTGCTTACTTCTCCAGCGGTTCCGACATAGTAATTTCGCGACCATATTCGCCCTTTGCGGAATTGCCGACGTAATTTTGGGAAAACCCTGAACAGGGATAGCCCACTTGTTCCTTTTAGATATTTCACCACATCAGATAATCGTGTGATTGGGGGGATTCCTTCGATGAACAAGTGGATGTGGTCGGGTCTAACTTCGATTGCGATCAACATCCACCCCTTCTTTTCTACTTGTTTTTTAAAGAATTGTTCAAGGTATTCGGCTATATCATCTTTAAACACCTTGCGTCGATACATAGGGCAAAAAACAATATGATAATTAGTGTGAAACACAGAACTTCGGGTTGTTTTGGCTTCCATAAACTATATATACCACTTCAACTGGTATAAGTATTGTGCCAAGGTGGACTTTCAAATACCGGATGTATCCAACTAAAACGCAAACAATAATCCTGTTGCACTGGTTAAACGTATGCAGGTACTTGTACAATGAGATGCTTGCAGACCGTAAGAACGCATACGACCGGTGCGGAGTTGGGTTGAATTACATTCAGCAAGCAGGGCAATTGAAGTACCTGAATCTTGACCTGCACTCACAGGTTGCGCAGGATGTGCTTCGCAGACTGGATAAGGCGTTCCAGAACTTTTTCAGGCGCGTGAAAACCGGCGAGAAACCCGGATACCCACGGTTTCAGGGTAAGAATCACTATGACAGCTTCACATATCCACAATCCGGATTTAAGATACTGGACGACGGCAAACTAAAGCTCTCCAAGATCGGAACGATCAGGATGTTTGTACACCGGGAAATTGTTGGGAAGATTAAGACCTGCACAATCCTACGCGACGGGACGCAGTGGTACGCGTGTTTCAGCGTAGAACTACCAAAAGTGGAAAGGGTTGAGCCAGAAACGTCTATAGGCATCGATCTCGGAATCAACACACTCGCAACACTATCAGACGGCACACAGATCGAGAACCCCAAAACCCTTGATAAGTACGACTCGAAGTTACGGAAAGCACAAAAAGACCTATCACGGAAAAAGAAAGGATCGAATAACCGGAATAAGCAAAAGACAGTTCTTAAAGGAGCGTACCGCAAGGTGAGAAACGCTCGGAAGGACTATATGCACAAAGCAAGCCGGATACTCGCAGATACCTACGACCAAATCGTATTTGAAGACTTGCAGATCAAAAACATGGTCAAAAACCATCATCTCGCAAGATCAATCCACGATGCATCCTGGAACATGTTAATCAATTTCACGACCTACAAAGCGGAAGAAGCTGGTGGATCAGTAGAACTGGTTAATCCACGGAATACATCAAAACAATGCTCTGTTTGCGGCTGCATTCAAGCGATGCCACTCTCACAGAGGACATACAGATGTCCTGACTGTGGCAACGTCATGGATCGAGATCACAACGCCGCAATCAACATTCTGAACAGACATGTACCCGCGGACTGCGGGGAATTAACGCCTGTGGAGATGGTTGCATGAGCAACCGCTATGAATCAGGAAGCCCCGCTACTTGTAGCGGGGAGGAAGTCACAAAAATAACCCTCCAAAAAACACCCCACACAGTCTACCCAAACGTGTGGTGAATTGCCCCACTCACCCTCCAGCGAGACGCTCCACCCGCTCAACAGTATCGCCATCCTCAGGCGTCTTATCAAACCGCACCCGAACAAGCCGCGGGAACCGAGCATACCCTGACGCGTAATGCTTGCTCTTCTGATTTCCTCGAGCCGCGCTCTCCTGGTGTAGAGATCCTCATCGATCAGTGAGACGCCGTCAAGGTACCTGATATCGACGAGGTTCAGATAGCACGGAATCGATGAACAGGGCGACGAAGACCTGCGGTATATCGGGTGATGCGACTCAATCATCCACATCCCGCTAGCCGATGCGGGGGTTATGCGTTAAATGGAGAATAGAAGAATGCCCGGAATCGTAAAAGCAGAAATCTATTTCGATGGTGCGTATTACTGTGCTCGAACATTGAATATCGCTGATTCTGATGGATTCTGTGGTTTTTTTAAAGGGTTGCAAAAGAAGGGGCTTTTCATTCTTTGCGCCCTTGCACCATCGCGTCTTTCTCGTTCATTTGATCTAACGCAATGTCGCAAAGGCGCGGAGACGCAAAGTTGAGATGGATATGCCCACGTTTTTCCACGTACGCGAGAGGGTTACCGATGGTGACCACAGAAAACAACATAACCAGGAATATTGACGTCTTTACACAGGGCAGAACAATAGATGAAGCGACAGAGAATCTGAAGAAAGCGGCATCTCTGCATCTTGAGGATGAGTCCGATTATGGCTTGCAAGAAGTTTCAGCGATTCTTGCGATGGTGGAAGCTCCCCCTACGCCACTGCCGCCGCCTTTTCTTGAAGCCAAAGGTTTATCAGCGTCTCTGTCGACACTCCTTCTTGTCGTGCCCGAGTTCGCAGCTGAGCGAGCAGGTCTTTTGCCACAGCACAATATACCTTGCTTGAGTGGATGTCTATATCCACATCCATATCTTCCATCTGATCTTCGTAGTCGGCAGTGCTGTGGGAGTCCCAGAACGACCAAAACTCTTCGAGCGAACCGAAGTCCTCTGGCAACGGGTCACATTGGGTGGCTTGTTTCTTATTTTCTGGCATAACTTTTTCTCTCTTTTTCGTCCATGTCACGAGCACTTAAGATTAGTGCTTTATTCGTTCGTTTGTGGATGAAAAACACTGTCAGGTAACGTCCGGCTTCTGTCTGCCCAAATGCCCTATAAACAGCCTCTCCACAGAAGTGTCCTCTGTGCATTTTTTTGACCTTTGGCTTGTTGGCAAAGACTTCCTCGACATCGGTTGGTGGGCAGTGGTGTTTGGATTCGATCTTCCCTATAACATTATCCAGCCAGATGAGTTCAGTGATCTTCATCGATGTGGTTTTATCTGCATTACATACCTCATATACCACACCCTCCCGCGAGCCGCTCCACACTATCAGCCTTTGAAGATGTTTTCAAAATTATCGTACCGTGCACGCTTATCCAGGTCTGATAGCACATCATAAGCTTTGTTTATCTCTTTCATCTTCTTCTCGGCATCCGGGTCGGTGGATGTGTCAGGATGATAAAGCATGGAAAGCCTGCGATACGCCTTCTTAATCTCGTCATGACTGGCATCCGTGCTTACGTCGAGCACTTTGTAATAATATGAGCGGGGATCATCTCTGGCGCTTCCGGAACGCTTTTTGTGGGTCTCGTGTTTTCCTTCGCCGCGATTTGGGTCTTCACGTCTTTTTTCTTTGTGCTTTTTGGTGTTTGTGCCCCATAGAACTTTTTCTTTGTATAAATACTTTAGATATTTACGCACTTTCTTCATAAATCCAGTTTCATTTACGTATATCCATATTAACAATGCGGTTAATGGAAATGACATTATTATTAAAAACCGCAAAAAATACACGGAAGCACCCATTGCTTCGAATCGAATGAACGGATCTGAAAATATCACCATAGTGACGCATTGCAACCAAATAACCGAACATATAAGCAACAAATGCCCGACAAACGCATGCCAATACCCTGATTTTAATCCTATAAATACCCACATCCAAAGCACAACAAGCGCCCCACATACAACGAGGTTCCTCGATGGATCGTCGCCGACCAAGCCAAACAGTATGGTGAAATTTGGTTTATATATGAACCAAATGACCAATATGGCGAATATTCCTATGAAGAATCTTGTCCGATCTTTAATTTTTGATTTGTAATTACGTCGTATAAAATATGCTATGAGGAATATAGAAATAATCCCGAATACCATGACACTGATAACAAATAAGGTGGTATTTTGAGAGATTACTGCTACGAGTGCTGTTGTAAGAGTTGATGTGTCATACGGGGTGAGTGCAAACACATAGCCAGAATCTGAGCTTATGTAGATCGTGTTTTCAGACACCGCGGGAGAAGAACGTTTGGAAAACAGGCGGTATTGCGTCCAAGCCCAAAAGTCTACCATGTATCTCCCTTTCTTTTTCCCGGTGATCGCGTCCAACGCATACAAATATCCATCAGTGGAGACTATGTATACTGTTTCTCCAGATACAACTGGGGTGGAATAAATTGAGCCGCCTGTTTTGTATTTCCATTCCACCTCCCCTGTGGTTGCATCCAGAGCATACACGTAACGATCCTGCGAGCCTATATAGACTGTGCCACTGCACACGGCAGGGGAAGAAGAGATGTTATCGCCAGTTCTGTATTTCCACTCATTTTCTCCCGTAATTGCATCCAGAGCATACACACAATCATCAGCGCATATGTAGACTGCGTCCATGTATACAGCAGGGGAAGACCAATCCCAATAGATCCTACCCGCCATATATTTCCACTTTTCGGCACCAGTGGCAGCATCCAGTGCGCACACATAACCATCTACATGAACATCGCCCGCATCATCTATGCCGCCTACATCATCTGTACCTATGTAGACTGTGTTATCAAACACCGCAGGAGAGGAACCAATGGCACCGCCAGTTTCGTATTTCCATTTTTCTGTACCGGTGGTTGCGCCCAATGCATAAACACAATTACCAGCACATATGTAGACCGTATCCGCGTATACAGCAGGAGAAGACCAATCTCCATAGATCCAGTCTACCCGGTATTTCCATTTCTCTGCACCAGTGGCAGCATCCAGTGCGTACACACAACCACTTACATAACAATCCTCCCGCGATCCAATATAGACTGTGCCATCATACACTGCAGGAGATGGCATATCGAATGAGAAACCGATAAGCCCACATTTCCATTTCCATCTTTCCGCACCAGTGGCAGCATCCAGCGCATATAAATAGCTATTATTCGAGTGCCGTGTTACTATGTAGACTATACCTCCAGACACAACAGGAGAAGAAGCGATACGGCTGCTGATATTGAATTCCCATAGCAACTCCAGCGGCGGCTCCACGCTCTCATCAGCCACGCCAGTATGCTGCGGGTCATGCCCGAACATGGGCCAGTCTGCGGAGGCTGCGGTGCTTGACAACGTTGGAATATGAGTTGGTATCGTGGTTGGTGTCTGAGTTGATGTTGAGGATGGCGTTGGAGTGTACACCGGTCTGTGCTCTGTATATGCTATGTTATCAGAGACTCCAAAAACGTAAATATGGCTGCGCCCACCTGTGATGATCTCCTTTTGACCATCACCATCTACATCATCAATATCTATGCCAGAAATTCCAATAAATTGTTCGACAGGCTCACTTTGTCTTTCCAAATCATGAGTGATCCCATCATATATGTAGACATATCCAACCCTTTCAGAAGGAAGTGCATCTCCGACTGTCAATCCCGCTATTATTTCATTTACTCCATCATCGTCTATATCATCAACTGCCAATCCACTTATCCACTCAGTTCTACCGCCTGGATTGCTACTTTTCCATTCCTGAACGTGATTTATTCCATCAAAAATATAAATACAACCTTCTGCATCTCCCGCTATTATCTCCCAGGTTCCATCCATATCCACATCACCCAGAGCAACTCGCACATAACCCCCAAGCTCAGAACTCTTCCATTCCAGTGCGTGTGAACACCCATCAAAAACATACACATATCCGTCAGAGGTTCCACAAACAATCTCTTTGGACCCATTTCCATCAATATCAGCTATATCTAAACGAATCCCAGCGCGCAGATCGTGGCTGATCCATTCTTGGACGTGACTTATCCCATCAAAAATATAAATATATGCGCCATTACCTATTCCATCCCCACAACTTCCCGCAACGATTTCATTTGTTCCATCCCCATCAACGTCACATATCATTAGGTTGCGAATGGGCGCGACCAGATCATCTGATTGCCACTCTATTTCATGCGTCACTCCGTCCATCACATAGAGTCTACTGATAGTGTCAATTGAGTCACTCGTGACATCTCCAAAAATGATTTCTGTGATTCCATCGCTATCTGGGTCACCAACTGCAAGACTGGATATGTGTTCATAGTTGGTAAGGCTCAACACATCGCTTACACTTTCCCAAGTGTTCGATAGGCTCAACACATCGTTTACAATTTTGAAGATTTGAGCGTCGAGAAGCCGTGACGCATCCATGATTGCGTTATGGCAAAACCAAACGAATCGTATACAGAAGAGGAACAGAAACGCATCGATGCTGTCAATCGATATCAGCGAGGTGAACGCCTCTCCAAAATTTGCGAAAGCGTTGGCAGATCAAGGGTGTGGCTGCGAAAGTGGGTTGGGAGATACGACAATTCCGAGAAAAGCAGTAACAAGGAGTGGTTTAGGGATGAATCCAGAGCACCGAAGAATGTTCGCAGAAAGACAGACTCGGAACTGGAACAAATCGTGATAAATGCGCGAAAGTCGCTGATGGAAGGAAAAACCGAAGATACAAAGTATCGTTGCATTGGAGCTGAGGAAATACAATTTCGGATGCATGAACTCGGTCATTCGGAAGATGAAACCCCAAGTCTGTCAACGATCAAACGTATCATCAAAAGGAATGGTATGGTGGTTCAAAAGAGGAAACGATATATCAGGTGCAAATCCAAGAAGCGATACACCCTTTTGAATCCGACTAAAGCTAACGATGTCCATCAGATGGACTTTGTGGGGCCGCGACACATCAAGGGTTATGGGGCGATTTCATCCCTGCACTTGATTGATGTTGCTTTCAACAGGGCGTACATCCAGCAATATGCAGGGAGAAGCATGAATAACGTAATTGAGTTCTTGCTCGGTTGCTGGACTGAAAACGCGATTCCGAATTATCTTCAAATGGATAATGGAGCATATTTCATCGGTGATTTGATACATCCAAGACACTTCAGCCGCGTTGTCAGACTATGCCTCTATCTTGGTGTTGAGCCGGTGTTTATCGCACCCAGGAAGCCATGGATGAACGGTACGATCGAGGACTTCAATGGTGAGTTTGGAGATAAACTGTGGGAACGAGGGCAGTTTAAGGATCTGGAGCACATTCGAAGGGAGGCGAAAATCTTTATGGAGCACCACAACGACCGCCAGGATTGGAAATATAGGAAAATTGATCGGGAAGCTATACCGCGCCGCAAAATTCCAGTGGACTTCGAGATCGATGCGAATAACCTGCCGATCACAGAAGGTGAAGTGCACTTTATACGGCAGGTGAAGGAGGATGGAACGATCAGTGTGCTGAATGAGGATTTTAATGTCGACAAATCATTGGCTCACGAGTATGCGTGGGCTACAATAGACACAAAAGACGAACAATTGAGGGTCTACTATCGGGAGAAGAATGTAGAAGTGGCGGGGCTTGCCAAGGTTCATGAGTACGGGATTGATGATGATGTGAAGGAGTTCGAAGTGATGTTCTAAAATGAGAAATGTAAACGATGTGGTGAACCTAACTTACACTTGAAGTGTAAACGATGTGTTGAGCTTTTTAATGTAAGCGATGTTATGAGCCTTACCACATAGTCACTACTTTTCCATTCCTCTTCGTGGGAAATTCCGTTAAAAATGTGTATACCATCATCGATTCCAACAATTATTTCCCTGATTCCGTCCATATTCATATCGCTCGAGGCAACCCCCCTGACGTAGTAGGAACCAAGATCATCACTCGCCCATTCTATTTCAAGAGAAGATTGAGGTTCTTGCAGGTCTTTGTTTGTTGTAGCCATCGTCACCGCTGGCATCATAGCCACAAAAATGGACAATGACATGATCGCGGCTATTGTCAGTGAAAGGGTTTTCTTGGTTTTGCTTTCCATTTTCTTTTCACTCTTCCTACATATTTTAAATCCGCCATAACCGATAGCAATAGGGTATCATATCCAAAGCCTCATCCGCGCCACCTTGCAATAAAGAGGCGGCCCCACAATTGATTTTGAAACATCCAATAACCACTCTAATAAGACATCATGCTATATTCTATCTCTTTGATATATTCCAGAATTCGAACTGGTGGCATCCAGGTTTGGTTTAATACTTCCATGAGGAGTGTATAAAAAAGTAACAGACTATTTTCAGTTTCAATGGACGCCAATTTCGATTTAGGTTCAGGAGTAGGGTTGATTTTTTCGTCCGTTGTCCTATTTGTGATAATACCTTTATTCAAAATGCAAACACTGTCAACTCTGTGTTCTAATTTAATGTTCTTTTCACGGTTTAGTTCATCTAATTTTTGTCTTAACGTGTCTATTTTAATTGAATCAAACGCAAAGACAAAGCCAAGTGTAGGGAAATATCCAAATTTTTCCCCATACAAATCAGTGGTATGTATAATCGCACCATTCTGTTCGACATAAGCCTTTTTTGACAGTTCCTTTACCGATTTTATTTTTTCAACGCAGTCTCCCAATTCAGGACGATCTAAATTTGATTTTACTTCAATGACGGCATAAACGCTTTCTATCGGAAAAATGTGCACCTCGTCTTCCCTTATAAATATCGGACAGTGAAGTTTATCGAAAATTATTATATCCATTTGTTTTGAAACGCCTCCATCTGAAGAGACGATTTCTCCGCTTTCGATGCCAAGCGTAGGAGGAAGGTAATTTTTCAAAAAATGCTTCATGACATTTTCTCTTGCCCTCCCTTTTGACTCCTTATGCGTTATCTGTCCTGAGCTTTCAAAATCTATTCTCATTTTTGAAGCTATAGAACTAATTGTCTGTTCAAGAGTAAACGGCGTTTTTATCACCTCCTGTTTTTACTATCCACGTACAATATCACTTCGAAGTCACCAAACTCTGCACTTAGGTACCGATCCTGTACTTAGCGATTTCAATCCACTCATTTTAGCTTGTACTTCAGCAAGTTCACAAGGGCAAGCCAACACCGATGCTTTAAGCCTGTCATGTAGATCGTACCGTCCCATGCAGTTATAGCCATCATCACCCACCACACATAAATTTATCCAACCCCTCCGCCACCCGCTGCACGCTCTCATCAGTCACGCCAGTATGCTGCGAGTCATGCCCGAACATGGACCAGTTTGCGGAGGCTGCGGTGCCTGAGAGCAGCACAAGAACCGCGAACAATAACATGATTCGCATCGCACGCATTTTATCGCTCCGTCCGATCTTTTTGAGTCTATCATCGATAGCGTATGCATTAATACTTTGTCATGATGTTTCCAACACAAGACGAGATGTATACAAAATCATTATATGCAGCCACGAAAATATTCTTCGTTGATATTCATTTAGAGTTGGTTTTAAGTAAAGTTAGGTTATAAATCTAAACAATATGTTCCATAATATAACCACATGCGTACAAATAAGCGGTAAAGATGTATTCGGTATTAATTATGCTAAACTCAATGAGTACATGCAGTATCAAGATAATGATAAAAGTATTTTAATAAATATAAATAGAGACATAGCACATCCCACTGTCGTGAATGGGTTATTAAATATCGGGTGTTATGAACTCAATCTTGAAAGTTTTGGATGTTCATTAAATCCAAAAGAATTGATTGAAGAATGGGATGGTTTTGATAGATTTGGTATTTCATTAAATGACTTGGTTTTTCATTTGATTGTACCAGATATTCGATCGTATGTAATCAACAGTCTGCCTATACAGAGTAAACACTTTATACAACTTCCACCGGACTGTTTTTTAGTAATAGAATTTGTCGATCTATTAAAAACTTGCGAGAACATTGAAGGCATCGAAAAGAAAGTTAAAGAATACACTGATCGGTTTAAGGCTATACTGCGAAATTTGAATAGAATGGATCGTAGTTACGACGAAAACATTCATCAGTTGAAAATTGGTTTAGCTTCTGTTGTTAGCGAGTTAGCTATTGGTAAAATATTGCAGAATTTTAAATATAAAGTTGAATTTTTATCCAACGGTGGTCCCGATATTGCTTGCAATGGAAAAAGAATAGAAGTGAAAAGAAGGGTAGAGCCTCGAAGTATTTCTGGCGGATTTACTTCTAAACTAGATTTAGCGTAACTACTCACCCACACAACCGGGTGGCATAAACGGATCCCCTTTAAGCGCATCCTGAATCGCATTGAGCACATGACACCCGTTCTTTCGCACTG
>JGI12150J12686_100004_pt1 | contig 13069 bp, 13 predicted proteins | sample ANMFosRound1_FD_12686 | JGI IMG/M metagenome (IMG submission 12686)
TCTTCCACAAACTCTACTCTAAAGGATTTCTCATGATATACTGGAAGATCAAGGGCATAGCGCATCGCCTCTATGATAGAGGATTTGCCAACACCACGCCCACCTATTAGGGTGTTCATTTCCGGATTGAAGGTGATATCAAGATCTTTGAGAAAGGTTGTTCCATTTATGATAAGCCTTGAAATTCGGCTGTGGTACATCTCCGGAGAATCATATACTCTTACTCTAACCTCCGGATCGTGCAATGCAATCCTTACGGCATCGATACTTACATCGCTCAACTTCAGGTAAGTCGCTCTTGTGTAGTTGTTACGCCTCTTCTGTCCGATTTCATCTATGTTCTTGGGATCAGAGACCTCTATTACTGCCAATGATTCAAAGAAATCCTCATCCAGTTCACTGGTTGATAGAAGTCTATGTTTTGATTCATCTGATATATACTCAACCGCATCCGGTTTAATCACTCTGAGATATTTAGCTGCCTGGCCCGGATCAAAGGCTTTCATCAATCCCTTGCTCTCCACCGGATGCGCAAATACGATGAGACAGTTGTATTTGCTCCGAACTTCTTCAATCAACTCTTCCAGTTCTTGCTTTGGATCTATGACTCTGTGATTTCTACCTTCATGAAGGCGATCTTGTGGATTCTTATCAAGACTATGTAAAAAAGTATTTACTCCTTTAATATCGACGTCTCTTTCGAAGATTACGAGGATATGAAGCCCGCCTTTGCCAGGGTGTTTTAGACTGAGCTCCACTCCTGGAAATAGAACGATTCCATTACTTTCTGCCTCTTCTTTGATTAAATTAAACCACTCATCAGAGATTATGTTGTGATCGGTGATGGCACCGATCCTTATCTCTGCATCTTTCAACTTCTGAAGATACTCACCAGCAAATCTCTGCTTTACCTCATCAGAATCCAGATTAAAACCTGATGGAAGAGAAAAAGTTTCTGAAACAGGAGAATGAAGATGTAAATCAACCCGCACCCATTCAGCACCGTTGTATCCTTCCATCATTTTACCCCCACCTCTACCGCCTTATTCGTATCATTCCCGAAGACATTCAACACCTTGACCATTATCTGATACTTTCCAGCCCCTCCGTATCTGTGCTTTGCTTCGTAGTCCACTTTTGGATCCCTCTTCACCCTGAAACTCTGCCGCTGGCTGTGAAAGGTATCACCTTTGTAATCCCGGTCTACCGTCCGGTAGTTGATGAGTTCTCTTGAATCACCGACTTTACTGGCAATCTCTGTCAGTTCTGCGGTTGGAAGAAGCTGGAAGTCTGTTATTTTTAGTGCCACCCCAGTAGTATCATGGACTCCCGTTTCAACCTCATAGTAGGCAACCTCCGGAAACTTTACATATCCTGCGATCTCATCCGGCATGGTTGCTGTGGGCAGTTGTTCATGGAACGGATATTCATCGCTAATTTTGTCATACATTCTGTCGATCAGTATCTTGTAGTGGGGGTCCACTTTCATTTCGGGTGTCTGCTCTTGCAGTTCCCAGCGGAATTCGAATATTGCTTCGATGAGGGGTTTGTGTTTCAGGGGTTTTCTGGGCATTATGGGGACCTCGGGGGTTTAGGGTGGGGTATGTGGCTTGGTTCTACTTCAGTTGTGCGTTGAATACGTCTAATTCGTCGTATTCCGGGTTTGTGTCGGTCTTACATTCTTCTGAGGGGTTGATCGCCGCGGTTTCGTCTGCGTATGCTTCGGCGAGTCTGGAGGTGCCCTCTTCTGGGCGTGTACGGCGATGCGGGGTTGTAGTCATGTGGGGGCTCCATCTGATACATAATTTATACCTGAAATATATTTTCTCTGTGCCATTCAAATGCATCCCGCGATGGATATAATTTTCGTATTCTTGGAAGTAGCGCAGTTTCGCCACTTAAATCAGTCAAAAATTCCGAATCGTCTACTAAAGGCGATATCTCAATTTTATAGTTCTGATCAACCATTATAATACCTTTATCAAAGCACCAGTGATGATTTTTACAGAGGGTAAAACCATTGCGGATATCGTTGTTATGGGAAGTGGAAAACGGGATTATGTGTGCGGCGTCAACAATCGCTGCTCCATCAAGTGTAATCACTTGCATTTTACAGATTGAGCATGTATAGTCATAAATTGATATTATAGTATTTCTAAAGACATTATTTCTCTTCGCGCTCGATAAATCTCCTTCTTTGATCGGAACAAACTTCTTGCGGGAGTCGGCAATCAATTCAGTCTGTTGTTTTCCCATTTCTTCATTTTCTTTAAATATTCCCGCCAATGTTTCTCGTTTGTCTTGGAAATACGTCTCGATGATGCAGTCTCTCATAGTATCCCGGTATGTTTTATCAGAAAATATCAAAAATAAATTATCATCAATTGTTACATAATTTATTATCTTTCTCAATTTGGAAAACGTTTGGATGCTTTTAGTAAACTCTAAAACTCTTTCACATCCTTCGTTTGGATGTAAATGCCAGAACCCCTCACTTTTAAGATGGAAAAACGGCAAAGAAACATTAGATCTATGATTTTCAGGATTTAATCTGGACCAATATTTCAGGAAGGTGGATGTCATCACCGGTGTTGGATAGATCTTATTTTCAGATAATTTTCCATATTCGATCAGTTCAATTATTGCAAGCAATAAAAGTGGTTTGTGTGGCACCACCCCTTTGCTTCTATTTATTCTCAGATGGCTCACTTTGTGCGCATAATAATCAAGAACATCCTGCTCGAAATCATTCATCGCAGGTCACCACCTTTTCTGCCCCTCTATCATCCATTCCGGAATCGCAACATGGCTGGACGTCCAGTTCACGAAAGCTCATACACTGTTATACTGCGCCCTCATGCCTGATAATCCTTCTCCACAAGTCCCGCCCCCCCGTGCGCCGAGCGCTGCACCCGCCTCCTCGTCGGTCGCATCGGCACAGCCGCGCCGCGCCCCATAGCCGCCCGCCATGCCAGTAGCTGCCACCCGCCGCCCCTTTTCCATCCAACCGGCACATTAAGCACATGCTCGAACCCCCCCCCTTCTGAAGCTTCAGCACCAGTTCACATGCCCACGCCCCTGCCTAAAACCCGAATACCCTCCTCGCGTGTTCCATCCCTTTATCAAACACCTCTTCCCCCATCCTGAGCGGTATATTCTTCTTTCTGAGAGCCCCCATTATCCTGCGTACCGTTACACCGGTTATCTCAGATATCTCCTTCAAACTCCCCTTTTCACCCACATAGAGTTCAATCGCCTTCTCCATTCGATACTGTTCCAACCGTTCCTCTATGAATTTCCTTGCCAGCGTACTCTTTGGTATGTGTTCTGCCTTTGCAAGTCTACTAATAGCCATATCGACATCTGCGCCCAATCGAATAGTTATTGCGGTCGTATCGCTCATTTTCTCTCCTCCAATATCCTTTCAAGTGTCTGCATTGCACTATCAACTACACCCCTCTTCAACCCATGCAAATCATGCAAACATGCTTTCGACTCAGGACATGCCAGCTACGCAGAAGTTGCCGCGAGCTCTCCGGGATGTTTTAATCCGGAACGTTCATGCGATTATCGGCTCTGAAACCAGCTTTGGCGCATAAGTGACCAACGCCTCACGTGCCACGCGACCGACTTTGGCAATCGCATCTCTCGTCAATCTCGTAACGCCACTCTTCGATTATTGCCTTTCACACCATGCCACTTTCGTATCCGCTCCAAATCAGAGGGTAACTCGAAGAAGTGGAAGTATATTGAATCCTCAATGATGGTGTTAGTATTGTCATCTGGTAAGCAATGAATCGCTATATCCATGGTTTTATCACATTACCTAATTTGATAGAATACTATATATGCCAGAAGAGTAAAGGTCGTCTCATGAATTTATCAGGGATCACGCAAGCATTGGAAACAATAAATATCCGCCCGGATGAAATTCATGATGCGCAACTGTCAGAAGCTTTTCGCCTCCTTCGTCAGCTGTAACTATTCACGTTTTGGAAATTGTTGCGCTTTGAATCTACTATCTCGATAGTGGATCAAACTCCGAATGAGAATTGTTATGCGAGGACGATATAAGAACAGTTCTTTTTGGGAAATAATCAAAAATATGCTAAACTCTATCAAAACGTTATTGGATTGAAAAGCAAAAGCGATTTGGAGTTATGCAAAATCGTCTTTCACAAATTTTCATTGTTCAGAAGTAAGGGTATTCGGACATACTGTTGAGGATGTGGCTTAAAAATGACCTAAAAGTCTACTGGTTTCTAAAACGTGAATAGTTACCGTCAGCTTAATCGTTGATTTAAGTGAAAGCAATGAAAAATTAAAATCAGAAAATCAGAAGTTGCGAGATGAAATTAGCCTGATGAAAGGAGAGCAGCCAAAACCGGACATTAAACCTTCCGGGAAGAAGCCGAACGTTGACGTCTCTTCAGAAGAGGAAAGAAAACCCAAAAACACCCCGGAGAATAAGAAGTCGAAAACGAAAAAAGACAAGATAAAGATAGACCGTGTTGTTGTGTGTGAGGTGGATAAAGGCATTCTGCCGGATGATGCGAAGTTCAAGGGGTACAAAGACGTGGTCGTTCAGGAAATCAAAATCATTACAGACAATGTCAAGTATAGAAAGGAGATTTATTACTCGCCATCTCAAAACAAGACCTACATAGGGAAAACACCATCTGAAATCGAGGGAGAGTTTGGCCCTGGTTCAAAATCTATGATTCTCACGCTTAAACATGTTGCCAATGTGTCAGAATCAAAGATACACGAGTTCTTGGGCAATTTCGATATCCATATTGCTCCATCTACGATTTCTCGCATTCTTGCGAAGAAGAAGGGACTATTTCATCTGGAGAAAGCCGATATTTTTAGGGCATTGCTGCTGGTCACCGGTTATCAGCAGATGGATGATACCAGTTCCAGAGTACATTCGCAGAACCACTATGCCCAGATCGTTTGCAACCCCTATTACACCGCTTATTTTACAACTCCGCGAAAGGATCGTCTGACCGTTCTTGATGTACTGCGGGGTGACCCGGATGGTGAATCAAGGAGTTATTGCTTTAATGAAGAAGCTTTTGGCATGATGGCTGAGTTCAGACTTTCCAAAAAATTAATTGGTCGGTTACACGAGCTAACTTCTGGTAAAACACTGGATGAATCACAGATGCAGGAGTTGCTTGATATAATCTACCCTACTCCTGACAAGGGCAAAAATAATCGAACAAGGATTATGGAAGCTGGTGCTATTGCAGCTTATCACCAGCAAACAGACTTCCCAGTAATTCCAGTACTTTTAACGGATGATGCATCCCAGTTCAAGCTGCTTACTTATGAACAAGCGCTGTGCTGGGTTCATGACGGACGAAACTACAAGAAGTTGCGTCCGGTGGTGCCGGTGCACCGTGAAAAACTCGAAGAGTTTCTGGGTATGTACTGGGATTACTACAGGAAACTTCTGACGTTCAAGGAAACTCCTAATTCAGATGAGGCTACGCGCTTGTCCGCTGAATTTAGTAGCTTGTTTTCCACAAAAACCGGGTATCCAGCTCTGGACGACCGAATCACAAAGACCCTAAATAAGAAGTCGGAGCTCCTAATAGCACTGAAATATCCTGAAGTGCCCTTGCACAACAACGAATCCGAATTGGGAGCAAGAGCACAGGTCCGCAGACGAGACGTGAGTCTGCACACCATGACAGAAGACGGAACAAAGGCTAACGATACCTTTTTGACGATTGTAGAGACTGCAAAGAAGTTAGGTGTGAGCGCGTATGCATACATCCATGATCGTGTCAGCAAGCGTTTCTGCATGCCATCGCTTGCAGAAATAATTAGAACGAAAGGGGTTTCGGGGATGGACTATGACGCAGGTTGATGATAGTGTGGTGCGCGTGGGTGGAGGAATAAGTTGCTACGTGATTAGTGGTAGCTGGCACTCTGGTTTTGGTAATTCGGTGTATGACTGAACAGTAGTTTCAACCCAGGGGATACTTTTACCATACTTTTTGGAGTGGATACACTTATATCCCTGCTCGCATCCGCATACTCGACCATCGACTCAAAGATCCGTAGCCCATCGTCCGATCCGAGTACCGCTTCAGACGCACGTTCCGGATGCGGCATCATCCCGAGGACGGTTCCGGACGTATTGACGACTCCTGCGGTGTTCGCAACAGAACCGTTCGGGTTGGAATCAGGCACGGCGTCTCCGTCTGAGTCGACGTATCTGAACGCGATTTCCCGATTCGAGTTCATGCCCCTGAGCGTGGCGTCGTCCGCAAAGAAATTGCCTTCCTTGTGCGCAATCGGCATCCTCACGATCTCTCCTTTTCTGAATTTTGATGTGAACGCCGTATCCGTCTTCTCGACGCGCAGGTTGACCCATCTGCAGCAGAACTTTGGATACTCGTTCGTGCGCAGCGCCCCTGGGAGGAGTCCGGACTCAACAAGGATCTGGAAGCCGTTGCAGATGCCGAGCACAGGCTTACCCGCCTCTGCAAGACGCGAAATCGCATTCATGATCGGGGTTCTGGCTGCAATCGCACCTGCACGAAGATAATCGCCGTAAGAGAATCCTCCCGGGATTACCACTCCATCATAGTCCTCAATTGAGTCTTTGTACCACACCAGATCCGTGGACACGCCAACAACATCGTTTAAGATGTGATGTACGTCCAGATCACAATTACTCCCCCCAAATCTGACGATTGCAAATTTCATTGTACTTTAATTGAATAATTGTGAATCACTGGATTTGCAAGCATCTTTTTGCACATCTCATCCAGCATCCCTCTTGCATCATCGATACCATCGGCTTCCAGCTCGATCAGTAGTTTCTTCGCTGTACCGACGCTCGTTACATCGTATCCAAGGTGAGCAAGCGCACGCTGGATCGTAGCCCCTTCAGGATCGAGCATGCCCGGCTTCAGTTCTGTGGTGATCTCGGCACGGTATTTCATTGTGTATCAGATCGTTTTCGATGCGATAAAAATGTATGGTTCATCGGGCACAATATGGTTGCCGCGAGAATACAAAAAACACCGTAGCCATGTCTTTCGCGGCGTTGTGCATCCTACCAACCATTACAAAAAACTGAGACTTTTTATTATTTTCCGGGTACATTGGACGGTCTCATGTAAACACAACTGCCAGAATGAGGCACTATCGATCTGAAAAGTCATTTACACGTACATGCTCAATAATTTGTGGCTATCTGGTAATTCCCGTGAAATCGATCTCCCTGATAAATCAAGTAAATAAGGAATATCCCCTGCTGTTAGTTATTTTATTACTTTCTGGTTACTATGGCTTCTTTCAATTCTATTAACCGCAGATGCACGCGGATGAACGCAGATACCCGGTTAACAAATCCGCGTTCATCTGCGTTTATCAGCGGTTCATTATATTTTCAACCGACCGGAAGAAATTAAAAAGACTCGGAAAACCCGATTGCGCCGAACCGTGCCTACTCTGCACACCATACACACTGCGCAATCATGAGCGCGTCGAGCGAGTCCACAACCCGGTCGTTGTTCATGTCCGCCCCTGTTTCGTACACCCCCTGAACCGACATCTCAAGGGCGATTACAGAGTCTGCCGTGGTGATCTCGCCATCACAATCGAGATCGCCCCGCAATCCGGCGCCAGTGCCACTATAGAGCCATTCAATGATATTCTCTCCGAGCACCATGTTGTCCCCACTCTCGATGTAAGGGTTCTTGAAGGAGTCCTCGTCAACAAACCCCACGACTCTGCCGGAACCCTCGTAAATTGCGAGCATCACGCCGTACTCATCGTCTCGGACAATCTCCATCGCGTCTCCGCTCACCACAATCGCTGATGATGGATATGGCAGATACACGCTCGTGACACGGTCTGTAATCTTATGCGGGGTGATGTCTGTTGCGGTCCCGTTCTGTCCGTCAATTTTCTCCCAGCAAATTCCGGCAAACTCTGTCAGATTCGTGTAAATGTGAGGAAACTGATCGCCGATCACAAAGAGGCCTCCGCCGCCCGAGACAAATGACCTTATCGCAGATAATTCGGCGGGCGTGTACGGCTCAAGCGCCTGCGGGATTACAAAGATGTCGCAACCCTCAAATGTGCTCTCGTTTATGGTCTCGCCATTGTAATCCCTGACAAGGAATCTCATGTCCGTGATACTCTCGGTCCATCTGCTGTACTGGCTTGCCTTATCGGTTCTGTGGGTCCGGTCGATCAGAACGATTGCGCGGTGTGGCTGGAACTCGGTATGGCTGTATGGCGCAGTGGTGTACGCATCCGGTATGTAATCGAGCCGGTTGTGGGTCCATGAGTCGTCATACAATCCAAGGTGTTTCAGGTGGTATGGACCGTCAACGCCGTTATCCTCAATTGCGATCCCTGTGAAATTGAATCGTACGACATGTTTTCCGGGATCTATGTGCGTGTAGTTACTTTTCGACTCGATACATGCTCCGTCGCGGTCATTCAGATCCACTTTGATTGTGTAGCGCCCTGCCATCATAACGTCCATTCCAATATTAACTGCCAGATGGTCGTAGAGCCCGTCGCAATCGATGTCCACGCCGCAATCAGAGTATCCGCAATTGAAACGTGCGACCGGCACATCGACTTTCGCACGTATGCGGTCGTTGAATAACACATCGTCACAATACCCGGCTGAACCCTTCGAAGCTACCGATAGGTTGAGATCATGACGGCCCGGAGATTTCGGCGCCCATGAGAGGTTCAGGGGAACCTTGCTCCCACTGGCGATTACAGGGATTGTGGTTGTGTTTATGACGACACCATCCTCACTCATATTCATTATTACATCGGTCTCATCGTGGAGCCCGTTGTTCTCCACGGTCACGCCGAATCTGGCATACCCGTCGCAGTCGATCCTCTCAGGGTGCCTGAATCGGGATAGACCCAGGTCATGGTCTGGCTCCGGATGTGATGTTCCAGCCCACACGATTGCGTTGTAGAATAGTTGGGGTTCAGCCCCGCCGTCGTCAAGCTCCGGGAAATGGTTGAAATAGACGCTTGCGTATCCTTGATCCGTGCCGGTTACGCTGTTTGTGATGATTGCGGAGTAACCATCCTCACTTCTCGCCAGAACCGATCCGGTCGTCGTGCCCCATGGATAGTTCGTAGTCAGTCTCTGGACATAGTACGGATCATCCAGCCTCTCAAAGAGCGGGTGATCGGGGTAGTACAGCATGAAAACCCCGATTGTATCGTGCATATTCCCTGCAATCTCAGCCATCCCGAACAATTGTGCCAGACCTGTGTTGTTCGCCGCACTCGAATCGAATGTTCCCGCGGTTGCGATGATCCCGTGACCGTCTTGTACGTACCTGCTGATTGCAGATATCTCATCGTCTGTGAACTCCCAACTGCCTCCATCCCATGCGCACGAGATTATGAGCAGATCGGAGCCACAGATGGCGATATCGTCGTATGTTATATTCTCCATGTCAAGCGTCGTATAATCGATATCGACGAGATAATCGCCGTATAAGTGCCAGTTCTTGTTCAGGTCGTCCTCGCCCCAGATCGCACGCTCGTTGTGATCGGTTCCCCACGAGTCGAGAACAGACGCGGTTACGACGCCGCAGGGGGACCAGAACGTGGTCCCGTTGATTCCGACTTTCAATGTCTTTAAATCCCGGGCGGTTATTGTAACAGTGTATCTGCCCACATCCGGCGGAGTCCACGTAACCGAGAAATTTCCGGAATCGTCCGAATGGTCATGACTGGTGTAGACTGCTGTACCGTTTGCGCTGCTGATTGAGACGTTGACATCAGAACCAGGCACCGGCACACACTCGTCGGATTTGACACAGCCACTGAGCAGGTACGGAGTGCCTGTAACGGCATACTCTGGCGCATCCATCAATATGACGAGCGTTCCGACCTTGAAATTGATAGCTCTCCTTCCAATTTCTTTGTTATGGCTTGCGATTACCTCTACACCATAATCGCCAGGCTCGGAATTTCCGGGAAGCGTGAAATCCACATAGAAGCTGCCATCGCTCTCTGATGTCGTGGTGTCTGACGCAACAACCGACCCATCAGGTGCGGTTGTGGTGATTGTGATCGTGGCTGGTATTGCCGTCGTGTCGTTTGATGTGGAGCCTGTGATTGTGACCCGATCTCCCGGATCGTAGGTGCTGCCGGTCTCAAGAGGGACTCGTATCGTACCGATCTCATCCAGAGCGGCTGTGGCGTTCACAACACCCCAGCCGTAGATGTTATCGCAACCAGCGTTACCGAGGTCAGTTGACGTGTTACACAGAATCTCCTTGATCTCTGAGGGCGAGATGTGCGGGTTGTACTCAATAATCATTGCGACAAGCCCTGACACATGTGGCGCCGACATCGAGGTTCCACTGTGCAAGGCATACCCATCCCCGGAACTTGCATCAGGCGCAGTCACGTCCACACCAACAGCGCAGACGTCCGGCTTGATCCTGCCGTCGGTTGTAGGTCCTCTCGAAGAGAAGGATGCGGAATCCAGACAATCCGTAATCGCCCCCACCGTGATCACCTTCCCTGCGGATGCCGGAATTCTGATCGTGCCGCTCTCTGATCCGTCGTTTCCGGCAGCCACGCAGACAACGATTCCAGAATCGACTGCACGATCGCATGCAATCTCCATCGGAGATGTACCGTCGCCGTTTACGTCGCTTCCCCAGCTGATCGAGAGTATATCGATGCCATACACGTCTTTCTCCGCAATGCACCACTCAATTCCGGCTATACAGTCAGAGGTTGCGCCATACCCGGTTTCATTCAGCACCTTCACACCAACGATCGTTGACATCGGCGCAACACCCGCATAATCCGAACCGCCCGCAGTTCCTGCTGCGATGCCCGCACAGTGGGTCCCGTGCCCTTCGTCATCGTAGGGCTCATCATCCTGCTCGTTCACAAAGTCCCTGAACGCAATCACCTTGTCGTCGTCTGTTGCGGGATCGTCGTCCAGATCATCGAGTGATGTGTGATTCGCATCGATTCCGGTATCAAGGACAGCGATTGTCACATTCTTCCCAAAAACCCCGAAGATTGCACGTGCCTGATCCGCTTTTATCACGGGAACGCTCGTATCAAGCAGAGCGTGTACCTTGTAGTCCGGATAGACCGCTTTAACCCCCTGGTCTCTCGCCAGATCCTCCAGATTCCCTGCAGGTATCTCCAGCGCAGAAGCACCTATAATTTTGTAATCATATTTCGTTTTTGATGCCAGTCTCTTCGAGGTCAGTCTGGCAGATGCGCTCGCGGATCTGCGGGCGGCTGTTTCGGTCTGGTGATACAGGACGATTATATCAATTGTGTCGTCCGCACGCATCAGGCGTGCTCTGTTCTCCAGATTGTCATCGATTTTGTTGTTGTTCATGTCTCCGACTGTCCGGAGATCTGCCGCTCCTGCATGCGATGCGGCACAGATGCAGATCGCCACACCGATCAGCAGTAACCGAGTAAATCGGGATAATTCGCCTTTATTCATCATATATTACCTCGCAATCCCATGGGTTGATTCGGAAGCCATCCGTGAGGACGTACTCTTATATTGGGTGTATCGTACAAATATCTTCCGATATCGCGGGGCTGCCGACCAGTGTTGCGCTGGATTGCAACGGCGGCAAGATATGCGTGGATTTTTTTCGCATCAGCAGACTGCCTCTATCAGGCAGCACAACTTGACTTCCGTGTACTCTCGTGACAGTCTTCCAAAGTCCTGTCCCGCGCCACCCCGCAATGGATTGTAGGGCATCTGAGGGGTATTATAGGCTTTCACTCTTCAATGCACTCTCTTTTTATTTTGTGATATCTTCTCATCTCATGAAGTTGGCTGTTCAACAAAACGAACCATTTTGACATTAACTGGCAGGGCACCTGCTCTTAAATGAATTATTAGTTCCTTCCCCCTCCTTAACCCCTTATCTCCAAGCCCAGTTTGACAAACCAAGTTATCCATCTCTATCGTTTTTGACATTATCTCACTTGCAAGGTCTTGTGATATAGGGGCGCTATATATCACCTCATCATCAAGCAGCATAACGAATTCGTGGTTCATTGAGTTGTCTAAAACACCATACTTCTCCGCATCACCCCACAACTTGGCAGCAGCTTCCTTTTTCAGTGAGATACAGACACCCCATGGAAAATCTTCTGCGTGTCTCACTGGTATCGTTTCCCTGCATTCTATTCCCTCACTTCCATAAATACTATGAACCGTGATATTCTCAATTTCTCCTAATCTTTGTCCTACATTTATGTCTCCACCTTTGCCACCCGTCCGGATTCTTATCTCAAACGTACCCGGCATGCTTAATATATCCTTCACGATCTGAACATCCTGAACATCCACACCTGTGAAATTAATAAGCCGGAGGTCATTTCCGCTTGTCTTTACAGTGAAGTTTTCAAGACCAAGCATATTTAGCTTCGTCCTGACTATTTGCCAAGTTTCATTCCTTGTCGAGGGAGTCACACCTTCTAAAAAAACGGCTCACCCGCCATTTTCTCTGCTATACTTGCATTTATCTTCTTCAAAACTTCTGTCAAATGCTCTTCTGTAATGTTTTTCCTTATTTCATATACTCCATCTCCCGTAGGATTTACATCAGCATCAAGCTCTTTTTGAAGGAAGGAGCAAACTGTGCTCGCGTTCATATCAGGCGTTATTTTAACTAAAACTCCTTCCAACCCTAATAGTGTAGAAACATCAACTTGGGAAGCATTTTGTACAATTGGAGGTGATGATCCTCCTTCAAATTGTTCTTTCTCGGCAAAAAAATGATAATAGCCTGCGAAAGAAACTGAAATTGCGGCTATCAGAACAATTACCACAAGTATCTTCTTTTGTTTCATTTTATTATCCTTTTATGTAACTACTCACCCACACAGCCAGATGGCATAAACGGATCCCCTCTAAGCGCGTCCTGAATCGCATCGAGCACATGACACCCGTTCTTTCGCACTGTAGATATATACCCGCGAATGCCACAGAACACATCTGCCCCTGCAGCAGTCCGGAAAGTGCCTGATATCTTCTGCCGTGGGATCCTCTAGAGTC
>JGI12150J12686_103589_pt1 | contig 13057 bp, 14 predicted proteins | sample ANMFosRound1_FD_12686 | JGI IMG/M metagenome (IMG submission 12686)
CGAGCTCGGTACCCGGGGATCCCACTCCTTGCAGAGATGGAACATGAACGCTGGGTATCCGAACGGGGCGCGGATGAGTGGGTGGGTGATGAGACAAGAGATGTTGATGTGAATATAAGTCCGCATCTTCTTCCATGGGGTGAGTTAACCGAAGAGGTGAAAGAATATGATCGGCAGACTGTACGTGGGATTCCCGAATTCCTTGCGAAGGCGGGATTTGAGGTATATCGGATGGATTGAAGAATTTTATGGGATACAAGATATAATAGAGATAGTGGGAGAATTATGAACAGCGATAGAACGTACGATATTTTTTCAGTTACAACCACGCAGATCGCGCAGAGGTGATGCGGATATGTAACGGCGAGATATCGGGTAGTGTGCATTTATTGTGGTTTACCGAGTGCACAATAAGAATAATTTAAGAAGATACAAAACCACGACTGAAACGATGCATGCTCCGTCCGAGTCCCCACGCATATTCATCTCCTACGCTCGCAGCGATGGTGAGGACTTTGCCAGGCTCTTGCGCTGCCGCCTGATCGAGGAGTATGGCTTTGCCGTGTGGCAGGACAGAACCGATATGCAGGTGGGCGAAACATGGTGGCAGCAGATCGTTGCCGCGCTCACAAACGAACACGTCGAATACATGGTGCTGGTGATGACCCCTGCTGCAATGCGCTCGGATGTGGTGCGCAAGGAATGGCGGCTCGCGAGGCAGGAGGGCGTTTGTGTGCTACCTGTGATCGCCGCACCTGATCTTGACTTCCGGAGCCTGCCCCACTGGATGAGTGCTGTGCACTTTACAGACCCTGACACCCCTGAGGAGTGGACACGGTTCATCCGCACCCTCGAAGGTTCCTGCCGGAAAAAGCGTGTGCTGTTTATGGTAGAGGATCTTCCAGAGGACTTTGTGCAGCGTTCTTACGAATTTAACGAGCTTGTTTCCAGCTTGCTCGATTCCGAGCGTAAGGATGCGATTGCGATTACCGCGGCGCTGCGCGGGGCCGGCGGCTACGGAAAGACTACCCTTACTAAAGCCCTCTGCCATGACAATCGCATCCAGGAGGCATTCTATGACGGCATTCTCTGGGCGACGCTCGGAGAGAATCCCGGTGATCTTACAGGACGTGTCGAGGACTTGATCGAGATCCTGAGTGGCGAACGTTCCGGCTTTGCAGGTCTTGATGCAGCGACCTCGCGTCTTGCGGAGTTGTTAGCCGACCGGCATATACTGATCGTGATCGATGATGTCTGGAATAGGGCGCATCTCAACCCTTTTTTGCAGGGTGGTCCGCTCTGCGCACGTCTGATCACCACAAGGGACAGCTCAACTCTGCCAGAAAGCGCAGCAAGGATCCCTGTGGATGCGATGCAGAAGGATGAAGCGGTTGAACTCTTAAAGACCGGACTCCCTCCTGCTGATGGTGAGGCGCTGCAAAAGCTTGTAGCAGACCTGGGCGAATGGCCCCTGCTTCTGAAACTGGTCAACAGTGCTCTTAGAGAACACGTCAGCCTGAGTCTGGATATTAATCAGGCGCTGGCTTATGTGAATGAAGATCTGTCTGAGCTTGGCTTGACTGCCTTTGATGCAGAAGACCCACAGGAGCGGGATCAGGCTGCAACAGCAACGCTCGGCTTGAGTCTCAAACATCTGAACGAAGAAGAACGTGCCCGCTTTGGCGAACTGGCGATCTTTCCAGAGGATGTTGACATACCACTGACTACTCTTGAGAAGTTGTGGGGCATGACAGGGAGTCTCAAGCCAGTTCATATCAGACGTCTCTCTCAAAAGCTATACCACCGTCTGTCACTCCTGCAGACCTACGATGCAGCAAACCAGACGATACGGCTGCACGATGTGGTACGGAAGTATCTGGTAAAAGAACAGGAAGAAAAGCTGCCGTCTATCCACGAGCAGTTTCTCGATTCTGATGGGCTTGAAAGATGGATCGACCTACCCGCCAGCGAGTCCTATCTCTGGACTCATCTGGCGTACCATCTGGTCGAGGCAGGACGAGAAGAGGAACTGCAGCGACTTCTCCTTGATTTCGACTGGATGCAGGCGAAGCTTGCGGCAACCGACGCCAATTCTCTGATCGGCGATTATGATTTCCTGCCGGATGATTTTGATCTGCGCCTCGTGCAGGGCGCGATACGGCTGTCTGCTCATGTGTTAGCCCGTGATAAAACACAGTTTGCCGGACAACTGCTCGGACGCACGCAGTCCTTCCAGGACTCCGGGATTCAATCGATGCTAAAACAGGCTCGTGAATGGGGATGTGATTTGTGCCTCTGCCCACTGACAGCCAGTCTGACACCGCCCGGAGGACCATTGATACGCATACTGGAAGGTCACACCAGCTGGGTCGATGCGGTTGCTATTACGCCGGATGGAAAACATGCAATCTCAGGATCATTGGACAACACCCTAATGGTCTGGGATATCGAGAGCGGAGAAGAGATGCAGAGACTGAAAGGTCACACCGACTGGGTCAATGCGGTTGCTGTTACGCCAGATGGAAAACACATAATCTCAGGATCAGGCGACAAGATCCTCAGGGTGTGGGATATCGAGAGCGGGCAGATTCTCGCTTCTTTCAGCGGAGACGCCCCTCTTCGCGCCTGCGCCATTTCACCAGATAGCAGAACCATAGTCACGGGCGATGCATCAGGCATGGTGCATTTCTTGCGGCTGATGGGCGCATGAGTGAGACGATTGCAACCACCCAGGCAGAACGCAATCGAGACCAGCGACCGCCCCCGCATCTTCCAACCTCCCCTCGATGGCACACCCATACGACAGGAGCATGCAAGAAATCGCTGGACTGTCCCGGTCGGTTCGCCCCACCGAAAGCTTGCACACAAAGCTGCTGCACACGACCGGAAGTTGCGGTTCGCTGGCAATCGACCTTTTGCGCGGGCGGTCGCAGTGAAGGAGACTGAAAGCGGTAGCCGCCCGAGACCTTCTACAAGCACCAATCACCCAAAAGCCAGCCACCGGCATCACTCACAGGCTCGATTCGTGCATCAGCGAGCGATTGCCCTGATGGCAACAAAATGCCATGATGGATACATCCCTTCATATAAATCTAATCAACCGTGCCAACCACAGCTTATGTTCACGGATGATCGCTTTTTTCTGTATATTCCCAAGTTTGACAAGTTCGTCTTCATCCGAATCAGTTTCATTCATTCCCTATAGCAGTTCAATCAGATCATCCTTCTCAAGTCCGGTCTGTTGGAGAATGTCGAGAAGTGTGCCTTTGCAAGTTCCCGGTGCAGTGGGACGACGGTTCTATAGCAGCAATTCTAATTATACCCCCGCCCACTCAAACTGTCGTGATCACTCACTCAAATTTTCACTCTCGAAACGCATCACCAGCCACAATCTCATCTTCGATCAGACCAAGTACAAGCCAAATCAACTGATTTTTCATAGTAATAATCAAGATTAATCCAGTATCTAATGAAATTATGCAAAACAAAAGTTAATTGGAATTACAAATCAAGTGGAATCCAACGATCATCCTGGATTAGGGGGCATGTCAATCTCAAGACCTTTTAGCATGAAATCCATCATATTACCCCAGCTTCCAAAACACATATAGCGTGTTAGAGCCCGGACATCGTCGAAAAACGTTTTACGCGTCGGCAGGGTGGCGCGAATCAGACGATATTTCTCATCGGTAAATTCCATAAGCGTGTGAATCAAAAAAGCCAGTATATTGAGCGTCGCAAGTAGCGTTGACAGATTGTTATCCCCGTGACCGTAGTTATGCTCCAGATTATAGCCTTTCGTTTTAAGGGTGTTGTTGTTCTCATTCTCTATTTTCCATCTAGCTCTTCCCGAACGCGCGATGGATGCTACATTTCCTGATGTTATCTTATGGTCAGTTATAAATGCGTTCCTGTAGAGGATTTTTCCATCCTCATCGCAGATGGTCAATTCACACCAATTTACCATTAAAGCATCATTCGTATCACGAATTGGAAGACTATTAGCATATCGATAGGTATGGATTTCAGTCTTTCGCCCATTTTGTACCTTTTTAGTGAATTTATGCAGATCACCTGTCAATTCCAACAGATCTACCAATTTATAAATCGTTTTATGCGATTCCCTCTTACAAACGAGTATAAAATGGAATCCAAGTTCCAGGAGCTCTTCACAGAACGGTTGTCTGGAATACAGATCGTCTCCTAAAATAGTAGTCCATCTTACTACGTATTTACCTGCGTATTTACAAATCCAGCGTTTAGCAGCGGCAATTTCAGAATCTTGCTTCTTATAACCATCTTGAGGGGTGATAAATTCAGGACGTAGTGGGATGGCGTGTTTTTGACCCGGGGCAACGATTACAGGGGTGATTACGCTGTTGATACGTGATAGTTCCGTCTCTGTGGTGCATTACAGAACAATTCTTGCAATGGATTTTTTTGGATGAAAAATACTGTACACCATCAAGCGCAATAAGTATATTCCGATTGATACCACGAAACGAGTCAAGATATCCGTTTTTCTTAAATATTTCAAATATAGTATCGAAAACTGAAAAAAGTAGCTCAGGATGTATATTATCGAGAATATCCCGAATATGATTATCGCTGGGGATCTTTCCGATTTTAAAAAGAGTTTCTGCATTACTCTTTCCATTCGTTTTCTTCATTGTTCTTTGATAAGCCAGAAACGATGGACTTTGGATGAAAAACACCGAAAAAGCACTCAAAACAATATCTTCTATGGTGTAGGTCAAATTCTTTCCAGTACGTTTGTCCGGAAAGCTCTGGATCGCCAATCGAAATGATTTTATGATTTGATCGAAAATTGTGGACACCGCCATGTGTATCTTTGTGGATTTATGATGCGCCTTTTTGGGGCGATGTTATATAAATATATTTGCTTTGCGGGGCTGTCCACTCAATTTTTCAAAATGAGAATTGCTGGTTCTATAGGTTCTTCCAGGGGCGATCTTTTGAAGTGACACGTGACTACCCCTCTGCCGCACTTCAATAAACCCATCTCGTTTCAGTGCAGCGATAAGTTTTTTACCCGATATGATGGGGAGCTTACGCATGGGCAACTTCAACTGTGGTCCAGAACGGTGTGGACGTCTCACCAGGCAGGTCATCTATACCAAAACTCTCGATATAAAGATCTATTGCTTCCTTGATGTTCGTCTGCGCTTCTTCAAGGGACTCGCCCTGAGAAGTCACACCGAGCGCGGGGCATCTCGCAATAAAGAACTTGTCTTCCTTCACGATGGATATAATAAATGTTCCCATATCAACCTCCGATTCTGTTATGGGGCTATTCTGACCCCGTTATAGATTAATCTTGCTCTTCGATCTCTTATGATATACGGGATTTCACAATTCCCATAGAAACCCAACCTGTAGAGCCAGAACTCGCAACATACCTTTCGCAGGAACACGGACCTCTAATCATTTTTTTCCCATCTATAAGCTTGAACCTTCCATGAATAAATGAATTGCCCAATCAACCCTCACAGACCATCCAGATCCCGCTTCAACACAGCAACCCACCACCATCTCGCTATATCGACGAGATCCTTGCTAAACTGCCCTGATACCCGGTAAACCCCTTTCTTGTTCGTGATCATTCCGGAACCGAGCAGTTTGTTCCGCATCGCATAAAATGATGATCTGCTGACCTCAAACTCACTGAGCAGTTCTGCCCACTCGGTCGTCTGTATCGGATTTCCGGATGCCTCCCGTTCGAGGATCATCTCAAGGAATCTCTGCCCCCGGATGGCGGTGCTCTCGTCCTGGAAGAGGCGGCGCATCAGTTCATAGAACGGATCGCGGGAAACGGTAACCCTCGTGTTTGCGTCCGATCTGATGATAAAACTGGTCGAGGTGCGCGGGGCATCCTTCACCAGTGTCATGTCGCAGTCGGGGTTTTCGCATCTACAGATCTTCGCAGCACCGATCTCACAAGATCGACATACTCATCACGCAGCGTGTAGACGATGTGCGTCTTGTACGACTGCTTCTGCGCATGAAGAATGCCGAGTTTGGATTGGATATATCCAACCATCGATGCAACGGTCTTGTGAGTGACCTTGAATTTCTTGGAGAGGACGTCATGTAGAAGATCTACGGTTATCCGTTTGACCTTCAGTATGGTTTTCATAACGGCATACCGTATACCATCGGCGTCCAGCTCAAGATACCGTTCTAATCTTCTCTTGATTTTTGTTCGGAATGAACTCATGCATACCATCCCATAAATTATATCTCAAATATATGGTATATATAGCTTTCTCATAGTTGAGCAAATCTCGCTGCTTCGCCAAGTTCCTCCTCGATCCTTAAGAGTTGGTTGTACTTGGAGGTACGCTCTGACCTGGCAGGTGCTCCAGTCTTTAAGAGATCAGCACCTATCGCAACAGCGACATCAGCGATCATCGAGTCGCAGGTCTCGGCAGACCGGTGGCTCACCACAACCCGGTATCCGTTCCTGTGCGCAAGATTTGCGGCATCAAACGCTTCGGATACCGTTCCTATCTGGTTTAACTTAAGTAGCAGCGCATTCGCAGCTTTCATATCGATCCCGCGCTGCAACCTCTCGATGTTGGTCACAAAGATATCGTCACCGATGATGACCCTGTCCGTTGCCGCGGTCAGTAGCGCGAAGTCCTGAAATGCATCCTCGTGGAACGGGTCCTCGATTAAGAAGATCGGATACGTCTTTATCAGGTCAAGATAGTAATCGACCATCTCGCCGCCGTCGAGTTTTGTACCGTCGATCCGGTACTTTCCGTCTTTGAAGAACTCGGATGCAGCGGCATCAACCCCGAGTGTGACCTCTGCTGTGGTGTAGCCTGCCTCTTCGATGGCGGAGGCGACCGCATCGAGCGCCTGACCCGTATGATCCATCGGCGGCGCATATCCGCCCTCATCGCCGACATTGCCTGCGCCTGATCCGTACTTCGCAGTCAGGATGCCTTTGAGTTCGTGATAGACCTCTGCCCCGATCCGTATCGCTTCCGCGCACGTTGATGCGCCTTTCGGCTGGATCATGAACTCCTGGATCGCAAGGTCGTTTCCGGCATGTTCGCCCCCGTTTAAGACGTTCATGGTCGGGCAGGGCAGTACACACGCCCGGATGCCTCCTAAATACGCATACAATGGCAGACCCGCGGAATCCGCGGCAGTCTTTGCCGCAGCCATCGAGACGCCGAGTATGGCATTCGCGCCAAGCTTCGATTTGTTCGGCGTACCATCGAGATCGATCATCGTCTGATCGATCGCGCGCTGGTTCCGCACGTCCATGCCGATGATCTCGTTTCTGAGTGCGGTATTCACGTTCTGGACGGCTTTCAAAACGCCCTTTCCGTGATACCGATCGCCGCCATCTCGAAGTTCGAGCGCCTCGTTTGTGCCTGTCGACGCGCCCGAAGGCACGCCAGCGCGCCCAAATCCGCTTGGCGTCTCAAGATCGACCTCGATTGTGGGATTCCCGCGTGAATCCAGTATCTCTCTTGCGTGTATGTATTCGATTGTGTATGGCAAGAATACCACCTTTTCCACGATTGTACTTCGAGTATTTTGGGTTTCTGGTATTTAATGGTGACGGATGATTCCACATTAGGTGGGGTGAAGATCGGCTCAATACCTCTGGTCGCGATAGCGTTACCAGCTTTTGGCGTGGGCGATCTGGTTCGAGGATTGAACATTCATGGATAGGTACAGATGCCCGCGCGATCCATCGTGCCGCGGTCACAGCCGGGGACCTCGGGCATCGGGCTTTTGACCGAACGACTACAATGCGATGTCTGATGAAGAATCGAGGTCGACGCATGAAGACGAAAAACCCAATGAATCTGCATACGGAATGAACAATCTGATTGTGCAGACTGTGTCATTCAGGATAAACTGGCATGCATACGGGGCAGGAAAGTTCTGAGCGGTTTGCGCGCGATTGCAGAGGATTGTCCGGGTGCACGCGTCCGTCAAGTCCGGGGCGCTTCATAGCCTCACGCCAACTTCCCGTCGGTTTTTCGGGTGCTGTAGCTTGCTGAGACCTGTGAGATCCGCATCTGTGCAACAGGCACCATTGTGTCAGGAGACTCGCGATTCGTGGTTCGGATTCATTAATCTGCGCCACCTCCATGGACCTTTCGTAATCTTTATTACTTATGAGCTAAGTGACAGGTTGCGCATGACCCCCCAAACAACACTTTCCACATCTGAGGAAATAGTGAAAAGACCGTCTATTGAGATTCCGGATGTTATTATGGCTCGGGTGGACTATGGATGGGCTGTTGTGGAGGGGCGCAACCAGGATGCAGAATCGTGTGCAGAAAGAGCGAAATGTCATCGGGCTCTGTACTCATAGTCGCGGGGTTTGGTGACTTAGAAAGGGAGGTGAAATTAGGGATGGACGGCGATCAAGACGCTCATTGTAAAAATATGAGAAAAGAAAACGCGATAATCCAATTCATTAAGAATCGCTGGACGAGTCCTTACGCAATCATAATTTACTTCGCGCTTATCAAACTGTTGATTCACTTATTCACTAATGGACAATATGGCTATTTCCGTGATGAACTTTATTTTCTTGCCTGCAGCGAACATCTCGACTGGGGATATGTAGATTTTGCACCTCTTGTTGCAGTAATAACAAAATTAAGCCTCATGTTCTTTGGAGACTCGCTCTCTGCCATCCGCTTTCTGCCGGCGGTTGCCGGGGCTTTGTTAATCGTATTGACTGGGTTGATTGTCACAGAGTTAGGTGGTAAACGTTTTGCTGTCATGCTTGGTTGTCTCTGTGTGCTGGTCGCGCCAATCTATCTCGTATTCGATACTTTACTCTCAATGAACGCGTTTGAACCTCTTTTCTGGATGGGAGCGGTTTATTTTATCATTCTTACAATTAATCGCAAGGATCCTCGATATTTGATTGGGTTCGGCATGTTTGTAGGATTTGGTCTTCAGAATAAGCACACCATGCTGCTCCTTATTTCTGGAATTCTAATAGGACTGTTGTTTACACGAGAACGCCGTAGCATGACAAATAAGTGGCTCTTGGTTGCGGGCCTGATTGCCGTTGCCATTTTCCTGCCGAACTTAATATGGCAACATCAACATAATTGGCCGGCGATTGAAGTGATAAGCAACGTGGCAGCCACGGGCAAGAACGTGCCACTCTCGCCACTGGAGTTTGTTCTGCAGCAGATTGGTATCATGCTTCCATTCACAGCGCCAGTCTGGATTGCAGGATTGTGTTTTTTCTTCCTTGACGACCAGGGCAAGCACTATCGCATGTTTGGAATAGCGTACCTGGTGATGTTGTTGATAATGTTTGTAACGAGCAGCAAGTCTTATTACATTGCGTCCGCTTACCCTGTGCTCTTTGCAGGGGGTGCGGTTCTTTTGGAAAAGTTGTTTGAGGAAAAACGCAAGATTAGATGGTTGAAAGTCGCTTATCCGATATTGCTCATGGTAACAGGAGGCATTTTTGCTCCTATGTTCCTGCCAGTGCTACCCGTAGACACATATATTACTTATCAGCAGACACTCGGATTTGTGCCGCCAAAATCGGAGGTTGGCCACGTAGGTCCTTTGCCAAATTATTATGGGGATATGTTTGGATGGCCAGAGATGGTTGAAACCGTTGCCGAAATCTACCACAATCTGCCACCAGAAGAACGAGCCAAAGCTGCGATTTTTGCACAGAATTACGGTGAGGCGGGAGCCATCGATTTCTTCGGTCCTAACTATGATCTACCCAAAGCGATCAGTGGGCATCAAAATTACTATCTATGGGGTCCGCGCAACTATACGGGCGAGGTAGTGATCTTGTTAGGCTTTCCTCCAGACCGTGCCAATAGGATTTGTGGCGGTGTGGAAGAGGCAGGAACCGTAGGTCACTCGTATGCAATGGCTGAGGAGCATTACACAATTTACATCTGCCGGGATTTAAAAGGGGGGTTGCAGGAGAGTTGGCATGAGTGGAAGAGCTGGAACTAAAAACAGTCATAAACTAAAAATGAAGAAATACATTCTGCATTTACATACAAAGTACTCAAAATGTAGTAATTGTGATCCTAAACAGATTATAGAGATTACGAAAAAACAAGGATTTAGTGGAATTGCTATTACAGATCATAATACGATAAAAGGGGCATTAGAGACAAAAAAACTAAATAGGGACAAAAATTTTGAAGTAATAATTGGAGAAGAAGTCTCAACAGATATGGGCCATGTTCTTCTTTATTATGTAAAAAAAGAAATAAAGCCAGGAAAAGTTGAAGATGTGATTGACGAAGCTAGAGAACAAAACGCCATCTGTGTACTTGCACACCCCTATAACCTCATAGCAAGCAAAATTAGAGAATTAACAAAATTCAAAGATTTAAGAAAAACTCTATCTGAAAATGATGTTGATAAAATAAAACTATTTGATGCTATTGAAGGCTTCAATGCCAGATGTCTTCTTAAAAAAGAAAACATCCTTTCACAAAAACTTGCAGAAATATATAAGAAGCCAATGACTGCAGGAAGTGACGCCCACTTCTCAAATGAAATATGTAATGCATGGGTTGAATTTGATGACAAATACACATTAAGGCAAGCTATTCTAAAAGGCAATATTAAACTCAAAGGAAAAAGAAAACATACTCTTATAAATAAAATGCATAGTACAATAAGAACATTACTAATACCTTTTTGATTAACTCAGGAAAAATATTTAAGATACAAATATTAGGCAACAAAATGTTAGGTCAAATGAGAAAAGATATAAAACCGTTATTAAGAAAAAGTGCAAAAATAGTTTCTGTTATTCCATTAACTGCAAATCAGTTTACTTTTCTTGCAATTCCTTTAAGTGTGGTTGCTGCATACTTTTTAGCAACAGAAAATTATTTTTATGGATTAATTTTTGTTATATTTTCAATCTTAATTGATTTGTTAGATGGATCTTTTGCAGAAGCAAAAAAACAAAAAAGTTTCTTTGGAAACTATTGGGATGCATTGGTAGACAAAATGGTAGAAGCTATAATATACTTTGGTTTAGCGTTTAACTATCCCTTACTTGCATTTCTCTGCTTTTCAACAACCATGCTTAATTCATATGCAAAACCAAGAGTTGCATTAATAATTGAAACGGATAATCATGATTGGCCTGCAATAGGAGATAGAGCAGATAGACTTCTTCTCTTAATTATTGGTTTATTAATAGCAAATTTTATAACAATCCAAAATATTGATATAGTTCAAATAACCTTGGGTATAATTACTATAATAACTTTCTTTGGTTTCATGCAAAGAATCATATACGCCAAGAAGTTAATTAAAAAGGCACTAAGAGAAGATAAAATACTTCCTTACTTAAAAAAATAGGTCGTGTCCTAACTTTACAGGAAAATATATAAGTTATATCCCCATAAATAAGGTTGGGGGATCGGCGAAATGGGTGAAGTGAACTTAGACGAATTCTTTTGTCCAAATGAGGCGTGCCCGGATTACGGAAAGAAAGGGAAAGGGAATATCAGGCTAAAGGAACACTATGGCAGGCAGGATACTGCGCTACTCAAATGCAAGACATGTAAGAAGACTTTCGAGAACAGGGGCACACCGTTTTTCGGGCTGCACACGCCAAAGGAAAAGGTCTTACAGTCAATGGCAATGCTTGTAGAAAAGGGCATCATAAGGGGCACAGTGAGGGCAATGGGTGCAGACAAAGACAGTGCCGCGATAGGCGTTACCGGCTTTTGGTGTGGGTGAATCTGATTCGCTGACTGAGCGCCCATCTGATGAGTGCCGTCGGATGCCCTGCGAACTACCGCCCTATATATCCCCTCACCGGGCTTGCCTGCTCCCAGTAGTACGCATACAGATCGCGGCACCACCCGGAGAACGATGTGCTGCTTCCCGCAACCACCACCGAATGATCGATCCTGCCGTCAAACCCTGGCAGCTTGAACCAGCAGCCGACGTCCGTGACTCCGGTGTAGATCGAGACTGTGGGGAGCGTTTTGATGCTCATTGCACGCAAGCATTCGTCTGCAACCGCGTATTCATCCATAACCCGAAAAAACTCCTCTTTATACGCATCCGGAAAGATCAATCTGAATGTTGCGCCTGACCTGATGTTCTTGGTGACCGGTGTAACCAGCGGATGCATCACAGCATCGACCATCGCGCAGTGATATTCCTTCACATTCCGAATCCGCCCCTGTACGTGGTTCATTGCGTCGATTGCGCCGCTTAAGAACGTGGCGTCAGTGAGATCGCCGAGCCGCATCACCAGTTCATGCGGGATCTGTGTGGTGTCATGGGTGCGGAAATAGCTACGGTTCTCATAAACAAAATCGATACCCGGCAGGAACGAGAGCACGAGCCGCCCGAACTGCGTGATGTGATACACGCCATCCGCATGTTTCCCGATCAGATCCTCCTCAATAAGACGCGCTATCTGGCGGGACGCCTCAGGCGAGGTCATATCCACCTGTTTCCTCATCTCTGTAAACGCCAGAGGTGCACTCGCAAGCGCCTGCAGCATATTGAATCGGGTGCTTCCCGAGAGCTCAAACAATAATTTTGATACGGTCATCGTTCGTGGCATTGATGATATCAGGGTTGCATTCATCCTTACGCCAGTCAGGCACTGTCGAATTTTCCAGTGATAGAATGAAGCACTCTTTCCAGAATCTCTCTAATCGTTGATGCATTGCAATCTTAGATTAGCTGATGATATCCGTTCTTTTCTACTGAATTGGTCCTTTTCATGGTTTTTGGTTGGATGCAACAGAACCGAAAACATTAGACGATAAAATGGAAAGTTTGACTATCACTAGGTTTTTAGATAGTGCCGCCTCCGGCACTGTCCAATTTTCTAGTGATAGCATAGAATAATCTCTATCAGAAACTTTTTAACGATCGTAGGTGAATATATCCATGGTGATAGTAAATGACTACTTTGGATTATGCTGTATTGAACCTTAAGTATATGAGCTCACCCAGTTATAGTTTTGAGGAGTTCTCGAATGATCTTGAGTGCACTGCAGACGGGATATTTCGCAGA
>JGI12150J12686_101231_pt1 | contig 13012 bp, 8 predicted proteins | sample ANMFosRound1_FD_12686 | JGI IMG/M metagenome (IMG submission 12686)
GGGCCATGATGACCGCCATCAACATCGCCGTGGCTCAGATCAACGACGCCGGCGGCATCCTGGGCAAGCCGGTCAAGGTCATCTTCTACGACACCGCCAGCCTGCCCGAGCGCGGTACGGCCGCTGGGGAGTACTTGATCACGCAGGAGTGCGTGGTTGGCATCGTTGGCGAGTACCACAGTTCCGCCGGCGTGGCTATGAAGGAGGTGTCCCACAAATACCACATACCGACCATATTCGCCGAGACGTGGAACGACACCATCACCGGCGTCGGCTACGAGGAGGTCTTCCGCATCGCCCCGGCCTCGTCCATGGTCGCCGAGGCTGACGCGAACTATCTCGAGGCCCTGGGCGCCGAGTTCGTCGTGATCTTTTCGGAGAACACGGACTATGGTGTGCCAGCAGCCGAGGCCACGGAGGAAAAATTGGCCGCGCGCGGCATCGAGGCCGAAACGTATCTGGCCGACAAGGGCACACTTGACTATGCACCGATCATCGCCCGCATCCAGGCTGGGCCGACCCCCGATGTCATCCTGGTGCTAATGACCGGCGAGGACTCGTTCAACTTTGAGCAGCAAGCGGCCGAAGCCGGGCTGATGCCGAATGAGGATACCATCTGCATCGCCAATCAGGTCGCCATTCAGTCGGACGTCTTCTGGGAGGCCGTTCCGGACGGCAACTGGTGCGCCTTCCGCAAGGTCGGCCTGGTGCCCGCCTTGGCCAACGAGGTCACTACGGAGTTCGAGGCCGAGTATCGCAAACACTTCGACTGGTTCCCCGAGTCCTTCGCCCTGGAGGCCTACGACTCGATGATGCTCATGGCCATCGCCATTGAGAACGCTGGCTCGCTGGACCCAGACGCCATCATCGCGGCGATCGAAGCCTCGGACGTCACCCTGGCCCAGGGCCACTACAACTTCCCGTATGGCACCGGCAACCCGGTACCTGCGGATGAGCCTGAGTGGATGTGGCACCAGTGGCCTGATCCCGCTGTTCTGTTCCTTCAGTACTTTGAGGTGGGGCAGGACGGCGACGATGCGGCTGTGGTCTACCCCGAGATCTACCAGACACATGGCACGTTCCTGATCCCCTACGGCACGACGCCGTAATCTGGTCAGGTCCCACACCTGTACGTTCGAGGGGCGCCTGCGAAGCAGGCGCCCCTCACCCCAGGCGGACCCTGGCAATCTGCAAGTTTTCGTAGTGACGGCTTCAGTCGCCCACAACCAGCCACCAAAGCGACTGAAGTCGCTACCACAAAGCCTGACCCCTGGACAGAGGAGACGTGATATGCAAATTACGGGCCAATATCTGATGAACTTGATTCTCAATGGACTGCTGATCGGATGTATCTACGGCTTGATGGCGATGGGGCTGACTCTGATCTTCTCCGTCCTGGGCATTGTCAGTTTTGCCCACGGTGAGTTCTATATGATCGGTGGTTACGTGGTCTACTACTTGCTGGAGGTATTCACCGACTTGCACCCGTTGCTGGCCATCCTTGCGGCCGGCCTGGTCACCTTCTTGATTGGTATAGTCTTCGAGCGGTTGTTCCTGCAACCCATGGCGAAGGGCAAGATCGAACGACCCGGCGAGTATGCGATCCTGGTCACTTTTGGACTGGCTTTCTTCCTCCAATATCTCATGGCCGGCATCGTGGGGCCTCATTCCAAGAGGGCGGATCGCTTCTTTGACCTCCCGGAAGTTGACCTTGGGTGGCTCACAGCTACAGCGACAACATTGAAGATATGGGAGTTACCTTTTGGTGCCAGCCGCCTAGCCGCGGCTGCCATCGCAGTGCTCTTGTTGCTGGTGATGATCTACTTCATCAAACGCACCTGGGTTGGCAAAGGATTGCAGGCCGTCAGCCAAGACAGGGAGGCTGCGGCGGTGATAGGGATCAATCCGCTGGATATGAACACCTTGGCATTCGGCCTCGGCACCATGCTGGCCGGATTGTCTGGCGCGACGTTGGTTAACGTCTTCGCCTGGGTGCCGTGGGTGGGGGTCCCGGCCTCGAGCAAGGCCTTCGTGGTTATCGTATTAGGCGGTATGGGCTCAATACCTGGGGCGATGTTGGGAGGTCTGATTATCGGCATTGTCGAGGCACTTGGATCAGGACTGCTCCCGGACCCAGGTAGGGCGCTGGCGTACAAAGATGGTTTTGGCCTGCTCCTATTCGCCCTGGTTCTCCTGCTGAAACCCACAGGACTATTCGGGAGAGAACTATGAAGCGCCTTCCCCTTTTATGGATTCTGGCAGTGGGTTTGCTCATCCTGGCGTTGGCTGCGCCGGTGCTGCTGAGAAACCAGCAATACTGGCTGTTTATCGCCATCCAGGCGTATTTCTGGGCCATGCTGGCCTCCAGTTGGGCACTTCTGGCCGGGTACGCAGGCCAGTTCTCCTTCGGTCACATCGCCTTCATGGCCATCGCGGCCTATACAAGCGGTATCCTGGGGCGTGACCTGGGGTGGTCGCCTGTTTCGGGCATCATTGCAGGAACATTGATGGCCGGGGTGGTGGGCCTGTTCATCGGCTACCTGTGCCTCCGCCTACGGCGCACCTATCTGGCCTTGTTTACTATCGCTTTCGCTGAGATCTTCCGGCTGGCGGTCAACGCGGAATTGGATCTCACCGGGGGACCAATGGGACTGTACATTGACTACCTGCTGGATACTACGTCCTACGTGCCCTACTATTACATCATGCTCGGCCTGCTCCTGGGATCGCTAGGTTTCATGTACTGGCTGGCCAATTCCCGCTTTGGCCTGTTCTTCCGCTCAATCCGGGAGGACGAGGAGGCCGCCGCAGCGATGGGCGTGCATATCGTGCGCTATAAGATCATGGCATTCGTGGTAACTTCTATGATCGCCGGCCTGGCCGGTGCAGTGGACCACCATCTCATTGGCTTCATCGCCCCCACTGAATTGATCATCGGCCGCATGAGCCTGGTGATCGCCATGGCCGTGATAGGTGGTGTCGAAAGTCTGCTCGGCGCGGCCCTGGGAGCGATATTCATCCATTTCTCGCTGGAGTGGCTGCAGCAGATCCCTGTGCCCGCCAGCCTGATGCCAAAGTTGATAGCGATGCAGCCAACCCTGGAGAAATTCGGCCTCGGTGTCGGCGATCGTGGCCTCATGACTTATGCCTGGCGCATGGTCGCTTTTGGGCTGTTGTTGATGCTCACGTTGCGCTTCTGGCGCAATGGGCTGATTCACCCCATCATTGACCGGCTGACCAGGCAGCGGGCCCGGAAGGAGACCGTGGCCAAGCGGGTGCAGGCGGCGGAGGTGGAATCGTCATGAGTGCAAACATCGAACTAGACGTGCGCGGAGTTTACAAGAACTTTGGCGGCCTTCAGGCCCTCAATGGAGTCAACTTCAGCATCCGGGGCAACGAGTTGATCGGCTTGATTGGGCCGAATGGCGCTGGCAAGACGACGCTGACCAACGTGCTGGACGGCGTGTACAAACCCAGCAGTGGCGAGGTGCGGCTCAACGGCCGGCGGATTGACGGCCTGCCGCCCTACGAGATCGCCCGGCGTGGCCTGGGTCGCACCTTCCAGGTCACCCGCGCTTTCCGGCGCATGACGGTGATGGAGAACATGCTCGTCCCGGCCATGGCGCTCCATCCGACGGCCCGCCAGCGTGATTTTCACGCCAAGGCTATGGAGGTACTCGAATTCTTGACCATCGAGCACCTGACGAACGAGTACGGTCGCAGTCTCTCGGGCGGGCAGCAGAAATTGCTCGAACTCGGCCGGCTGCTGATGCTCGACCCGGACATCATCATCCTCGATGAGCCGTTCGCTGGCGTGCATCCTAAATTGATGGAGACCATCTACGAGTACATCAGGACTGTGCACGAGCAGGGCAAGGCTTTCATCATCATCAGCCACGACATGGATAGCATCTTCACCCTCAGCAAGCGGTTGTTGGTGCTGAACTTTGGCGAGTTGATCGCCGATGGCGACCCGGCCGAAGTGAAAGAAGACCCGGCGGTCATCGAGGCCTACCTGGGTGAGGAGGAGGAAGAAGGGGTCCCGGCGGTCATCCCGGCCGGACGGCTGGCCGAAGGGCCTGCCCTGAGCGAAGCCGAAGGGCCTGCCCTGAGTGAAGCCGAAGGGACGGAGGAGGCTCCCGATGCTTGAGGTAAAAGACCTGTACGTGGGCTACTACAAGGACCTGCACATCTTGCAGGGCGTCTCGGTCACCGCCCAGACCGGCAAGATCACGACCGTCCTGGGCGCTAACGGCGTCGGCAAGTCCACCCTGCTCAAGGCCATCTATGGCTTTCTGAAGCCTGCCTCCGGAGAGATCACCCTCGACGGAGAGAACATCATGGGGACACCAACGCACAAGCGAATTAACCTGGGCATCTCGTACATCCCTCAGCAGCCAGGCATCTTTCGCTGGATGACGGTCGAGGAGAATCTGCAACTCGGCGCCTGGACGTTCAAGAACGACAAAGCACGCATCAAGCGTAAGATAGAGGAAAACTACGAACGTTTTCCGATGTTGAAAGACCGGCGCAAGTCGCAGGCTGGCCAACTCTCCGGCGGCATGCAGCGCATGGTCGAGGTCGGTCGCACGCTGATGACCGATCCTAAACTGATCCTGGTGGACGAGCCAACTGCCGGGCTGGCCAAACTGTTATCCAAAGAGGTATATGAGATGCTGGTCAATCTACGGGATGACGATGGTCTGACCATTATCCTGGTGGATCAGGAGATCCGTCAGGCGCTGAAAATCGCCGACTACGTTTACGTGCTGGAACTGGGCCGCAACCGCTTCGATGGGCCGGTCGAGGAATTCACCGATTTGAAGAAGGCATTTTGGGCATAGAACTGGTAGGTTGGTAGACTGGGAAACTGGTAAATTGGTAGCCGGTTTTGCCACGTCCTAACAACTCACCAATCTACCAACTTACCAATCTACCAATTTACCAATTGCTGGAGGCCATCTATGTTAATCAAAGAGCGTATGACACTGCATCCGCTGACGATGGAGCCTACAGTGTCCATCACAGAAGCACACCGGTACATGAAGGAAAACAACATCCGCCACCTGCCCATCGTGCGCAAGGACGACAGGCTGGTGGGCCTGGTCACCCGGGAGACGCTGATGGAGGCGATGCCCTCATCGGTGACCACGCTCAGCGTCTGGGAGATGAACTACGCGCTGAACAAAGTCAAAGTCCGCGACGTGATGGTGCGGGACGTGGTCACTGTGGAAGAGAACGTAGCCATCGAGAAGGCAGCCCGCATCATGGCAGAGAATAAGATTGGCTGTCTGCTGGTGATGCGGAACGGCTCGCTGGTGGGCATCATCACCGACACTGATATGCTCTCCACGTTGATGGAACTCATGGGCGCCCGGCAGGCCGGGGTACGAATCACCCTCCAGGCTCCAGACGTGCCGGGAGCACTGGCCAGGATCACGGCGGCGATTGCAGGGCAAGATGGAGACATCGCCGCGTGTGGCACCTACCCGGCCGAAGAAGCACTCAAGTTCAACGTCGTTCTTAAGATCAGACACGTACCGCAGGACGATCTGGTCGCCAGCCTGCGCGAACTCGAAGACGTCGAGGTGCTGGATGTGAGGGCGACTTAGATCGGTAGATTGGTAGATTGGGAAGCCGGTCATCGGTCTACCAATGTATTAATCTGCCGACGAAGGAGGCATCTGTGACCGAGGTTAGAACCCGCTCCGAAGGAGCGGCGCCAGACAAACTATGGGAACACGACCGCCAAGTCTACCGCATCTTGCAGGAGAGCCAGGATGTGGAGACGGGCCGGATCGCACTGTTCAACTACCTCAAGGACCTGGAGTGGAGGTACCGCCGTGGGGAGATGGGCGTGCACAAGTTGGAGTATGCCACGGCCCTGGAGGCGCTGCGCGTCTTCAACAACCTCATCTCCCCCCGCAACGAGGAGATCGCCGGATTCAGCACGCTGAAATACCTACGGCGAATGGCCAACGGAAGCCTGGATTCGGACGACGAACTTGCCCCTGGCTTCGTCGAGGAATTCAAGCACCTGCTAAAAGCGATCAACGGGCAGGCCGGGCTATCCGAGGGCTGGTTGGGGCCTGTCCTGGCCGATGATGGCGTGGAGCAGGTAGATTTCTCGGCCATCAAGGGACGGGCGGCCGGCATCGCCCGCTCAGACTTTCTCGATCACGCAAACGACGCGGTGATAGGATTGGTGAACCGGCATCCGACCGGCCTGGACCCTGACATGGTCGCCAAGCGGGAGCGAAACCGGCAAAGGATTATAGACTTTTTCGACGCCACGCTGGAGCACTGGCATAGCCATCGCTGGCAACTAAAGTACATCTTTAAGGACAAGGAGGGACTGGAACGTCTCCAGCGGCTCGTACCACTGACAGACGAGGATATCGAAGCGACCCGGCTGTGTGTGGAGCACAACATCCCCTTCGGCATCACCCCCTACTACCTCTCCCTCTTCGACTTTGACTCAGCCGAGCGCAAAGAGGACGCCCAGATCAGGTCACAGGTCATCCCACCTATGCACTACGCCGAGAGGATGATAGAGCACCAGGATGATCGGGAACACTATTTCGACTTTATGGGGGAACACGACACGTCACCTATTGACCTGGTAACCCGGCGCTACGCCACCGTCGCCATCATCAAACCCTTCGACACCTGCCCCCAGATCTGCATCTACTGCCAGAGAAATTGGGAGATTACTGGCCCAATGATGCCCCAGGCGATGGCCACTCCGGAGCAGTTGGACGACGCCCTCGATTGGTTCGCCGCACATCCTGCGATACGTGATATACTCATCACCGGCGGCGATCCACTGTTCATGAGCGACCGTATGATCGAGCGTATGATGGATCGCCTGAGCCGCATGGAGCACATCATCAACGTCCGCTGGGCCACGCGGGCGCCGGTGACGATGCCCATGCGCATCACGGATGAGTTGGCGGAGATGCTGGGGGGGTACATCAAGCCCGGCCGCAGAAACGTGTGCTTCGTCACCCACATTGAGAGCGCGGCGGAGATCACGCCGGACCTGGCCGACGCGGTCTACAAGTTACGCCGGCAGGGCATGTACGTCTACAATCAACAGGTCTTCACGCTGAACACCAGCCTGCGCTTCCAGACGGTGGCCAACCGCATCGCCATGAAAAAAGTCGGCGTGGACCCCTACTATACCTTTTACCCCAAGGGCAAGCAAGAGACAAGAGACTATCTGACCCCGCTGGCTCGGATCGCCCAGGAGCGCAAGGAGGAGGCACGGCTGTTGCCGGGTATATTCCGCACCGACGAACCGGTCTTCAATGTCCCCCGGCTGGGGAAGAACCACATCCGGGCGTGGCAGGACCGTGAACTAATCGCCATCCGCCCCGATGGACGCCGTGTGTACCTCTGGCATCCGTGGGAGAAGGGCATCACTCCGATGGAGCCCTGGCCCTACGTGGACAATCCGATCTACGAATACCTGCAGAGGCTAGAACAGATCGGAGAGGATCCGCAGGACTACGAAAGCATCTGGTACTACTACTGAATCAGTATGCCAGACCCAGGACTTCGGTCCCGGGCCTGGCAGTATTGTTTCAGCCCGCTACGTGCAGCACCAGTATCCTCAGGACCACGTCTACTGCTACGTGACCCGCGCCTACCCGGAGGCTACTCCCTCTGCTCACTGATTCGCGAAATCTTTGACCGGTACGGCCTGCGTCTCAGCCGACGAGGTGATGACTGACCTTGGGATGCATCGGGCGCTGGCGTTTGGGGAGAGGGAAGGCGAGTAGGGCACAGCCCGCACAGACCGGAAGTCCCAGCCTTCAGAAGGTATAATAGAGTTGTTGCACAACAAAGATTGTGGGGGAAACCCCTCGAAAATAGGCTGTTTTTGATGCGCTTGCCCTATTTGGGGCCGAATTTGCCCCATTTATGGGGCGTACTGCCCACAAAACCTGCCACAATCTTATTCTGCAACAAGTCTAATGAATCACTACTCGAAATCGAATGTCAAGAACAGATGATGCAGTCGAATGGCCCTCTGACTGACTGATCGCTGGTGACGTGACTGGTACACATCAGTGAAGTTGCCAACCGCAGGAGCAGGCACAAGATGCTCTGAAGCGGGTAAGGGTCGCTTGCGATGCGGATCTTGCATACTTGTATTGATGTCATGCACAATGTTGGTCACGTCTCCGGCTAAAACATACCCCAACATGCCTGCGTCATACAATCCGGCAGCATAGTCCTCGTCCATGAAACGAAGGATTCCCTCTGTGATATATTTGGAGATCAAGCCTGCGCACTCTCTGTTTACGCGCTTGTCGCCAACCCGCTTGCACTCCCACGCAAAATAAACCTCGCTATAGTTCATCCACGAATAAAACAACCGAATGTCTATCTCTGGGGCCTGCTTGGGTGAAACGTCCCCGGCTTTCATTGCTGGTGTGTGAACCTTGGTTCGGGCCATCGCAACCAGGTTCAATAGGCGCCGACGTGCCAGGGGCTGGATGTAATCCTCAGTGAGCCTGACACTGAAGGTATCTTCTTCCCAGTCCCGTCGGGCCACACCGTCTTGACGCATACGCCGGTAGGCCTCCACTGTGATTTCCGACACGAGCCGTACGAACGATTCCCAGAGAACTGGAAATTGATCAGGTGAGCCACTGGTCAGCGAAGGGGCGCGCAGAGTCATTGAGGGGTCACTCCTGGGTCTGTCGTTGATGAGATAACCACTCCACCACGATGCTATCCGCATCGACACGGGCCTGGGAACGGGTCCAGAAACGGCGTTCGCTGGGGCGTACCAGGTAAAGCCGTGCCCTGTCGTAAATGCGCACATGCCGGCGCATGTAGAGCGCCTGGGTGCGTCGCTCCAGCAGCAGGTGATCCAGGCGACGCAGGACCTCTCGTAATGCGTCTTGGCTCGCAACGGTCTGCGTCTCTTGAGCATCGGCGAGGTTCACCAGTTCAAAGGCTACCGCGCTCAGGGGGGCGCCATCCTGATACACAAGGGCTTTCAACGTCTGTCCCTGATAACACAACAGAGCCGTCACCGTCTCGACGAAGGTATCGGCATACGCTTTAAGCGTCCCGATGTCAGGCGGCTGAACCGCTTTGGCTCCGCCGAGCTTCCGCCGTTTCCGCTGGCTCCAGTAAAAGAAATCAATCCCATAGTCCACGAGGTCATGCACCAACTGGCGTTCCGCCGGGGTCAAATCGTACAGGTCGAATATCAGTTCAGCGATGGCTGTTTCGTGTTGCTGGATAGCGGTCTGATTCGTAGTACCGACCAGCAAGTCGCGTTGCTGGAGAAGAGCAGTAATCTGGTCAAAGTGATCTACGATTTGCTTCAAGCGGGGAGCGTCCTCATTCGGCACCAAAAAGGGCATGCGTTGGTACTCCTTGTGCAGAATTGGGTCTCGTTCAACTCCCCACCGCGTGGAGGTCAAAAACTGATAGTACTGGGCCAAAGGAGAATTAATGTAAGCCGCAAGCAATTTCAAGAAAGTTTCTTGTCCAAGATGACCTGCTACCCCAGAAATCGAATCGAGATAGGCTATGTCATCCTCACTAAACGCTGCAGCGCACCGTCTATCAGCGGGACTGTGACGGATTAGGACTAAAGGCCCACGTACTATGTCGGGGGTGCGGGGACTGTGGAAGACAGTTACCTGAATGGGCGTGCATGACTCTATATCTGGGACATACCGCCGGAACCTCCTGGTAGGCAGGAGGGACATTCCCTCCAGCCAGGGGGCTGGGATCTCTTTGCCTCCACCAATCTGGATCCCCTCAGCAGTCTTCCATCCTAATTGCTCGGCCTGTTCTCCCAACGTCGGCAACGCGTTCAGTCGTTCAATCAAGGCTGCATCGCGAGGAGTGCCCCATAGAGCCACTTTCCAGAGCACAGGATGGGCCAATAGCTCTTCCCTGTCCAGAAACTTGACCTCGCTGGCATCTAGGACAATGGCCCCCAGTTGTTGGGAGAGTGGAGAGGGCTTAGGAACGCCATAAGCAATCCGCCGGTCAGATTGCGGTGGTGTGGGGCGGTAAAAGATGGCTACAGCCGGGTGGATTGACTCCGTGAAGAGTTCGTGGCGTAGAGCGGAGAAATTAACCACAGTCTCCACGTTGTATCGCTCGAAAAACTGCTGACGGAAGGCCACGTGTGGGCCACTGGTGACCAGAATGGTGCTTTTGGCGGGAGCCAGCAGGGATACTTCACCATCATCGGCGCAAAAATCGGGTGTATACAGCAAGAATGCCTGGACAATTTGTTTCGCCCCCACCTTGTAACCGTTCTCTTCCAACCAACGGTTTGCTTGATGTGTCAGAGTATCCTTTCCCCACGGTGGGTTGCCGATCAACCGGTCGAACTTGCGCTTAGCGAACTGCTCTTTTACCCCAGGATCAAAGAAATCGGCATCGAGTAGATTGATTCCTATCAGCGATGGGAAATGAAAGTCCGCGTCGTGGATGGCTTGATCCTCCAGATAGTCCAGCATCGCCAGATAGAGATTAAAAGCGGTGATACGGATGGCTGAAGGGTTGATGTCCACGCCAAAGATGCGGTGCTTCAAGATTTCGCCAAGTTGCTGGGCGGTAGGAGACTTGCCGTGTTGCTGCTGCCAGGCGGCTACCAGCCGTTGGTAAGCACGCACCAGGAAAACCCCTGAGCCACAGGCAGGGTCGAGGATCGTCAAATCGGGATCGGTGGCTTCCGGTGGTAGTGTCTGATCCAGCATAAAGTCTACCAGCGATAGCGGGGTGTAGTATGTGCCGGCCTCCCGGCGATCACCCCTGTTCAGAAAGGTATCGTAAATCCCGCTGATCAGTTCGATCGGTATGTACCGAAAATCCCAGGGCCAGAAACTCTGCTGTCCGGTGTCGAGGTTGTCCCCATTCAAGAACGCGTTTAGCAGATTTAGGTGCTCTTGTCGAACGGTCTGGCGTTCCTCGTCCAGCACCGGGAAAAGGTCACCATTGAAGCGCCGGGTGAGGTGCTCAAAGAGGCGATATGTGGTATTCCGATCAGACAGCGCAGCGCGGTAGTCATCGGCTCGTCCACCAGTCAGACGGGACATAAACTCTGGGGTAAGGATTTCGCGGTCTTCCAGATAGCGGATGAGAATAGAGCGTCCCAGCAAGGCGTAAGCCAGGTCGTTTGAAATCCCTCCCACAACCAGGCGACGGCGCACCTGATCCATAGCGCGGAGCAGACCCTGATCAGCGCGGCTTTCCCGCCGGATGCACTGTCCGTCAGAAGTGGCCCAGAACGCGCCCGTGTCCAGGTGCAGGCGGTCATACAAGTGCAGTGCATCACGGATCTTCTGCCGGGCGGTCTCGACATCCGTCAACTGCTCCAGGTGGCGCAACAATCTGTCTCCACGGGCGAATTCCTCATCCGGCCTGGCAGGCCTGGCGTAGCCGTTGTAGATGCGAATCTCCTGAGGCAGAACGACGTACAGCAGCGGGGCTTTGCTATAGTTCCAGACGTTCCGGTGAAGTTGCCAGAGACGGTCGGGATCAGCATCGCTGAGATGGCTGAAATAGACCACGGGGACATTCTGAACAGAATAGACACTGTCCACGCCAGGGATGGGACGCCTGTTGGGCCACGTCACGGAACGCTCAAAGGCGGGACTCTCGGCGTAACCCAGCTCCTCAATCAGAGTCTCTGCCAAATCATAGCTGGTCATCTGGACCTCCCGACACGCACCACTTTAACGCCGAGGATGTGCCTGCTACGTCGCAGGCGCACAAAGCGATCATCTGGATCAGCCACAGTATAGCACATTTGTTCCGGTTAAGCAATTCGCCCCTCGGAGGTTTGAAGCAGAACAGACAATGCCCCTATCGTTCCGAGGCAAGGGCCGCTTGCAATCTCTGCAAGTGATTTCAGCGCACAACGACACTACGCGCCGAGTACCTCCACCTTCTCCACACAGGCGATCCCCAACTGCTCCAGTTCCCCCAACACCGGCTCGTAAATCTCCGAGAGAGCGGGGATATGGACGCCGGTCAGGTTGATTTCCCCCTCCAGGATCAACCGGGCGACGATGGCCGCTGGCAATCCCACCGTGCGAGACATGGAGGTATCCCCGTCGGGGACGCCGAAGTCAATCAACGTCGAGGTGATGAACTCCCGGCGGTCGGGATAAGCGGCGACGAACTCGTGGACTAGGATCAGCATGTCCCGCTCTCCCTCGCGGTAGAGCATCTTCAGCAGCATCTGATCGGCCAGGATGTCCAGTAACGTCGTCTTGTCCGGGACAGGCGCGTCGCTCAGCAGCCCCAGCCACTCCAAGACCATCATCACCCCAGAGTTAGAGGCAAGGCTAAGGAAAGCCGCCAGGTCGGCCTCAAGGTCAAGGGTATCGTCTTTGCCGATGAGTCCTGCCATTACCTGCCTGAACGTCTCGCCGGGCAAGTCGGGCCGCTCGTCCAGGCCAAAGTAACCCAGTTCGTTCAATTTCTGCATCACGTCGCACCAGCCCAGGTTGCGCAGCGTGCCCCGGTACATCGTGTCGGTCTCCGGGATGCCGTAGATCTCAATGTAGGGCAGTGAGTTACGGTTAGGATAGGCCTCGAAGTCACCCAGCCCCTCGACCCAGGTCAGGAAGTGGGTGGCGAAGAGGCGGGCATTGGTGATCTCCATGATGTGCCCGTTCTCCAGGTAACGAGCGTCGTTGCGCCCTGCCAGCACCACCCCGCGTGGGCTCCAGGAGAACTTGTAGCCCAGCGGGTTGTCGTTGGCATCGGGCGCTGGCAAGCCACCACAGTAGGAGCGGAACGACTTGACTTCTCCGCCCGTCTCGTGCACACGGTCAATGATGCGCATGGCCGACATGTGGTCAATGCCGGGATCAACGCCTATTTCGTTGAGCAGGATGACCCCAGCCTCCTGTGCCGCATTGTCCAGCGCCCTCATCGCGTCGCTGACGTAACTGGTTGTGACCATATGCTTGCGGTGGTGGATACATTGCTCGGCCGTGGGATCCCCGGGTACCGAGCT
>JGI12150J12686_102445_pt1 | contig 12952 bp, 15 predicted proteins | sample ANMFosRound1_FD_12686 | JGI IMG/M metagenome (IMG submission 12686)
AGACCAAGTCATTGATTACACCAAGGAAGATTTCACCGAAAGTGGGCAGCGTTATGACTGGATTCTTGATTTTGCGGCACATCATTCGATTTTCGATTACAATCGTGCATTAAGTCCCAAGGGAATTTATGTAATGGTCGGAGGTTCCTCAGCTCAATTTTTCCAAGTTGTGTTTCTGGGACCATTGATTTCAATGACCACGAGTAAGCAAATGGGTGTCCTGATGTATAAACCAAACAAGGATTTGACTTTTATGAAAGAGCTTTTTGAAGCCGGCAAAGTAAAACCTGTTATAGATAAACGTTACCCGTTAAGTGAGGTTCCTGAAGCTCTCCGGTATTTTGGAGAAGGACACGCCCGAGGAAAAGTAGTAATAACATTGGAACATAATAACAAAACCTAACAAAGCGTTGCAGATATCACCAGAAAACTGTACCTTTGGAGATGTATCCACAACTTCCCCGCGACCCTTTTTTTCTGCATTGTGTTTGAATGACATCTCGTCCTATTATAGCAGCCACAGGTAGTACACGCATGCATGTTCTGAAGTTAGAAGGGATTAGGTTTTGTTTCATTTTTGTTTTCGTTTGGAGAAATGTGGATTGTGCTCCAAAATCTTCTTCACGGTCCATCTGGCAAGGTCTCCGTTTACTTCTTGACAGGCAGGAGATGCCAGTGATAGACTCACAAATACTTGCATAACCTCTGGGTTGGTGAATCTGTAGGATTTCCCCCAGTGATGGAACTGAACCTCCTGACATAGTATGTGCCCGCATTTCTCCTGCATCTTTTTACACCTCAGAAACCACACCGTTGACGTTGAGCATCTTCGCAAGGTCCTCCTCCTTTGTGAAGCCGAAACTATAGCTTATCGCCATAGCGGCACCAGCTATGGCACCACAGGTTCCAATAGCCATGTTGCCAGTTCCACCGATTAAGTCCACGGTAGCTTTCCAAACGTCATTAACCACAGGATCATCTTCGTAGCCCAGAGTGTCCCTAACAGCAGCAAAAACACCAGGAGCACAGGCATACCTCCGCAAATAATCATATCCACGACGGTAGGCTTCATCCAAAACCTCTTTATCTATTTCTGATTTTTCCGTCATCAAGTGACCCACCTAATAGGTTTTCTCTTTTAGGGCTTGCCAAAAAATAGGTACTGTCCTATCACATAGTTGATATAGTGTAGCGTACCTATATACCAACTATGGTAAACAATAAATCCGAAATAGACCCTATAAAAGAGTTTTGCTCCAACCAAAGTTGCCGTGACTGTGGTAAGAGGGGTACAGGCAGCATAGTCAAGTATGGTCACGATAAAAACGGCAAACAGCGATTTAAATGCAAGACATGTGGTGGTGTCTTTGTAGAGACCAAAAACACGATTTTATACAATCGAAAGTTATCAGAGGATCAGATAATCCTGATCTGCAAATTGCTGGTGGAGAAAAACGGAATAAGAGCCATCGAACGCATAACGGAGATCCACCGTGACACGATATCGGACATCATAAAAGCCCTGGCGAGGCATGCAAGGGAAGTAACAGACTTTCTAATAAACGATGTCAAGCTTACCGAAGTTCAAGTGGATGGAATGTGGTCTTTCATCAAAAAAACAAAAAAACGTTGACGAAGGAGATGACAATGCAGATAAACACGGCGATTGCTGGATCTACATAGCAAAGAATGCAGACACAAAACTCCATCTGGCGCATAGTATTGGAAAAAGAGTACAGGAAACGGCAGACAATCTAATGAAAACGACAAGAAAACGATGCAGGATGCCAACAGATGGAGAAAAGGCAAGATTCACCAGTGACGGCAACGATCAATATATCAGCGCAATATTAAAGAGTTTTGATAGAAAAACGATCGATTACGGACAGATCATCAAGAAAAGAGAGAACGGTAGGGTAGTTGGCAAGATCCGATCCGTTGTATTTGGTGAAATGGATGCTGTAGACATAGATACGGTTTATATCGAAAGATCTAATCTGACAATGAGGCTTGGCATCTCAAGGTTGGTTCGGAAAAGTTTGTGCTTTTCCAAGTGTAAAGATATGTTGGATTGCCATATAGATCTGTATCAGTGTTCTAATAACTTGATCAGGGTTAATTCATCCTTAACAATAGAAACAAAGAAGGGTTAGACGAATATGAAAAGAACATCGTGTATGGCGGAAGGTATAACAGATCATATCTGGGCGTGGAAAGAACTGTTGATGTTTAAGAGACATGTTGCGAAACAGCCCCCTACACAAGAATCATGCACTCCACCTTCCCGTAAAGCACCCTCAATTCAGCAGAACTTCAGATGATAATTCCACAACCCACACGATACCACCATAACTTTGTCATCAAACCCATCTTTTCTGTTGCGAAACTTATCAGAAACTATCCCGAATCGTTTAACTCCTCCGATGGCGTGCTCCACGAGGACTCTGAAACCACTGACAATCCGATTCCATGCCTTCGCATCAGCGGTTAATTCTTTCCCTTTCGGCTTCTTCTTCGGCATTATGACGAGTATATCGGGATAATCCTTTTCAAATCCGGTAAATCCCAAATCCATCCACAATGCCATACCTCTTGGAAATACTACAGACGGTGGCGGAAACTCCTCCTTGAACATCCCATAATCATGCCTTTTTCCATCCATGGTTGGGCTTACATAACCAATCCGTTTCTTCTTGTCGGAGATGATTATATTCTTCCGAGTATGCATTTTCTTCTTGCCAGAGTAATTTTCTTTCTGTTTCTCGTTGTCTTTTGGTCTCTGGATCGGTCTCTCGGTGCCATCGATTAATAGATCCCTAACATCGAGGAATACCTCTAACAACTCTTCCACAGTGCTGATTTTCCTCTCTGGAAACACCATCTCCATACCGAGAGCGTTCTCCAGTATTAACGTAAATTTATGGATATTACGGTTTGCATGCTATCTGTTGAGATCAAATAAGAATCCTAATATGTCAAAAGTGGTGTAACACTTGAAATAAAAGAGCGTGAAGAATAATTTCGCCGCGTAACTTCCTAAGTTTCCTATTCGTCCACCGCCGGGCTTCCGTTCTCTATTCCCTAGTTCAACTCCCGTTTCATACCGAACCCACGTTTCATTTTGAAATTCTTCCTTAAAGCTCTCTATCAGTTCGTTAAATTCAGACGCGGAGAGTCCGGTAATGGCTTTCATCAGTCTATCGTTGCCTAACGCTCGATCAATGTTCAGCATAGTTTATGAGATATACCTCATTTAATTTAAAGATTTTTGATGGAAGTGAACGCTAATGGTTATGTTTCAAATGAAAGTAGGACACTTTATATGTGAAGCAAACCTTATGTAAAACAACCCCAGTATAAAATAAGTGTCTAAAATGAAAAAAGAATTATTAATCTCGAAACGTAAAAAGGCAAAAGAACTGCACGAGAACGGCTGGAGTAACCGTAAAATAGCGCGCCACCTGCTGGTGAGCAAAGATAGCGTAGGTAAATGGGTGCGGATGGATGAAAGAGAGGTATTGATCGACAACCGGGGCTGGGAAAGGGGGACATCGAGAAAATACGCGCCTGAAACAAAACAACAAATTATAACATGAGTTTCGGGTAAATTGAATTTCCAACCATCCTAAACTTGACCACCTTTATATAGGATGAACGCATACCCCCATCTAATGACAGAAGAAGATAGAATAGAAGGTATTTTAAACATCCTCTGGAAGATCGATGAGTCAGAAGAATCTGTCAGAAATTATTTTAAGCAAAATCAGGTTCCGTTTTCTCGCGCACAATATTACACATATCGAAGAACGCTTCAGAAAAATGGCGACGTAGGGTTGCACGATAAGAGGAAGGATGGGAATTACACAAAAATGACCGAAATAATAAAAGATTACATTGTGTCCATAGTCAAGGAAAACAGAAGTATATCATCTTCTCAATTGCAGAGTAAGATTATAGACCGATTCGATGCGAAAATTTCAGTCTCCAGTCTCAATAACTTCAGGGCATCGGTCTCCTTAACAAGATCACCAGCCTCCAGAGAACAATACAAACGTCAGAAATCTGGTGGAGGTGAGATCCTCACGTCTTTAGCCTCCTTCATCCATATCAGCGAGTTATTCACCAGAACAATCCTCGATCGGGTGAATGATGTCCGCCAATCAACATTATTTGAACAGAATAAAAATATCGAAAAGGATCATCCGGATGCTCGCTTACATGGAAAGTTCACCAGCGAGTACAACCAATTAAAACATGTACGAGAAAATCGTTTCAGATCAATCGATGATAAAATCCCGAATAAGAATTTTTCGTCCATGAAACTCCTTGAAATGTCTGAAAAAACAATTTCCCGATACAATCTGGCGTTGTTGTGCTTGCCTTTAGTCACATCAAATGGAAGATCTAGCAGGGTGAACAGGGTAACAGGAAACGATCTGGCTTTCCTCTGTGGATATAATTACAAAGACGCGTCTCTCGATGGATATCTTCGAGAATTGAAGTATCTCAAGGTGTCCGATCGTCTAATTACCGCAACTGCGAAGTTCTGGATGGATTTCTGGCGAAATGAATCTGAAGAAGAGACGTATTTCGTGTGTTATTACATCGATGGTAATACGAAAGCATTGTGGTCCTCAAATAGGTGCTACAAAGGTAGAGTGACAATGCTTGGTCGCGTCATGAATTGTCTCGAAAACGTGTTTATCCATGACGGTAAAGGACATCCGCTCTATTTCCAGACCTTTCACGGGCATGCTGATCTTGGCAAGCATGCACTTCCCATGCTCACCAAATTAACAGAGCTTCTGGACGATCCAGCAGATAACGTCTCTGTGAAACGGATATTGGTGATGGATGGGGGTGCCAATGGAGTAGGAACTCTTAGAGAATTTAACGGCAGTGATGAATATTTTATCACCATTCTCGATGAAAACCAGATAAAGGAAAGGAAGTTTAAGCATATCCAGGATGAAACGAGTTATAAATATGGGAATGCGAAGCTTGTTGAATGCAAGATCGAATTACCGGATTCAAAAGAGTCGGGCTACATCTATGAGTGTCGCGCAGTGGTTGTGGAATGGGATAATGGCAGAAAATCGGTTTTAATTACGAACATACCTCCTGAATTGTTGGATGCGAACGAAATCACAAAGAAATACTTTGATCGCTGGCCAATGCAGGAAAAACAGTTCAGAGATGCGAAATGCGGGGTAAATATCCATCGGATCGTGGGTTATGGAAAGAAGATCGAGAATTATGATAAAATGAGTGAAAAACATGGTGAGATATGTAAGAAAATAGTACAACTCAAATCAGAGCTGGAAAAGCCACTCATCGAAATAGAATCAATAGATGAGGAGCTTATCGATTTATACCAGCAGGAACGAACTATTCGTGAAAAATCACTGATTATAGATGGAACAAGAGTCCTGAGTGACTCGGATTCGACCGAATTGCGACAGTATGAATCACAAATCGCTAAGTGCCTCCGCAAGCAGAAGGCGGTTGAAAAAGAGCATAAAGATGCGTTTAGAAGGTTGAAGAAGTATTTAAAGGAAGAAAAGCGAATTCGGGATAAGGATAAAGTGTACCGGATAGATACGGAACTGGATCAGATCATGACCTGCTTTAAAATGTCATTTGTCAATTTATGCAGTCTGTTTTTGGCAAGATGTATGGATCATGAAAAATTTGAGTTATTGACGCTGTTTGAATCGATTTTTCAGCTTGACGGCGATGCTTTTATCACCGATGAGGAGAAAAGGATTGTGTTGGAAATGAATCCAAAAGAGCCATGGTTGATGAAAAAGCTTAATAAAGGTCTTTGTATACTAAATGAGATGGGAATCTGTGACCCCGCTGGGCGGTCGATACAATTTGATGTGTGAATCATTTGTGGTCAAGTTTAGGTTGGCAACAAAATTGAAATAGCCGAAACTCATGTATAAGAATAAGAGAAGACTTAGAGAAAGAAGATAGCTATTTCATAGGTTCGGAAGTGGTCAAGGAGAATTATGAAAACCAGACCGGCGAAGAGGTCACGAAGTCTTATGTAGATCGTGTGTTGAAAGAGGCGGGGCTGGTGAGAAGCCCGGCGAAGAAGAAAAAAGGACAGAGCAAGTACATGAAATACCCGGAATATACGCTGACCAAATTGGGCAAAAGTATGATGAGTATTGATTTCATCGGTCCAAAGTATCTCAAAGGCTCTGACAACCGAATTAACTTCCTCTCATGCAAATACATCCGCCCGGAAAAGCTTGGCATAGTGAAGAGGATTGGCGGACAGACCACTGAACAGACCGTCAAGACGTTGAAAGAGATATGGACGTCGCACCCGATCCCGGAAATATTGAAAATAGATAACGATTCTGCATTCGGGGCTAATCTGCCGCATGAAAAGTACATCGGCAAACTCGCGTTCTTCCTGCTTAATTTGGGCGTTTATCCCCTATACATCGCTCCAAGAAGTCCGTGGAATAATGGCCAGGTGGAAGGATTCAACAGCGTCTTCTCGAAAAAATTCTGGAACAAACTGCAATTCAGCGATGAACAGGAGATTGATGTCAAGATCATGGATTTTAACGTCGCTTATGAAAAATATTCTCGATTGATCTCAAACAATCCGGAACTCAACGCGGAAGATGTCAAGTATATGGAGGATCTTAAAGACATGGATCTGGAGAATATGCACGTTAAATATTTCAAGGCTGATAAAATCTATTTTTTACGGATTGTGAGGCGAAAGAACGATAAGGGTAGTGATGAAGAATACGGTTTCATTGACATTCTGAAACACGAGATAAAATTGCCGAAAGATTTAATCAATCTATTTGTATTTTGTATTATAGATATTAAATTGAAGCAACTTAAAATTAATATTGAACTGGATGATGGATCTTTGAAGGAGATAAAATCAGTGGCGTTCATAATCAAAAATGTTATATATAATTGAGTATAATTAGATAAATACTGCCATGTTGATGTCCTACTTTCATAGCAAACTCAACCGCAATTAGCAACAAGTCTATTATCGGTCGGTGCGGTGTGAGATGAACCTGCAGCAGAAGGTTGAGCACAAGGGTCTGATAGAGCGGGTGACTGCAAGCTGGAGCGCAAAGCCCCGGGCACGATTTAGACCATCGTCTGGGGTGCTCTTGCCACATACTTCTCGAAAACCCGTTCCACAGCAGGTTTATGAAACTTCTTTGCCACATCCAGCACTTCGATACTCAGTATCTCGCCTTCCTGGCTTATGTCGAAGATTACCCCATCGGCAATTTCTTCGCTGTATCCAAACTCGCCTTCGTGGAGCTCTATATTCAGTATGTCAATGTCTTTGAAGTATTTTATCATCATTTGTGTGCCCCCAGATACCGTGCTGGTTTCGATGGGTATGCGGTCACTATGAGCAAATGGTCTTCGTACTCCTCGAAAACGACTCTAACAAGATGATCTCCATGTACTTTCTGCGCGATTCGCCGCCCATACTTTCCGTCTATGACCGAATAAGGGTGTGTTACTGTTTCTAACACCGTGGATCTGCTTATATTTCTCATATTCATCTTGTACAGCGCATAAGGATGGAATAGAATGTTTTTCAAGCCAACACCTTTCTGACTGATATATCCCTCTTTCGGGTCATGGTTATAATTCTATCGCCGCTGCACATCTAATATGCCGGATCATGGGGATGCCGAGGGGGTGATGCCGGCGTCGCTGCTTTGCTTCCGCGGGCTTGGGTCGCGTGTGCCGGGCGGGGATGCCCGATGCGATGAGGATTTTGGGGCGATTATTTGGCTCTCTGGTATCTTGAGTTGCAGTGAGATGACATTAAATTGATATGTTACCATATATATTACAATGCCCACCAATCAATTCCGCGGTCAAGTGAGGGATAACGTGCAGCATATGCCCTACACTTTTAGCAAATCCGACGATTAATTATATATACATCTGACCATCTACAATACATTCAACAGATCTAATGGATGGTGAACGATAATGGCAATATTTGAGATAACACTGGATATTCCAGACGTTGAAATCGAGAACGTGGAGCTAACTAAAAAAGAATATATTATCATCACGGTAGTGAGCACAGTTGAAGGAACTCACTGTCATAAATGCGGCAGAGAGATTAGCAAGTCTTATGGTCATGGTAAAATGATTAAACTCCGTCATTTATCGATTCTTGGCATGGATGTGTATATTCATATTCGTCCTGTGAGATACCAATGCACCCATTGTGATGGCAAGCCTGTAACAACTCAGACATTAAACTGGTACAATCCGAGAAGCCCGCACACAAAAGTGTATGACGAGCATATACTGCTTGAAATGGTGAATAGTACGGTAGAAGACGTAAGTATTAAGGAAGGTTTGGGTTATGAGGCTGTAATGGGGATTCTACATCGATATATCGGAACAGAAGTGAATTGGGATAGAATTGAGAGATTAGATACTTTAGGATTAGATGAAATCTCACTTAAGAAGGGGCATGGGGACTTTGTAACGATTGTAACGTCGCGTGTGGCTGGAAAGACCACGATACTGGCAGTACTCAAAGGTCGTACAAAGGAGACTGTGAAGAAGTTCTTGTATAGTATCCCAAAACGGCTAAAAAAGACAGTTAAGGCGGTGTGTTCGGATATGTACTATGGTTACACCAATGCTGCAGCAGAAGTCTTTGGAAAGGATGTTAAAATCATAGTTGATCGTTTTCACGTTGCTAAATTGTGTCGGAATGACTTAGATGGTCTTCGGAAGAAAGAAATCAAGCGTTTGAAGAAAGAATTGTCAGAAGAAGAATTTAAAAAGCTGAAAAACGTAATGTGGATATTGCGTAAGGATCTGGATGAATTAACGGACGAAGAACTGGAGGTTTTGAAGTGTTTATTTCGACATTCTCCAATATTAGAATTAGCATATAAACTTTGTAATGATTTGACTGATATCTTTGAAGACGATATTTCCAAGAGTGTTGCGGCTTGTAGGATCAACGATTGGAAGAAGAAAGTTAAAGAGAGTGGTTTGAAGTGCTTTAATAGATTTATATCGACATTAGACAAATACATGGATAAAATCACAAACTACTTTATCAACCGACAAACAAGTGGATTTGTGGAAGGACTGAATAATAAGATCAAAGTGATTAAACGGCGGTGTTATGGCATTCTAAACATCAAACACCTATTCCAGCGCATATATCTTGACCTCGAGGGGTACTCTTTGTATGCATGATTTATCAGGTTGTGTAACTCGAATTACCAGAGAGCCGATTATTTTTAGTGAGTGCGGGCGCATAAAGGTGGTCAGGTGCAGAAGATGGTCGATCAGGTGGAGATTCACAGGAAGGCTGCAAGCGGTGAGGTCATGGAACGCATAGAGGCGGCGGTCTTACTCCGCGACAATTTTGCAGATTTGCCTGACAAGGAACATGCATGGAAAGACCTCCATCGACTGACCCGGGATGAACACCGTAATGTGCTGTTGGGTGCAGTAGATGCGCTTGGTTCTGTATTTCAACATGTTCCAGATAAAGGAGAGGCCTGAATTTCGGTGAATCGAAATAGACTTACCTTTTACCATCACGGAATATCAATGTTCTTGTAGGACCAGTATCTCCGAACCCACAAAAATTCACGAACGCATCGAGAATGCCCGGGCTGAACTTCTGCTTTTTCGAGAAGAAAACCCACCTATATGGACATACTACCATTGAACCCCTGATGTTTCAATGGCCTATCAACGCAATAGCTCTTGGTGTCTATCCGTTGGCTATAGTAAATTTCCTCTCTGCTCGCGCAACCTTTTCGTTGCTCATCTCGTACATCTCTAACTGGAAGGGGTCAATAGATCGTACCCCATTTCATTTGCCAAATAAAGGGTCAATACATCGTACACTCTTTTGATATGCACTCCGTTTAACGCATCCTTTGTGATGCGTTATGGATATTAACGAACAAGAGAGAATTGATGCCGTAAATCGATACATCAAAGGAGATAAACCCGCAGATATTTATAGGGACGCAAACAGATCAAAGAAATGGCTCACTGGTTGGGTGAATCGGTTCAAAACTGGCGAAGAAGAGTGGTATATATCTCGATCAAGAGCGCCTAAAAAACATGGAAGAAAGACGAATGAAGAGATCGAAAGAGTGATCGTGAGCATCAGAAAAGCTCTGATGGAAGGCAATGAACACGAATCAAAATATCTCGGCGTGGGCACTGATGCGATCCAGTACAGGATGAACGAGCTCGGTTTTTCAGAGGATGAGATGCCATCGGCATCAACGATAAAGCGGATTGTGAAGAAACATGGTCTGAAAGTAAATAAACGAGAGCGATACAAGCGGGTCAAATCCAAGAAGCGATACACACTCCTGAATCCCACGCAAATCGATGAGGTGCACCAGATGGACTTTGTTGGTCCGCGATTTATCAAAGGATATGGTCCGATCTCCTCCCTCCATCTCATCGATGTGGTATCCACTCGGGTTCATATTGAGCAATTTGGTAGTGTCCTAATATACGATAGTTTATTATAGTATGCAATAGAACCATTCTCTTGGTGAACACCATGGCACGACCAAGAGGAAAAATCGATGCTGTTTGTCAGAACCCACAATGCCATTATTATCGAAAAGAAGCTGGGAAAGACATTATCAAAAGCGGTAAATACAAGAGCACCGGCCATCAAAGATATTACTGCAAGCATTGCGAGACTTATTTTATGGAAACAAAAGGTACGCCGTTATACCGGAAGCACCTATCCGAAAGTGAAATAATCAATATTTGCAAACATTTGGTAGAGAAGAACGGTATACCTCAACTTTGGGGATTATATTTTAATCCACTAATCGACAGCCTGCGCCCCATTTCTTCCCCCTTCTCCCTCATTTTCTCGCAATCATGAAATCCTCCCAGACCCCCAAAACCACTATCAAGCAACCTCATCAGCACATAATCAAAACCCGCCTTTTCTCACCTATGTATGTGTAAGGTTTTCATGGAAAAAGAAGCATTTATAAGCAATAAACTGCAATATCTACTTACACACACAGATCTTATAACAATGGCATGGAATATCGTGTGGCGCAAGCCACATAAGAAAAAGTATGGCTACCTGAAGAAGTCATATCGGATAAACGGAAAGTTGAAGACCAAGGAGATCTACATCGGTCCGGATGAAGTTGCGACGAAGATTCTCGCAGATCTGGCAACCAGGGAACTGATCGACGAGACCGATATAACTTACAGCGGCGAGACGATCCTTGAAAAAATAACGGACACCCTGAATTTCGAAGACATTTTAATCGAGTACACTGGAGACGAACGAGCAAGTAGGGCACTCAAAAACGTTATCATCCTGATGACTCTATTTAATGAGAGTAAACGAAGACTTTTCCTGAAGCGGCTGGATAAGTCGATATTCAAGAACTCTACCGACATAAAATATCTTGAAGAGGTCTATGGGCTCATGGATTTGGTCTACAATCGCCTCGGCGATATTATGTATGATCTGCTCAAAAATGCCATTAAACAGCACAAGATCGGTCTTGAGTACTTGATGGTGGATGCTACTCGTTTTAAGGTCTATAAAGATTGCGAAACTGGATTAATCAGGTTCGGTTACAGCGCGCAGAAACGAAGGGATATACCACAGGTCAATCTCGTTCTCGGGGTGAATGAGCAGCAGATACCATTTTTCGTAAGTTTGCATCCCGGAAATACGTCTGACGTCGCGATGTTCAGTGATTTCCTGAAAACGCTGCGATCAAAGTATCAGATATTGAACAACAGTGTTGATCACAAGATTATAATTATGGATCAGGGAAATGTGAACGAAGAAACAATCAGATACCTGCGGTGGCTCATTCGGTACGATTTCCATTTCCTATCGATGGTACGATCAAGTAGTGTAGGACGTTTCACGAAGAATCTGGATAAATCGGATATGAAATTGATATACACAAGGGAGATAACGAAAAATAAGGAAACGAGAATTTATGGAAAGATAATAGAAGCAAAAGTTTATGGGAGGGTTTCCCACGTTCTGGTCTGTTACAATCAGGATGTCGAGCGGACAAAGAATACCAGTCTTGGCAGAAGGGTGGAAATTGTGAAACAGAAGGTATCATCGCTTAATAAAAAGGGCGGGTCACTGGATGGTAAGTGCGATGCGGTTAATTCCTTGGTAGCAAAACACAGTCTCAAAAGAGCCATAGAGGTTATTAAAAATGAGGTGGATGGGGTGATTGAACTTGTCGTGGACAAAGAGGATCTGGATAGTAGACGCAAGAAGTTTGGTTTCTTCGCGTTATTCACACACTGTGATATGACACCTGCTGAGATGATAAAGGTATATAAGAGCAGAGATCTGGTGGAAAAAGGATTTCAGGAATTAAATACGGATTTCGGTGTCTGTCCAATCCGTCATAGCGAGGATCGACGGATTGAAACCCACACAATATTTACAGTATATGGATATTTCTTTGTTTCCATATTGCGGGCGATTCTCAAGAGTGGTGGGGTGGAGTACTCGTTTCGTGAATTGCTCTACACGATAAAATCCGGAAGGTCGGTGGTTGGTTACTATGAGCATGAGCTGTGGAAGGAGAAACGACTTTACGTGAATCGCCCGATAAAGATGAGCGATGAGTTGGCCGAGATATTCAGAATCTTGAAAATCGGGGTGCCGCGGTACGATGTGAAGCTGGAACCTTACCCTTACAACGTAGAATAAATGCGAAATTGAGCATGTTTCGATGGCTCGACTGATAGCGGTTTTGGGTTGGATTTAGTCTTCGGTATTTGGGGATTTTGGGGCTAATCGGATGGCTGCGGCTGTTTTTTGGGTTTCCAAAGTTGAGGTATACGGAGTATCGAGCGGATAACAGGCCACCACCGGGACACTATAGGTAGACTGCTGGAGGATATGGCTTAATAC
>JGI12150J12686_103078_pt1 | contig 12638 bp, 3 predicted proteins | sample ANMFosRound1_FD_12686 | JGI IMG/M metagenome (IMG submission 12686)
GGTTACGAGAGATATATACCAGGTCTCTTCTTCTGTCCCGCCTGTACCTGCGCTTACTGCGCCTGCAGAGATCAAGATCATCATCGTTGTCAGCAGTGCTGACAGAACTTGTTTGTTCTTCATTTCAATTCACATCCTTGCAATTCTATGTTACCAGCCGCAGCCTGCACAATCATCAGTGCATCGAGCGATGTGATTTGCCCGTCGCAGTTGACGTCCGCTGCTGGGTTAGGGTCACATTCGCCGCTTGCTGCAAGCTCAAGCGCAATCGCGGCATCTGCGGTCGTGACGATACCGTCGCCGTTGAGGTCACCTTTTTGCGGAGTTTTTGGAACTGGTGAAACACAAAGTATATTGCTGTGGAATCTCCTATCGATCTCACGAGCCCAGCCCCCACTCGCGCAGCTACTTTCCGAGTTCCCGTAAAGAATCATACCGGAAACAACAGCGGCACCTTCCGGTAGTGCATCGGGTGTGAGGCGTATCTTTTTCCATCGCATGGGCTTACCATAGAATGGGCGACCCCAACCATCCAACGGATCGGCAGTATAGGTGTAGAAATCATCGCCACACTCCCAGTAACCGATGAGGGTATTGTAATGCCCGCCATTCTCCACTGTGAGCACAAGGGGAATGTCATGATCGATGAAACCCTCAATCACCGCTTTGAGATGGTTAAAGTCGGCGAAATTCCCAGCACTGCCCAATGTTGCCCCTAATCCTCGTGCGTCCTCCACACCATGGCTGTATTTATTTGCCACATAAGATAATCTACCGAATCCGACTCCAGGGCAGTACTCTAGCCATTTCTGGACACGACCAGTTGCAGTCCCCGTGGCAGGATTCCAAACGACATGTCCAATGTTGTATTGGATCTCATAGAAAGAGCCTGTGCCTCCATCGGACGTGTTGAGACGGCCGTTCCCATCCATAAAAGTGTTGAGTTTCCAAACCCAGCTATTATTATCTTCGCGCGCTTTGTGGGACGCTTCATATATAATGTGCTCCATAGAGAGGTGATAGCCAACATCTACTGCCCTTCCTGCACCCCATTCTGACATATGTACTGGATTAGCCGATTCATCCAAGTCACGGGAATAATAAAGATGCTGGGTGTGATCGGCTAATCCCAAATATTCCGTGACCATGTTTAACGAGGTATATCCACAGCTATCAGGGTATTGCTTATGCGTGGTATGGAGCGGCTCACCGCACCACCCCCAGGGTCCGTAGTAATAACCAGGTTCTGGATCCGTACGTGCATCACAGTTGTAGTCATAGTACCACGTGACATTCGATAACCGGAAGACTGCTACATCATCACAGCGACCGTCAGAATCAAAGTCACCGGCAATGGGGATATCCCCTGCCAATCCCCAAGGTCTACTTGTGTAGTCCGTAGATCCATCGTGATTGAAGTCATAGTACCAGATGCGATTAGAAGGGCGGAAAACTGCTACATCATCGTTGCGTCTAGTGTAAAAGAAGTCGCCGACAACGGGGATGTCGCCTGCCAGTCCCCAGGGTCCGCTTCTATTATTAGTGGAACCGTTGTGGTTGAAGTCATAGTACCAGATGCGATTAGACGGGCGGAAGACCGCAACATCGTCATTGAAGCCATCTCGATCGAAGCCCCCAGCAATGGGGATATCCCCTGCCAATCCCCATGGTCCGCTTCTATTATTAGTGGAACCGTCGTGGTTGAAGTCATAATACCAGATACAATCAGAAGGTCGGAAGACCGCAACATCATCATTGAAGCCATCTCGATCAAAATCACCAGCAACAGGTCGATCCCCTTTCACGCCCCACGGTCCAACGATATCATCTGTACTGGCATCGTGGTTGTAATCGTAATACCACCTACGATTAGACGGGCGGAAGATCGCAATATCGTCATTGAAGCCATCACGATCAAAGTCCCCAGCAACAGGAATATCTCCGCCGGTGCTAATAAGGAATGACGCGCCAGCCGCGCGGTCTGACAGAAGGAGTGCAGGATTACTGGTAGTCAGGTAGTGGTACGTGATCTTATTCCTATGCTCGGTCATGTATGCCCATTCTCGATACGGGTCACGTTGCTGCGTCACTTCGATGCTCACGGGAGAAGTGCTGTCGCCACAGTCCGTAGAAGCATCAGCACCGTCGTATTTGGTGATCACAGAAGCAGCGCTGCGGCAACGGAACGTATCCCTGCCAGAGCCGCCATTAATGTAATCGTCACCTGTTCCTCCCACGAGAATATCGTCATCACCATAGCCCCACAAGTGGTCATCGCCCTGGCTGCCACAGAGAAAGTCGTTCCCTGAACCACCAATGAGATGGTCATCGCCCGAATAGCCCGTGAGATAGTCGTCACCAGAACCTCCATACAGACTCTGGTTGCCGGAACTACCAAAGAGGCAATCGTTGCCATCACCACCCTCTATGTGGATACTGCTATAGGTGAGATTATTAAAATCGCCAAATTTGCGGTCAGCCATGGTCTTGCAATGGACTGCTTTAATAATGTCGTCTCCATCCAGTCCTCGAATGGTCAATATCCCGCCATCCATCTCCCTAATCGTATAATAATACTCACTGCCATCTGTCGCCCGACAAATGAGCAATCCCGGACTACCACCGTTACAGCTGTCACAATATCCAAAGTAAATTGTATCATCCCTGTCTGTTCCTGAATAGGACGTGATCTCACAAGCATGGGTGCATCCGGTCGTTTCAGCATCGTTCCAGCCGTCCGGATCATCGCATGTATTATGATCTCCGGAATTGCCAGAAGAGCCACCAACCACATCGAAATCAGTGCCCGGGTTGGAGCAAACAGTGTTGGCGTCAAATGTGTTTGAATGAGACTTATCAAGCTTAACTCCGTAATAATTGTTTGTTACCTCGTTGCTGGATACAATATTGGAATCCGAACGATACAGGTAGATCCCCCACGCATATTGGTTTTTGTTATCAACCACATCATTGAATGTTATTGTGTTTGATCCTGAGTTCGATAGACGAATGCCTACCTCATCATTTAAATTTGCCTCATTGAAGGATACCTGATTATCAGATGAGGAACCCAGAAAAATTCCATATCGGTCATTTGAATTTGCCTCATTGAAGTGGGCTATCGTGTTTCCGGATGAACTGGATAAATGAAACCCATCCCCCGTATTCGAATTTGCAGTATTTTTATATATTGTGTTTCCTGTTGAATCGGTTAGGTAGATTCCGTGGTGGAAATCCGTAACGACGCAATTCTTAATCGTATTACCTGATTTCCCGGACATATAAATTCCATAGTCAGTTCCTGAATCATCACCATCTATCCTGTGTCCATCACAATCGAAGACGAGATCACTCGCACCAAAAGTTATACAGGTTCCTGCATGGTTGGGTATGTCTGTTGTGAGCATCACTGTATCATACATGCCGCTCAGTTTATCACTACAATCAGCGCAGGAATCGCATGTTATCGTGCCTGAGCATCCATCTGTGCACCCAGTCGTTCCAGCATCATTCCAGCCATGCGGTCGATCGCAGACATTCTCATCCCCGGAGTTTCCAGTGCCGCTTTCAATCAGAAAATCCGAATTTGTATTCTTGCAGACTGTGTTTGAATCGATTGTATTGCTGTTCGAATTGGATAGTACTATTCCGTTATAATTTTCGTTCACTATGTTACCATCGATAGTGTTGCTATCAGACCATCCCATCTCAATCCCCTCATCATTTGAGATCACAGTGTTACCGGTTATCTCGTGATCGGTCGCACCCCATAGGTAGATTCCATCGCTGAAGTCGGAGATTACGCAGTTCTTAATCGTATTTCCGGTCCCATGCATCATGTTAACGCCGTGTTCCGGATCTATGGCAAAGTCATCGCCATCGATCGTATGCCCGCCACAATCAAAGACCACGTTACTCTCGCCCATGATCAGACCGATACAGCTTCCTTCGTGGTCGGTTATGTCTGTTGTGAGTGTCACCACATCATACTCCCCACTCTTCAATTTGTCATTGCAATCCTCGCATGAGTTGCAGGTCGTGCTTCTTGGAGGAGTGGCTCTGATGACGGCATCAGCCGTGGCGTCCGGTTCATCTCCACAACCCGGAGCGATGATCGCGCTCAACTCCGTCTCCTCTGTAAAGCCTGAGATCTCTTCTCTGACATATCCTTCCTCCTCCTTGCCCGAAATGACAATCATCGTTGGAAGCGCACTCACCCCGAACTCCTCTGCATGATCGGGTCTTGCGGTTACGTTGATCTGGATGAATGTGACCTCTCCTGCATACTCTTCCTCCAGTTCATCGATTATTGGCATCTGCTGGTGACAGTAAGGGCACCAGTCAGAATAGAAGAAGAGGAATACGGTTTTGTCCTCTGCGAGGAGATCGTCTACTCGGTTGTTCAGTGGATCGTCGGTAGGTTGGACTTCGGGATTGGAGCTAATCGGGCAGCCACCAGAATCGGTGGCTTCCGCCATGCTCGCTGCAATCGTGAATACTATTATCGCCACCAGCAGCGCTGACAGAACTTGTTTGTTCTTCATCATGTTTCACATCCTTCCAGTTCTATGTTACCAGCTGCTATCTGCGCAATCATCAGCGCATCAAGCGCGCTGACCTCTCCGTCACAGTCAACGTCCGCTGCTGGGTCGTATTCGCCACTTGCTGCGAGGCGAAGCGCAATTCCCGCGTCCGCGTGGGTGATCTCGCCGTCGCTGTTCAGGTCACCCATGACTATGTTTCGCACAGTAACCGCTGCCGGATCGGTGGATCTGCTGTCGTAGAGGACATAGCCGATGATTGTGTAAGACGAAACCGCTTCCGCGCCGGACGTGTCCCATGCATCGCTGAAACTGACCGATCCGGATGGGGTCAGGTTGGTCACGTTGTGCCTGAACTCTTCTGTCGCGTATCCGGTTGAGTTGAGCACTCGTATTACCGCAGTTCCGGTGATCTTCACCGTGCCGTTGTTCTCAAATGCCATCTCGATCTCGATCTCATCTCCGATATCGAAGCATTCTGGAGTGGCTGTGAAGCTTGTGATCTTGCCAAAGGAGATGCCAAGTCTGAACATCTCGGTCGTTCTGTCCAGGACGTCTCCGCTTATGTCTTTCAAGGTCACCTCAACGAAGTAGTATCCAGGATCGACTCCGCTGCTGTCCCAATGAGGCGAGAAGGAAGCGATCCCTTCAAATCCCCTCAGAGTCTGGAGGAGCAAACCAGATGCGATCTCGCCAGAGCCTCCGGCTTTCACGACAGCATCGACGAGTACATCCTGAGCGTCGCCCGAGTTGTTCAGCCAGAGATTGACCAGAACGTCGTCCCCCTGTTGATAGGTGTCCTTATCCGTTCTGAGAGCGGCTATCTCGACATTGGATGTGGTGTAATTGATTTCAAACTTGTAATTCTTGTAGAACTCAACGTCGGTTGTAAGCGGGTTGTAGTAGAAGGGGTACATCATTACGAGCAGGGTTGTGCTGCCATTGGGGTTTTCTATAACCTCCCAGTGATACTCTTCCTCCGGGTACCACTCCGCACCTGTTGATTCTGATGGCGTCTCCAGCTTCTCGCTTCCATCTGCGCCCGGATCCATACTCACGATGGGTAAATCCAGACCAGTGGCGATGGTCAGACCGGATCGTTCGGTCAAAACGACGTCATCAACCTCATAGCCACTGGTATAGTCAATTGAAGTCACATAATAGGGAACCATAGACATATCCGGAACCAGCAGCAATTGCCCATCAGGAATCTCGACATGATCCAGTCCATCTATCGTGGTCACCTCATAATCAGGAACGGTAACCTCAAACGAGGATATGGGTTGCCACGATGCTTTCTGAGATAGGGTGGTTGAGCTGGAGATGGAATCTGCTGAATCCGATGCCGATGATCCGTACTTTGGATCGCCATACAGGTTGTATTCCAGAACCCACAGACGCTTGTAATCATTGGAAGTTCCAAGCTCTCTCTTGGTCTCCTTGAAAGCCTGCCCCAGAGATTTTGGACTATCGATCCATCTGTTGAAGAATTTCTTTCCGGCGTCATTGTTGGCACTTCTGCCTGAACCCTCTGTTGCTCCGAGATAAACACCAGCGCCACTGTCCAGGAATGCCTCACCGATGCAGTAACTTCCTTCAAAGTGCCCGCTCAAACATACACTGCCGAAGGCGAAGGGGTAACTATTTCCGAAATTGACAGGGAAGTTCCATGTGCAGATGGTATGTGACCAGCAGCCGACACTGCCATGGTTCCTATAAAATAAAACATCCTTATCCTGGGCTCGAGTTGTGAATTGGGTGAGTCTGGCAGCATCATTTGCATAATCGCCACCATGCATTAGATCTACCGTGAATTCATCATCGATTATACTGGCAACCTCGTCCGCATTCGTTTCGAATGATGATTGACCACTGCCAGTGCCGCTGATCACAAACGCATCTGTGCGTTCAAATTGGTCAAGAAGACTGGTCTCTATTGGTGTTATCAACTGATCGGCGCTATCGCCTATAATCCGCGCCACAATCAATTCCGGGAGATTGTCATCTCCGCTGATGTCAGCATAATAGTTGTCTACACACGTAACAGGAAAGACATGTCCGCCGGTCCAACTGACGGTGGCATCCCTGATATCTCTATCATATGTGGTCAAGGATGGCACAATCTCGGTTTCCCCGACGATCAGCAGGTATCCTTCCGACGTCCAATCATCCCTCAGCCTGTTGCTCCAATCACCGCCTGGTTCTATCAAATCCTTAAACACAAACCGATTTAAACTATCCAGATATCCTAACACCCCTCCCTTCTCTTTACCCAGACTTGCCATGGATGATAAAAGCTCGTTCACATCATCATCGACATATTGCCCGAATAGTCGTGGGGGGTAGGTCACGATCAGATAGTCTGAGGATCCGATGGCAGGATCTACTGAAGAAGAAAGCAATTCACCGCCAGATGTAAGCGTACAGGGCCTATCAAAGCGCTCAACTGAAGAACCCACGATTCGAACCTCCTCCGCACCGATGGCATATTCTATCGTATGGCGATACAATACCGGTACTGCAAGATATTCTACATGGATATCTTCACCCGGCTCAAGCGTAAACGATGAACCAGGGAGATCGATCTCGATGTCACAGTCTCTACCATCATCTGAGCATCTGGTTATGACATCGTACTCCGCAGTGCTCTTCTCTATTGGTTGAAAACCATCCACGTTGTCCTCAATCCGGTCAAATTGAGCGCTTAAAGTCCCGTGATTCTCAACAGTCAGTTCCACCCGGAAGCAATTGCCGATTCTGGTGACTTCTCTCTTGACATCGAGGCTGGGCTCTCCATGTTCGATCTCCACGTCGCGTCTGACTCTTCGCTCACAGTCTTCGCTGGCAATGGCTTTGACCATGATGGCGTGGGTTCTCGGAGGGAAACCACTGGCATCCCAATCGCAGGTATAGATATGGTTAAAGTATTCATCATTGGAAGGTGGATACTCAGTACCGATCAACACGCCGTTGACATAGAACTCCACCCTTGAAACGGCACTGATCTCTTCCATAGCAAAATCCCCCCCCATCCAATCATACCCGATACCCTGTGTATGTACAGCGGCATACACTTTTATAGGCACAGTAGTTCCGTCCGGCACCACATCACCATCGGTGTAGAGTGTACGATCGGGATAGGGATATTCGAAGTCTATGGAAATCCACCTGCATTCATCTGGAGGATCGAATACCCGCTGTGACGTGCTGTGGCATGCGCTTCTGTCAAACACCACCGCTTCCGCCATATGCACTCCGAAGAACTCCTCCCGTGTCATTCCAATGATGACTGGAGCCATGTGACACTGATACGGTGCAGAATAATCAGTCCCGATGAGCTTGCCATCGATGTAGAACTCGACCCGCTCAACACCGATGTTATCAGTTGCATCTGCGGACATTTCGTAGTACAGAAAGTCGCCCTTCCCTCTGGTGATATTGAGAGCATGCACCACAGGCGGCTCATCATCAGGCAACGGCGATGTCTCAAAGAGCCCATCCTGGCTGACGACAGTGTTCTCGCTCGCATCCGTTGATTCCACGAGATAGCGATACGTGGTCGATGGCAAGAGATCTTTCAGGATGACCTTGTGCTCCTGTTTCATCTTCAGACTAAATTTCTGATCTTCATACATCCCCGCGGTTCTGCCAAACCGGGCCACACTGTCACTATATTCGTCTGTTGTCCACGATATGGTAACCGAACTCTGAGTTACCTCAGAGACAACCGGACCCGAGACGATCACCGGCGGTGTCTCATCGCACTTCCATCTCTCGTTTCTACAGTTGTTCGTTTCATCAGTCTCATCCACGCGGTCACTGTGATCAGCGCAGACCGTTATGGTATCATCCGGAGGACTGCACTGCCATGCATAGTTGATGCATCGCTTCAGACGCTTGCCAGGTCCCAGTTCGGAATCGATGGGGTCACCTGCCACCTCAATTCCGTCGATTAACAGGAAAACGTAATGCCCTTTTGGAGCTGTTACCTCGCCGATGTTTCGTATCTGATAGCAGATCCCACCATCATCCCCCTCCCAGACGTCGGTTATCACCAGATCCGGCAACTCTCCTACAATGCCAGGCGACATCCAGTCCGGGGCGTGCCCTCCCTGGTTGATCAGATGTTCATCCGTGCCATCGGCACCAATCACCCAGATACCAGTTGTGCCCTCATAAGCGATCTTTGCACCATCAGAAGACCATGCAGGATGCTTTCCTGAGTTAGTACTTATCTTCACATTGCCGCTCCCGTCTGCATTCATGGTCCAGATGCACCCATCGGTCAGCGACCTGTGAGCTATCTTCTTGCCATCCGGAGACCATGCAGGAAGCGCACCATCTGCACATAGCTGAGTATCACCAGTGCCATCCGGGTGTATCAGCCGGATATCCTTCTCAACTTCCCCGCAATAAGCGATCTTTGTTCCATCAGGAGACCACGCTGGAAAGTCACCCGGGCTCTCAGACAACTTATGAGCATTGCTCCCGTCAGCATCCATAACCCAGATGCGGCGATCAGTAACCGTTGTGCCACCCACGTGATAAGCGATCCTTGTTCCATCGGGAGACCATGTCGGGGCGTTTCCTGATGATGTCAATTTCACCTGACCGGTCCCATCCGCGTTCATCACCCAGATGCCATTCTGGTAATACTCGCCAAAGGCGATCTTTGAGTTTTCAGGGGAGTATTCGGCAAACCAGCCGTGATCGCTCAACTGCGTATTTTCCGAGCCATCAGGGTCAATTCGCCATATCCCTGCACCGTAATCGGCATGGTAGATGATGGCATCCCCGGGTGGTGCGGGTGATGTGCATCTCCAGGTCACATTCAGGCAGTTATTCTCCTCATCGCTCTCATCCACAAAATCTCCGTAATCGGCGCATACCTCCACAACATCCCCTGGAGGGGTGCAGTTCCACGTATAATAGTCAAAACATCTTTTCACGCTCGCTCCGGGTGCCAGGTCCACATCCACCTGCTCCTTTATCTGATACAGACCATCCACAAACAGTGTGGTGTAATGCCCCTCAGAAGCAGTCGCATCGCCGATGTTTTGTATTTCGTAACAGATGGTACCATCATCGTTTGAGATATTAGTTATCACGAGGTCTGGCGTCATAGACGCGCAATCACGGGTGCATCCGGTCGTTCCGGCATCATTCCAGTTAGCTGTCGTGTCGCAGACGTTTTCATCGCCGGAATTCTTAGCGGAATCGTGGATGTCTGTTGGGTTGGAACAGACGGTGTTTTCAGAAAATGTGTTGCCATTGCTGTTTGATGAGAAAAATACCCCATACTTTCCGTTATCTTCGATTATGTTATGATGGATATTGTTTGAATTGGACTCTTCGCTGATCCAGATACCGTCGTAATAGTTTGAGCGTATCTCGTTCTCATATATCTCGTTTTTGGACGAACCATACAGCGTTATCCCGGATTCAAAGTCGGTGATCACACAGTTCCTGATCGTGTTGCCGCTCTTGCCGTTCATCGTGATTCCGGACTCAAATTCTCCGGTATCATCGCCGTCGATTATGTGTCCACCACCATCGAAGACGACATCGTCTGCGCCAAAGGTTATGCCGGACCCCTTGACATTGATCAGATCGGTAGTGAGTACCACTGTGTCATAGTCGCCATTCAATTTATTGGTGCAGTCAGAGCAGGAATCACATGTCGTGGTGGCAAACGCGGTGACCTCACCATCATCGGTGGCTGCTACCGCACTCGCTGCAATCGTGAGTATCATTATCGCTGCCAACACTGCTGACAGAACTGTTTTGCCTTTCATAATGTTTCACATCCCTTCGTTACGCGCCTGCCACATCGCCAGAACACAAATTCCAGACATGGCATTTTGCTGTTTCTATGCGTGATTCTATGCCATGTCATGCACCTCCACGACTTATCAATACCCGCCTAACAGAGCTATAACAGTATCAGGATACTCCGTAGACGCTATCTGAATCATTTTCTTGAGACTGTGGAAGTGTTATTGGGGTACCAGACGCGCGTGTTATTTACGCAATCAGTAATAAAACTTTCGGAACATCAGAGACATCGTGCCGTCCGGTGCCGATACTGACTCCAAAGCCATCCCATCTCGATTGGGCAGATAATCGCAGCTTTTCACGAACTAACGATACTCTTATCACCCCCTCCGCGCATCTCTCACACGGCGTCTCACACTGAGTTGCACAAACCTGTCATGAGGTTATGTATATGAACGGATATTCAGGAAAGATTCTGGAGGTAGATCTAAACACCAGCAGACTTGTCAACCGATCTATCGACGAAAAAACTGCACGCAAGTTCCTTGGAGGTAAAGGACTCGGGTTAAAGATCCTGTATGACGATTTCAAGCCTGATGTTGATCCGCTTGGACCGGACAACATCATCGTCTTTGCAACAGGCCCCGCAACAGGCACCAGTTTCCCGACTGGTGGCAGATACCATGTGATGGCGATGAAGTCCCCGTTAACAGGCGGCATCGGAAGCTCGAACTCGGGTGGCAGATGGGGTCCGCTCCTCAAAGCGGCAGGATATGACGCGGTCGTAATAAAAGGTTCATCTGATACGCCGGTGTACCTCAAGATCGTCGAGGGCGCAGCCGAGCTTGTGGATGCGACCAGACTATGGGGCAAGACCACATTCTCAACGACCGACGAGATCACAACGGAGATCGGAGATGCGGCATCGGTCGCATGCATCGGACCTGCTGGCGAGAATATGGTGTCGATTTCGTGCATCATCAATGACAACTACCGGGCAGCTGGAAGAACCGGCATGGGCGCTGTCATGGGCAGCAAGAAACTGAAGGCAATCGCAGTATACGGTACCAAGAAGGTCTCGGTTGCAAGACCCTATGAGATGACAGAAGAAGTGAAAGCAGCGATTCATAAGATACGGGAGAACCCTGTTCTCGGCACTGGCGGGGGACTTCCGACGTATGGGACTGCGGTTCTTGTCGATGCCATAAACGCCCAGGGCGCATATCCTGTGCGAAACTTCCGGACAGGGTATTTTCACAATGCCGGTGAACAGAACGGTGAAACGCTTGCCAAGAAGTATCTCACCGGAAAGAAAGCCTGCTGGGGCTGTCCGATCGGTTGCGGAAGATCCACATCGGTTCCGGACGGTGTGTTCAGCGTAACAAAGGGCGAAGGACCCGAATACGAGACGATATTTGCGTTCGGCTCAGACTGCGGGATTGCAGAACTCGATGCGATTGCAAAGGCGAACCATCTCTGCAACGAACTCGGGCTCGACACCATCTCAACTGGCACAACCATCGCATGCGCAATGGAACTGGCAGAGATCGGAAAGATTCCGGAATCGATGCTGCACGGGCTCAATCTGCAGTTCGGGAACGCCGGAGCGATGGTTGAAGCGGTATGGATGACCGCGTACCGTGCCGGGATCGGCGATGATCTGGCACTCGGTTCTCAAAGGCTTGCCGAGAAGTACGGGGCACCCGAACTCTCTATTAGCGTGAAAGGTCTCGAACTCCCTGCTTATGATCCACGCGCCATACAGGGAATCGGTCTCAACTATGCGACCGCCAACCGCGGAGGCTGTCATGTGAGTGGTTACACGATATCGCCGGAGGTTGTGGGACTCCCTGAAAAACTGGATCCGCACACAACAGAAGGAAAAGCGGGGTGGGTCAAGACGTTCCAGGACTTTACATCGCTTGTCAACTCCTCTGTTGTCTGTCTCTTCAACACATTTGCGCTCGGACTCCCGGATTATGCGAGCATGCTTTCATGTATCACGGGATGGGACATGGACGCAGGTGAACTGCTGATTATCGGTGAGCGGGTGACCAATCTCGAGAGGATGATCATCAACCGCTACGGCTTCGATGAGAAGGATGATACGCTGCCCAAGAGATTACTGAGCGAGCCGATGCCGGATGGACCGTCTAAAGGAGAGGTATCGCATCTGGACAAGATGCTCCCCGAGTACTACACGCTTCGCGGATGGGTGAATGGAAGACCCGGGCAAGAGAAACTGAGGGAGCTTGGACTGGCGTAGTCATCTTATCCCGCCATCTCTCTACAATCAGGAGTGGGGTGTGGTGTGGGGGCGGG
>JGI12150J12686_101205_pt3 | contig 12587 bp, 15 predicted proteins | sample ANMFosRound1_FD_12686 | JGI IMG/M metagenome (IMG submission 12686)
TATCAGAGGAGATGGACCCAGGATCGGGAAGTATCATGTCAATCTGCATGATCTGGACCGGATCGGGGTAAGCGCGATTTTGAGTGTGATTGGTACCGATCTGATCGTGATCGATGAGATCGCGCCGATGGAACTTACGTCGCAGAGGTTTATTCGGGCGGTGGAAGAGGCGCTGGCGTCTGATATGGATATGCTTGTCGTGATTCACCAGCGCTCGGTTCATCCTCTGGCAGAGCGGATCAGGGCAGGGTTCGATCTGATCACAGTAACGTTTGATAACAGGGACGTGATTGTGGATGAGATTGTCGGGCGATTCGAGTCCATCTGAATGGAGTTGGTGGAGCTGATACCATTGGTTCTGGGGGTGAATCAGGAGGACTTTAGGTTTCTTTGAAAGCCAAGTTGGGCTTGTGTGTCTGTACGACATGCACGGGACTCATCGAGGGGCATGGCGGGGGCAGCAGGGTTGGGAGTGAGGTTGGGGGGTATGTTTGCGGTTGTGCTGTGAGATTCTACGTTTTATCATAAAGCCTTTCGATTAATCGAAAGGTTTAAGTACTATTACTTGCACCTATACAATCAGACAAGTCGATTAATCGACAAGTATGAACAAAGGAGGTAAAGAATATGAACAACCACAACCCCCACAACAGCGAACAACGACAAGATGAAAACCCGTTTGGGTACATCCTGAAGAGAGCACTGCTACAGCAACAACAGCAGGACCGGAACATCGACACCGTGCAGCACAGATCAGCCACCCCGGAGTACCAGATCACAATCGAGCACGGATCAATCCGGATAGGACAGGAATGCGCTGCCAGCACGCTGAGTGTCAGGAGATGAGATTATGATAGTAACAACAACTGAGAACATACAGGGATATGAGGTTGAGACTTTAGAGATCGTATTTGGAAATACTGTAAGAGCCAAGCATGTCGGGAAAGACATCGTGGCTGGCTTGAAAAGCATAGTTGGAGGAGAACTGCACGGGTATTCGGAGATGCTTGCGGATGCAAGGGCAGAAGCCATGAGCAGAATGGTAGATGATGCAAAAAGACTGGATGCGGATGCTGTAGTAAATGTCAGGTTTACAACATCTCAGACAATGGCAGGAGCCGCAGAGATGTTGGCTTATGGGACTGCGGTTAAACTAAGGAAGCTGTAAGAAGTTGAAGAAAAGGAGGAAGTTAACATGAAAGAACAACAACAATTAAACCTTAATGGAGTTAAAAAAGAAAGCCTTTTTAGGGGACTATGTATTGGAATTGGTTTAGTCCTTGGAGCTGGCACAGGTGTTGCAATAGACAATATTGTCATCGAAATGGGAGTAGCACTTATGCTTGGCATTGCTATCGCTGTTTATGCTGTCGTGAACACTTCACCGAAAGGTTTTATCAGTGATTTTTCCATCGGATTTTTAGTTGGGATCTCTGCTATAGTTATTTCATCAACTCAATCCGTGACGGGCTTGATAACCGTCGTGACAATCGCAACAATCGTAGTGGTCTTGATAGATAGATCATCATCGTCACCATCACCCACTCCCACGCGGACTACGACACAAGGGGATGAAACAGTTAATTTAGCTAATGTAAATGCTATTGAAATTATGCTGCTTGAATCATTTCCGGTTCAGGTAAATGTCGGTGCAAGCGGCGAACATCCCGATAGCTGCACTAAAGTTGACGAAATTACAACGAGACGTGAAGGAAATACATTCGTCGTCACTATAAGCGCATTCAGACCCGCTGACGCAATGTGTGCAGAGGTAATTACGCCGTATGAGGAAGTTATCGCATTGGACGTGGTTGGATTGAAAGCAGGCGTTTACACAGTAGAGGTCAATGGAATACGGGATACGTTTGAACTGCAAACGGACAACTAAGACAAAAATAAAGATGAATAACGAATTCCCAACCACCGATGACGCCTGGGCAAGCTGATTGTGGGTGTGGGGTGGTTGGGGCTTAAAATTTGGTCAGAACCATGGGTGAAAAAAATGAACATATAAGTCCTGTTGAAAAGGCAGGGGGACTTGATAGTGGAATCAGGAAAATTGTGCAGCGTCCCAAAAAGATTCTGGGAAACGTAACTACTCACCCCCCACCGCAAAATTTATTATTAATGAAATTATATCTCATATCGCAATCGTTGCAAATAAAATATTTCGTTTGATGGATGGAGAACGCAATGCACACACTCAACCGTGATGAAATCCATGCTGCTTATCAGCAAGGGGAAGGAGCGACCGTTCAACTATTTGATCAGCTTATTCAGGAATTACAGACCCTGCAGGATCAACTGCAAGCCATGCAAGATCAGCTGAACAAGAACGGCAAAAACAGTAGCAAACCACCTTCCAGCGATGGGTTCAAAAAAACACCGCGCACCAAAAGCCAGAGGAAACGGGGCAACAAAAAGAACGGTGGGCAGGGGGGGCATGTTGGTCACACACTAAATCCGGTGGAAGAACCTGATCACATCGAACTGCATGAGGTCGATCAATGCGACCTGTGCGGCGCAATACTCACCGATATCGAAGCGGAAGATCACCAGAGACGGCAGGTCTTTGACATTCCACCCGTAAAAATAGAAATAACGGAACACCAAGCAGAGATCAAGACAGGTCCTCATTGCAAGTACACGAACACAGCTTCGTTTCCACCAGACGTCACCGCATTGGTGCAATACGGACTCCGCATCAAGGCGATGGCAGTCTACCAGAACAACTACCAGTTTGTCCCGTTGGAACGAATCGGAGACTTTTTCGAGGATATTTACGATCACCGCCCAACGGAGGCGATCATCCTCCGGGCAAATGCAACCTGTGCAGAGAACATAAAACCAGCCAATGATGTGATTAGAGAGCTGTTGATAAACTCTCACGTAGTTAATTTTGATGAAACGGGTTTGCGAGTGGAGAGTAAGCTGAACTGGCTACATGTTGCCAGCACTCCAAATTTAACGTATTATGGCGTGCATCCGAAGCGTGGCAAGGACGCGATGGATACGATTGGGATTCTATCCGAATTCGGAGGAGTTGCTATGCATGATCACTGGAAACCTTATTTCAATTACACTGACGTAATACATGCTCTTTGCAACGCCCACCACTTAAGAGACCTCACATTTATTCACGAACAGTATGGGCAGGACTGGGCAGAAGATATGAGCCAATGCTTGCTTGATATCAAGAAAGAGGTGGATCAAGCTCGCCCGTACAAAGATGAGCTCGATCCGGATAAGATCGATGAGTTGGAAGGGAGGTTTGATAAGATCGTTGCGGAGGGACTGGAATTAAACCCACCACCTCAAAAAGAACCGGGAAAGCGTGGGCAAAGGTTAAACAATCTCCACCCAAAAATCTTCTTGACAGGTTATCAGGATACAAACAGGAAGTACTGGCATTTATGTACGACTTTGCTGTGCCGTTTGACAATAACCAGGCTGAACGGGATGTACGCATGATGAAACTGAGGCAGAAGATATCGGGTACTTTCCGAACCACTGTAGGGGCTGATGTGTTCTGTAGTATTCTGCTGGGTATATATCTACAGTGCGGAAGAACGGGTGTCATGTTCTCGATGCGATTCAGGATGCGCTTAGAGGGGATCCGTTCATTCCATCGGCTGTGTAGGTGAGTAGTTACAAAAAATCTATCTAAACTTTCTGATCTAAAATCTCTTTTACTCTGCCTATTTCACCACTTTCAAGACGAACTTTAATTCCATGCGGATGTGTCCGAGAATTCGTTAGTATACGTTGAACAACTCCTGTTGTAAGTTTACCTGTTTTTTGGTCCTTTTTTAATACGATTGCAACATGTAATCCCAAACTAATATTAGCCCGAATAGTTCCATCCATATACATTTCTCCTACCAATATTTTTCTCGTGATGATAGATAACGTTTGCGGATTTGTAACTACTCACCTACACCGCCGGATGGAATAAACGGATCCCCTCTAAGCGCATCCTGAATCGCATCGAGCACATGATGTCCGTTCTTCCGCACTGTAGATATATATCCGCGAATACTACAAAACACGTCTGCGCCTCCAGCAGTTCGGAAAGTACCTGATATCTTCTGTCTCAGTTTCATCATGCGTACATCCCGTTCAGCTTGATTATTGTCAAAAGGCACATCAAAGTCGTACATAAATGCCAGCACTTCCCGTTTGTGTCCTTCTAACCTATCAAGCAGATTTTTGGGCGGAGATTGTTTGACCTTACCCCTCTTTCCTGGTTCTTTTGGAGGTGGTGGGTTTAATTCCAGTCCTTCTGCAATGATCTTATCAAACCTCCCTTCCAACTCCTCGATTTTCTCTGAATCGAGCTCATCTTTGTACAGGCGGGCTTGATCCACCTCTTTCTTGATATCAAGCAAGCATTGGATCATATCTTCAGCCCAGTCCTGCTCATACTGTTCGTGAACAAATGTGAGGTCTCTCAAGTGGTGTGCATTGCAAAGGGCATGTATCACATCAGTATAATTGAAATAAGGTTTCCAGTGATCATGCACAGCAACTCCTCCGAATTCTGACAAAATTCCCATCACGTCCATCGCCTCCTTTCCGCGCTTCGGATGCACCGTATAATACGTCAAATCGTGAGTGCTGGCAACATGCAGCCAGTTAAGCTTACCCTCCACTCGCAAACCCGTTTCATCAAAATTAACTACATGAGCGTTTATCAACAGCTCTTTAATCGCCTCATTTGCTGGTTTTAGGTTCTCTGCACAGGTTGTATTTGCCTGAAGGATGATCGCTTCCGTTGGGCGATGATCGTAAATATCCTCGAAAAAGTCTCCGATGCGCCCCAACGGAACAAACTGGTAGTTGTTTTGATATACCGCCATCGCCTTGATGCGAAGTCCGTATTGCACCAATGCGGTTACATCTGGTGGAAACGAAGCCGTGTTCGTGTACCTGCAATGAGGACAGGTCTTGATCTCTGCTTGATGTTCCGTTACTTCTATTTTTACGGGTGGAATATCGAATACCTGCCGTCTCTGGTGATCCTCTGCTTCGACATCGGTGAGTGTTGCGCCGCACAGGTCGCATTGATCGACCTCATGCAGTTCGATGTGATCAGGTTCTTCCACCGGATTTAGTGTGCTACCAACATGCCCCTCCTGCCCACCATTCTTTTTGTTGCCCGGTTTCCTCTGGCTTTTGGTGCGAGGCGTCTTTTTGAACCCATCGCTGGAAGGGGGTTTGCTGCTGTTTTTGCTGTTCTTGTTCAGCTGATCTTGCAGGGTTTGTAATTCCTGAATAAGTTGATTAATTAGTTGAACGATTGCTCCTTCCCCTTGCTGGTAAGCAGCATGGATTTCATCACGGTTGGGTGTGTGCATTGCGTTCTCCATCCATCAAACGAAATATTTTATTTGCAACGATTGTGATTGAAATATAATCTCATTAATAATAAATTTTGCGGTGGGGGGGGTGAGTAGTTACGCGGATTTTAGCTTTTTTATGTAGTCAACGATCGCTCGTTATGTAGAGTTCTGCGCAAGTGCACCCTAACAAATAACGGATGAAAAAATGAATACGTACTCCCAGAAAATATCTATATCGTTACTTGCATTTTGTTGTTAGGTGCTGCATTATAGCACAACACCTTTCGATTAATCGAAAGGTTTAAGTACGGTTACCCACAACTATATAATCAGACAAGTCGATCAATCGACCAGTCTGAATAAAGGAGGTAAACAAGATGAACAACCACATCCACCACGACCACACCGAACCGCGGCAGGATGAAACTCCAGCCGTGAACATCATAAACGCCAGAAAGAGCTACTACATCGGCAAGATGGAAGTGCCGATACTCCACGGCATCGATCTCGCCATCCAGCGCGGCGAGTTCCTTGCGATCATGGGACCATCGGGATCAGGCAAGAGCACGCTCATGAACCTGATCGGATGCCTCGACCTCCCGACCAGTGGAGAGATCCACGTATCAGGAAAGGACGTGAGCAAACTCTCCGAAGCCGAACTTGCGCACCTCAGGGGGCAAGAGATCGGATTCGTGTTCCAGACCTTCAATCTTGTATCCCGAATGAGTGTGCTTAAGAATGTCGAACTCCCGACGCTTGCGAACCGGAAATTAGGCATCGATCCGGGAAAGCGCGCAAAAAAACTGATTGAATTGGTCGGACTGTCCGATCGGATGCATCACAAGCCGACAGAACTATCAGGCGGGCAGCGCCAGCGTGTTGCGATCGCAAGGGCGCTCGTAAACGACCCATCGATCATTCTCGCGGACGAACCCACCGGAAATCTCGACACAAAGACCGGAGATGAGATCATGAAGATCTTTGAGGACTTAAACAGGGAAGGGCGTACTATCCTCATGATCACACACGATCCGGAGATTGCGGCGCATGCTGATCGGATTGTGCGCGTGAAGGATGGGGTGCTTGTGGATGGGAATGCATGAGGGGAAATTCATGAATACGAAAGCGAAAGCAAAGATCAGCCACCCCGGAGTACCAGATCACAATCGAGCACGGATCAATCCGGATAGGACAGGAATGCGCTGCCAGCACGCTGAGTGTCAGGAGATGAGATCATGATAGTAACAACAACTGAGAACATACCGGGATATGAAGTTGAGACTTTAGAGATCGTATTTGGAAATACTGTAAGAGCCAAGCATGTCGGAAAAGACATCATGGCTGGCTTGAAAAGCATAGTTGGAGGAGAACTGCACGGATATTCGAAAGATGCTTGCAGATGCGAGGGGCAGAAGCCATGAGCAGAATGGTAGATGATGCAAAAAGACTGGATGCGGATGCTGTAGTAAATGTCAGGTTTACAACATCTCAGACAATGGCAGGAGCTGCAGAGATGTTGGCTTATGGGACTGCGGTTAAACTAAGGAAACTGTAAGAAGTTGAAGAAAAGGAGGAGATTAACATGAAAGAACAACAATTAAACCTTAATGGACGTAAAAAAGAAAGGTATTCTATGGGACTATGTATTGGAATTGGGTTAGTCCTTGGAGCTGGTATAGGTGTTGCAATAGACAATACTGGTGCCGGAATGGGATCAGGACTTATGCTTGGCATTGCTATTCATGAATATCATAAAGGAGAATCAGCATGAATGAACAACAACAGTCAAATCTTAATGGACGTAAAGAGATTGGAAAATTGGAGATGACAAAGGAAGTTGTATATACACTAAATGGCATGGGGCTATTAGCTCTATTTGCGTTTGGATTTTTATTCACGTCACTATATACACTATTTACCGGGAAGATTGACTTAAATTACACGAGCGGAACAATTCTTAGTTCAGTAGCTCTCGTCATCGGTACATTCGTACTGCACGAACTCATCCATGGCGCATTTATGTCAAAATACGGTGGCAAGCCGAGGTATGGTGCCGGTATTGCACATTATATTCTCCCCTATTTCTACGCCACCACAAAAACTATTTTTACACGCAACCAGTTCATAGTGATCGCTATTGCGCCGTTGGTTGTGATCTCCCTGGTTGCAATCGGGATCATGGCTGCTTTCCCATCGATTGCACACTGGATGATCATACCGTTTGTATTAAATGGTTCCGGAGCAGTAGGCGATATGTGGGTGATACGTAACGTACTGAAATGTCCGAAACATGTATTGCTGGAAGATCAAAAATCCGGGCTGATAATTTATGGCAAAGAAACTGATAAACCCATGAATATCCCAACAAACGGATTTGGCTCAGGATTTTCTAAAGTATTCATGCTCTGTATTGTTGCGACGGGGTTTCTAATGATCATAGCGCCAATGACCCTGGATATTTTAGGAGTTGAATCTTTTGCAATCGGACCCGCGAATAGTTTTTTCACGATTTTTGAATATCAAAGTATAGGAGAAGGCTTCGAATTCGGTTTCTTCCCCATGTCAATATTAGCCATAAGCGTGATTACCGGGTTGGTTTACGCGATTATCAATGCAGGTAAATCAAGAAATGGTGCTATGGCAGGATAGTGATATCAGACTTTGTAAATAAGGAGATATGTAAAGATGAAGAACGAAACGAGACTGAAGATACTGAAACTATCCTGCATATATGGTGGCGTGCTCAGCCTGATTCTTGTTGGTCTGTACGTCTTCTTTGTGGTCGCATTTCCCGGCACCGTGAAATTCATGCCGCTCCAAGTCACTCTGCTGCTGACAGGGATCGTCTCAGTCACCGTCTTCTCTTATATGCACCTCAATTACGCGAGGGAGAAACCGGAAGAATTCTCATGCCCAATCCTTTCCGGAATCATCATAACTGCGATCTGCCTCTCGTCCAGTATGATCGTCATCTACCCCCAGGTGTTCTTATACCAGGGGGATCTATCGGTTGTGGTCGCCAGGTTCATGTACTTCATACCTGGGCATATCAGCCTGATTCTTGGCATCCTCTCCGCGTACGCGGTGTTAAGCGGCAGCAGAAGATCTCCAGAGGATATTTCACGGTGGAAGGTTCGGGGGCTGCAACTGGGCACGGTGATCCTCGTGACCGGAATCGTTGTTTCCGGCATGTCCCTATCATCAGGCATTCTTGGAGATACCATGATGCGGTATGAACTCACGATCGATACATCGGAAGAGACCACGCTTTTCGTGCCACTGCCTGTTGATGAGTCGAATAATGTGATTGTGGGGTTCATAGATGGGCTGGAAGTAATCGAGGGCGACGCCGTGTGGGATATCGTGGATACTGATCACGGGACTGCGCTGGAGGTTCGCACCAGCACGGGATGCGTCCTCTCTGCCCAGCAGGAATGCGGGGAAAAGGGCCGGGATGAGGGGCGCGAATGGGCACACAACTACAATCTCAGCATGCGGTCCGGGGTGGACATGACCGCTCATGAAGCATGGGTCTTCTCCTCGAATGCTAATACAACCCTATACACGGAACTATCGATGGACAATGGTCTGGGCTACGTGTTGAGCTACAGTTGCAACGATATATCCTTAAACGACGGGTGGAAGACCGTATCTGTCGATGTGCTGGCAGCTTCCTGCTTGGTTGCGACGATATGCCCTTGAGCGTTGGGTGGCAGACAATTGAACTGAAACGATCTGGCATGCGTTATGACTGAATTAAGAGATATGCTCGTGATTGGAATCGTCCTCGTGTACACCAGGTAAATGTATAGTTGATCCTGGCAACAATAAAGAGTGTGTAAGTGGGTTTGAGTTTATAGGGTATATACCAATAAAAATCGAGAATGCTCATAAGTACCAGCATCCGGACCCGAATATATGCATAAAATAACAGAGGATAATCAAATGCAAACATTTGCCGAGTTTGTTCGTCATGCAACTATGGCACCGTCCGGGCACAACTCAACTTTGGAAACCCAAAAAACAGCCGTAGCCATTCGATTACCTGCCAGATTCTAAAAAACCGAAGACTAAATCCAACCCAAAACCGCTATCAGTCGACCCCTTGAAACATACTCAATTTCGCATTTATTCCACGTTGTAGGGGTAAGGTTCCAGCTTCACATCATACCGCGGCACCCCGATTTTCAAGATTCTGAATATCTCGGCCAACTCATCGCTCATCTTTATCGGGCGATTCACGTAAAGTCGTTTCTCTTTGAACAGCTCATGCTCATAGTAACCAACCACCGACCTCCCGGATTTTATCGTGTAGAGCAGTTCACGAAACGAGTACTCCAGCCCACCACTCTTAAGAATCGCCCGCAATATAGAAACAAAGAAATATCCATATACTGTAAATATTGTGTGGGTTTCAATCCGTCGATCCTCGCTATGACGGATTGGACAGACACTGAAATCCGAATTCAATTCCTGAAATCCCTTTTCCACCAGATCTCTGCTCTTGTACACCTTTATCATCTCAGCAGGTGTCATATCGCAGTGTGTGAATAACGCGAAGAAACCAAACTTCTTGCGTCTACTATCCAGATCCTCTTTGTCCACGACAAGTTCAATCACCCCATCCACCTCATTTTTAATAACCTCTATGGCTCTTTTGAGACTGTGTTTTGCTACCAAGGACTTAACCGCATCGCGCTTACCATCCAGTGACCCGCCCTTTTTATTAAGCGATGATACTTTCTGTTTCACAATTTCCACCCTTCTGCCAAGACTGGTATTCTTTGTCCGCTCGACATCCTGATTGTAACAGACCAGAACGTGGGAAACCCTCCCATAAACTTTTGCTTCTATTATCTTTCCATAAATTCTCGTTTCCTTATTTTTCGTTATCTCCCTTGTGTATATCAATTTCATATCCGATTTATCCAGATTCTTCGTGAAACGTCCTACACTACTCGATCGTACCATCGATAGGAAATGGAAATCGTACCGAATGAGCCACCGCAGGTATTTGATAGTCTCTTCGTTAACATTTCCCTGATCCATAATTATAATCTTGTGACTAACACTGTCATTCAATATCTGGTACTTTGATCGCAGCGTTTTCAGGAAATCACTGAACATTGCGACGTCAGACGTATTTCCGGGATGCAAACTTACGAAAAATGGTATCTGCTGCTCATTCACCCCGATGACGAGATTGACCTGTGGTATATCCCTTCGTTTCTGCGCGCTGTAACCGAACCTGATTAAACCCGTTTCGCAATCTTTGTAGACCTTAAAACGAGTAGCATCCACCATCAAGTACTCAAGACCGATCTTGTGCTGTTTAATGGCATTTTTGAGCAGATCATACATAATATCGCCGAGGCGATTGTAGACCAAATCCATGAGCCCATAGACCTCTTCAAGATATTTTATGTCGGTAGAGTTCTTGAATATCGACTTATCCAACCGTTTCAGGAAAAGTCTTCGTTTACTCTCATTAAATAGAGTCATTAGGATGATAACGTTTTTGAGTGCTCTACTTGCCCGTTCGTCTCCAGTGTACTCGATTAAAATGTCTTCAAAGTTCAGGGTGTTCGTTATTTTTTCAAGGATCGTCTCGCCGCTGTAGGTTATATCGGTCTCGTCGATCAGTTCCCTGGTTGCCAGATCGGTGAGGATCTTCGTCGCAACTTCATCCGGACCGATGTAGATCTCCTTGGTCTTCACCCTTCCGTTTATCCGATATGACTTCTTCAGGTAGCCATACTTTTTCTTATGTGGCTTGCGCCACACGATATTCCATGCCATTGTTACAAGATCTGTGTGTGTAAGGGAATATTGCAGTTTATTGCTTATAAATGCTTCTTTTTTCGTGAAAACCTCACACATACATAGGTAAGAAAAGTCAGGTTTTGAGTAGGTGATGAGGGAGTCGCTCGATAGTTGTTTTGGGGGTACGAGGGGATTTCATGATTGCGGAAAAATGAGGGCGGATGGGGAAGAAATGGGGCGCAGGCTGTCGATTAGTGGATTAAAATATAATTCTCAAAGTTGAGGCACAACACTCAGCCGTGGAAATTTTCGATAACTGGTGACTGTATCAGAATCTTTCCGGATTTCACCCGGGCGCTCTCGGTGGTTGATCCGGACAACCGTGAACTGTATATCAGTCTCGGCTGCGCACTGGAAAACCTCGTGATCGCAGCTAAACATGCCGGTTATAATCCGGAAGTTAAGTATTTTCAAGCCAGCGAACCTGACGAATGCCTTTCAGTCACGCTGAAGCACAGCAATGTTACTGAGGACAACAATCTATTCCAGGCTATTTCCAGACGGCATACCAACCGGCGTGAATATAATAAACAGCAGGTCCCGGCAGCAGACTTAAAGACGATCGAATCAGTACCGACAGAAGAGGGAGTTACTTTTCTGGTGCTGACTGACCCCGTTGCCATTAAAGAGATCATTGAACTTGTCAGGGAAGGCAACCGGATACAGATGAATGACGATGCCTTCATGGATGAAATTACTTCATGGATCCGTTTCAGTGATTCGGAGGAGGAGTTGCATCTCGATGGCCTGACATCGCGAGCCATGGGAAGGTCTCCTGCGCCGGGCTGGCTTGGACGACTGTTTATGAGGATTTTCGTCGGTGCTAAGAGCCAGTCAAAGACAGATGAGAAGAACATACGAAGTTCCTCTGCACTGATGGTCGTAATTTCAGTTAAGAATGATAAAAAATCGTGGATAGATGTAGGGCGGAGCTTTGAGCGTATCGCGCTAACCTTGACTACACTCGAGATCGAGAACGCGCATCTCAACCAGCCATGTGAAGTGCCGGAGCTTAAAAACAAGTTACAACAACATCTTGCACTGGGCAGTGCTCATCCGCAACTGTTGCTCCGGATTGGTTATGCTGAACCGCTGCCACGCTCGCCGAGGCGACCGTATCAACAAGTTTTGATCTGAAGAGTTCTCGCGTAAGTACATCCTAAAAAATAAAGGATGAAAAAATGAATACGCACTCCCCGAAAATATCAAATCTATGGTTCTTCTTTGCGCTGACTTTTGGCTGGACATGGTTTTTCTGGATAGCGGCTGTGCTGTCAGGCATGGGTGTGGACAAGTTTCCAGTTCAGGTACTAATAGCTCTCGGCGGGATTGGCCCGGCTGTGTCCGCAATTGTCCTCACCTACATTAAGCCGGACCGGGAAGCTCGGCGCGAGTACTGGCGGCGGGTGATCGACTTCAGAC
>JGI12150J12686_102036_pt2 | contig 12558 bp, 11 predicted proteins | sample ANMFosRound1_FD_12686 | JGI IMG/M metagenome (IMG submission 12686)
CTTGTGCCTGACTACCTCCCTGCCGGATGAGTCCCCGATCAAGAGTTGCCGCTCTGCACCGATGATCTCGGGCGGATACGGTTCGTATGTGAAGGGATTTTTGATTACGCCGGCGGTATGTATCCCGCTCTCATGCACGAAGACGTTCCTGCCAACGATCGACTTGTTTCTCGGTATCCTGATCCCTATGTGATGTTCCATGTACTCTGCAAACTGTACCATGCACGAGAGGTCGTATTTCTCGAATCCTCCAACCCTCCTTATGAGGAATAGCAGGATCTTCTCGAGTTCCGTGTTTCCGCTCCGCTCCCCGATCCCTAGAAACGTCAGACTCGACCAGTTCGCGCCATACCAGAATCCTGCAAGCGCTGACGAGACGCTGAGCCCAAAATCATCATGGATATGCGTCTCGATGTTCTTTGCGCCGAGTTCCCTGAATGCCGACACGATCTTTGGGATGCTGTATGGTTCACACGCATCTGCGAACGGAACCGCAAAACCGAGCGTGTCGCATATTCTGACTGTGCAATCAGGATCGATAGCGATGATCTCCTTAACAAGCGGGTACACAAAACCCGGCATATCAGCGCGGGTCACGTCCTCGAGATGTGCGCGGGTGCGTAGCCCGTGATCGACCGCATACTGGAGTGCATCCAGATACCGTTCGCTTGCCTCCTCCCGACTGTTAAGTTGCATCTTATCAAAGATGTGCGAATCAGAGACAGACATCAACATCCCGGTCTCCGCAATACCGTCCACATCAAGCACGAAATCGATGTCAGAAGGCAAAGCACGAGCCCATCCAGTAATCTCAGGGCACTCGTATCCGATATCCTGCATGGCTTTGATGGCATCCCGATCCCGCTTCTGGAACACAAACGTCTCCAGTTTCTCGACCCCGATCTCGTGTAAAAATTCGTAGATCTTGAGTTTGTGCCTCCTTTTCATCACAATGCCCGGCATCTGTGAGCCGTCCCTGATCGTGCTGTCGCTGATGAATACCTCCTGCCCGAGAGGAAGCTCTATCTTTGGAAGATCGTCGTAATTTTTGTAGATTACCATCGTTACCGTGTGATCAGCATCTCTGCGGTATCTGCCCGGTACACCCAGTCCCGGGGAAGCGCACCTGTTCTGCGATAGTACTTCACAAGTCTCCGTATCTTGGATTCTGTCAGTTGCAGCGCACGCTTGTTATGAACGTCTTTCTTATTTTCAGCGAGATGCGTGCGTAACCTGAGCGCTTTTACGATGAGGTTTCGCATCCCCTCAGGAACGTTTGGCGCCATGTCGTGATCCGCAACCGTCTGCATGATCTTCTTCTGCGTGATCAATGTGGCGTCTGGTATACCATGCCGGTCCCGAAGAATCATCCCGATCTCGCTCGTGGATTTATCCTGCTTCCAAAGGTCGATGATGATCTGCTCGACCTCATCGGCTCCTATGTCGACCCACGGTGGACTTTCTTTCCGATAGGGTCTTGTCGATCCTGATTTTCCTTTCCGTCGTGAATACATTCGTGCCATGTTGGTTCTATGTTACAGCGTACCTGATTTAAGTGTTTCCTGATGTCGTGGGCTTATCACACCGAATCTCCTGCTCCTTCACTTCGCTGCCCATGCAAGATCCACGATCCTGCGCATCACCTCGCGCACAGGCACGCCTGTCTTCTGCGCAATCGTCTTCGCATCCTCAAACTCGGCTGATATGGAAAGGATGCATCCGCCTTCATCGGTCGCTATCTTGACCGCGGCATCCCACTCCGCGCCATCGATCTCGATCCTGACCGACTCCATCTTCCGCTTTGCGATCAACCTGTGCTTGGTAGGTGATATCCGCACGCCAAGCGAACCAGTCTCCTCGATGATCCTGCGTGCGATCCGTGCCGAGTCCCCGGGTTTTGTGATCACCTGGATCAGATGCCCGCTCCGCCCTTTCTTCATCGTCGCAGGGATCACAATCGCGTCACAAGCTCCAAACGCTATCAGTTCATCGATCAGGTTGCCAAGCACCTCGCCGGTCACGTCATCGACCGATGTCTCGAGCACCTCGACATCATCCCACCAGAGGGACGCATCCCCGCCCCGGTCCATATCTGCATCCGCACCCCTGCCATGAACATGACCTTGAACATGATCATGCCCCTGACCCCCGCGCTCATCTTCGCACCGGATGACGCGCAACACGTTCGGAATCTCGAGATCTGCCTTCCCTGCCCCATATCCGATACCGGTTGCGACGCATCCGCCACCACTGCCGGGTTCCGCCCGATCTGCCAGATGCGCGAGTATCGCAGCACCGGTCGGGGTCAGCAATTCGTGCTCGATGCTCCCGTACTCCCACAAAAGCCCGGAACCTGCGAGGATCCCAAGTGTGGCTGGTGCTGGCACCGGACATCTTCCGTGCGCAGTATCCACAAACCCCCTGCCCGCAACGATTCTGGCACAGAATACCTTCGAAGGCGCGAGATCGTGGATCGCAGCAGATGCACCGACCACGTCTGCTATGGCATCCGCCTGCCCGAGTTCGTGGAGATGGAGTTCGTCCTCGCTTACACCGTGAACCCTCGATTCTGCCGAGGCGATGCGGCTGAAGATGGCGAGAGCGTCTCTAACGATGGAATCTGGTAATCCGGATGACCTGATAGCTGCTACGATCTCGGGATAGGTGCTGGTTTCAGATTTATCTGCAATCTCTGACACGCGGACACGGGTTGCAGAGATCCCTTTCTTCGTAGTCCTTTCGATATCCACGGTTACTGGCGCTACCGATTCCATGATCTCTTTGATATGCGCGGGATTGGATCCAAGATCGATTAAGGAAGCGATGATCATGTCCCCGGATGCGCCCATGAACGGATCGAAGATCAGGCAGGTCATGGATGATTATGTGTGCGCAGGTGTACATAATGGTGCAGGTTTCCGCCCGCGTGGGCTGCACAAGTCTGTCGAAAGGGTTGGTGTTGATCTGCTGATGGGTGGCTCGCACGGGAAGTGCATCGCAGATGACGCGGGGCTCGCTTTCGCACGAGTCGGGTTTCAGGTGTATGATCGGGTTGGCTACCAGCGAAGAGCGATCATCGGGTATGGTGGCGGGATCGATCTTGTCGATCGGATCATCAACGCGATTCCGGATCATGCGGACGCGTAGTCGAGTACAGGCACTGTTCGGGATGGAGGCGCTCATCCTGACGGTGCTATTGTGGTGCGAGTGGAGGCAAAGGCATACTGTAAAGAGTATGAGCGGAACAAGCATTTATTATTAATTAACGAGGATATTGTTCTTTAATGGAACGCAGCGATAGAACGACAAGCGCACGTCCACCAGCAGAAGGTGAACGGAGGGCACTCATCGGATACGATTCTCAATACCGTATTTCTGCTTCGCTCATCCTCCGAGCCCTCCGCGACAGTCTTCGGTGGATCCGGGTGGCTGATCCGAATGTCGGGCGCGTAGACGATATCCAGATTGGCAGTCAGTCACGGGTGGATGCCTTCCAGGTAAAGTGGAGCTTGTATGGTGGCAACTTTTCATTCAGTGATCTGATTAAGCCACAAGACAAAAAGCCCAGCTTAATTGCTCAACTCGCGGATGGCTGGACCCGACTTCAAAAAACATATCCCAACGATCGGATCGCGGTTCATCTAATAACCAATGATCAGCCATCGGTTTCCGACAAGCCTCCTGTCAGCGATCCACCCCCCACGCCACGACATTTCTCTGCGTTCGCAGGACAGGTTTGGAATCCTGCCCATAGGGCATCTCCAGACTCTGAGTGGAGTGTTCCGGAAGCGTGGCAGCCTGCATGGGATAAACTTCGAGAAGCAACTGATCTGTACGATGAAGAGTTCGAATCTTTTGTTAGGGACTGTGAGTTGGAGTTTAAGTATAGCCTTCCCGGACCCGAAAGGGCAGCAACGCGGGATCAGAAAATTGCACAGGATTACCAGGAGCACTTATTTCAAACTCTTTTTGCCACCGTTGTCGATCCCGAGCAAATCATAGAGCTTGATCGTAAACAATTGCTTGCTCGCTTGGGGTGGGGGGATCGATTCGAGTTCAAGAGCTGTCACGAGTTCTTGGAGCCTGAGTTTCATTACTCCCCAGTAGCGGCTACCGTGCGCCAACTGGAAGATGCTTTGTTGAATCTACCCGGTGGATATATCGCGGTCTTGGGAACGCCGGGCTCAGGCAAGTCCACACTCTTGACCCAGACCTTTCGTGGTAGGTCGGAGCGTGTGATCCGGTATTACGCCTACGTCCCGGATGCGCAAGATCCCATCACACTGCGAGGCGAATCAGTAAATTTCCTGCATGACGTGGTGCTTGCGCTCGATCAAGCTGGATTCCGTGTCGGTGACAGCCCAAGTGGATTTGACCGCGATCAACTTTTAAAACGTTTTCACGAGCAACTCCATCACCTACACGAGGATTGGGAAAACACTGGCCGCAAGACTATAATCCTCATCGACGGATTAGACCATATTGCACGAGAAAGTCACCCGGAGCGTTCATTTCTGTATGATCTGCCATTGCCTGAACAAGTACCGGGTGGAGTTTACTTCGTCCTTGGGAGTCAGACTGATGAACTTGATGGACTTCCAGACCGTGTGCAATACTCAATTCGCCAGCAGCCGGGTCGCCATATCGAGATGGAACCCCTCAGCCGAGAGGAAGTGATCCAGATCACTGAAGATGCGGGGATCGCTACAGAACTCACCAATGAGCAGAAGGAAGAGATCTACAGATGGGCATCCATTAGCCTTGGTATATCTTCTGAACCGCATTCGGAATGTAACCGATACGGCAGCTATTGATGATGTGTTGCAGAAGACGGAACGTTTCAAAGGAAATATCACGCTCCAGTATCACATCTACTGGAAGACGATTAAAACTGATGATGACCTAACCGACCTCATAGGACGCCTTGCGCGTATGCGAGGTGTGATCGATCTGCAATGGGTAACGACATGGGCAGACGACAGAGTGGTTCTCAGACTTCAAAAAAAGCTATCACATTACTTTCGAATCGAAAAAATCGAGAATCAAGAACGTTGGTACTTCTTTCACAATAGCTTCCGTCTCTTCCTGCTTGATATGACTGCAGAGTCTCGACCAAGTGTATTCGATCGGGCGCGTGATCTCAAATTCTATCTTGAATTGGCAGAAAAATGTGCTAAATCTCCAGAAGCCTCGTACTGGGCATGGGAAGAATTGTACTATCGAGTATCAGCCGAAGAACATGAGACGGTCCCGAAACTTGCCTCTCAAGAGCGGTTTCGCAGCCAATTTATCGCCTTCCGCCCCATCGATGCAATCCTTAAGGATATCGGGCTTGCCATGCGGTCAGTTGCAACTCGCAAGGATCCGGTTGCCTTCACCCGTCTTGTGCTTGCGGGTGCAGAGATCACGGAGCGTGGGTTTTACATCGAAAGTGCTTCGATCATACCGCTTCTCCTCGATCTCGACAAGAAGCAGATCGCCATAGAGTATGTAAGAGATGGTAATCGGTTTCGTATCGACACTACAGAGGCACTTCGCGTAAGTCTCAAACTAAAAGATGTTGGAATGATCGAGGAAGCCAGACGGGTCTTCGAACTGGCTGAACCTCTCGATCTTCTGGCTGCATCTGCGCCCATTGAGGGTGACCCTCACGATAAAAATATACCGCTCCTCAAAGCGTGGGCAGAAGCATCGGTACAGTTTCTCGACTTGGATAAAATCATTGAGACCCTACGCAAGATTCGCCGAGGAACTGACCGCTTTGAGCGAATTGATGCCGAGACTGCCGGATGCTCCAGAACCAGATGCTCTTCCAGGTGGGTCTTTCCCTGCTGAATGAACAGAGATGGGAGGACTTAGGTAAGCCCCAATAAATAACTTACCCGAATGCAGGCTCGATGGTGACATCCCACTTTGGCAAATTTCCCAATCTTTCAATCCTCTCTTCGCAGATTTTCATTGCCTCTTTTGTTAATTTCACTCCATTCTGGTAAACTTTATCGATAAGATGGACTGCAGGATGCACACTGTTCCATGTCATGGTTTCAGCCCATCTGATAGCTTTATTGACTGAAGACAAGAGTGTACCGTTCCAATGCATCTCTAAAAACTCCCCAACATCGTTCAACCGGGTTGTATTTACTGTGGTAAGGGGGATAATAAACCAGCTGAATTTTCAACCCTGTTTTATCAGCAAATTCGATCATTCTTTTGATAAATTGTGTTCTATGGCTATTTACGTGCGGTCCATTGTCTAGATTTATGACCAACTTTCCAATATTCGCATGCCGTTCTTTATTTTCTTCCCACCACAGTTCCAGGCAATCCACAACAAAGTCGCTGGTCTCCATCGAGGTGCTGAATACGATCGATAGATGATCCGTTGTTGGTTCAAATATACCAAAAGGAACCATTTTTATCTCAGGATTCATATCATGATCTAAAGCCTCTTCTGGTTCTTCTTCTCTGGATTTTCCACGTCCGGAAAACTCTCCGATGTTCACTTTAGCTTTAGCGTCAATTGAGATCCTCAAAGTCTCCGGATCCTCGTCTGCCTGGTGATTGACTTCATTAACATTCTCAAAAATTGCATCGGTCTCAGGAATCTTCTTAAGTGGCTTGGTCTTCTGAATCCTCTTCAGTTGATAGCCTAAACGGTAGCAAATATTCCGTATCGTGTTTTCACAGGGCAATTCATCATCTGTGTAGCCTTTTTCGTCAATCAGTGCCTGCCGAACCGCTTTCGCCGTTATCCTCGTATATAAGAGAGACGTTTGAAAATTGGGGTCAGTCTGGCTCTTCGGACCGACTATCGATCGTATATCCTCCTCGAGTTCGGGCATCTTTTCCTCCGTCTTCTTGTTGCCACGAGCAGAATAATTGTCCACGCATCTGATACCAGTGGTTAACTCCATCATGCCTTTCTCAACTGTCTTTCTACCCCAACCAAACTCTCTTTCTGCTTTACGAGTACTCTTGTCCAGTAATTCGATGGTGATCTCGGCAATATAGGTTCTTCTTTTAAAACCACTCAATTTCTCCGCCGTATTCTTAATGATCGACTTGAGTGTTTCTGATATTTCATTTATGTTCATCTTACGAACCATCCTATAGATATATTGAATCTATTTTGGAATGGTGCTGTAATAACACTTGTTCTTTAATTTCACTGAACTTCAGACGCACGGGGTATAAGTAGTTCTATCAGTTGTCACTCGATCAAGAGATCAATATGTAAAACTGGTGGCGGGTAAATTATTATTTGTGAGTTGCCTTAGTGACAATAGGAAGGTCGTTTGATACAAAAGACGCCGAAGATTTGAAATGGTGGTTCTGGCTCAATGTGTATGCGTGGAGAGATCATATAAATACAGGTGATCAACGTAGAGCACAGGACATACTTGAGGAGACCATAAATAAGATTGGAGATCGGAATCTTGATTCTGATATGCGTGTAGCCCTCGCTGATGGAATCTATCGGATTCTCAAAGACGATGAGCGGACACGTACATGGTTGCAGGATGTCGCTCAGCCCGAGTTGATGACCGACGCTATATCTTTTGATGCGGGCTTAAATCCGTTTCTTCAGCGGTTTTGGCTCAATCGTTTGTTCTATGCAATAGGAGATACGCGATCTCCATCTGAGATCGTTCCGGATTCAGAGGAACCTCGGCATCAGGGAATCGTTGAATTTGAGCGAGCAATCTGTGTGATAGCGCATATCTGGGCTGAGGCATGGCTCAATCAGCGTCTTGGCATATCGACCATTAAGGAAAAAGTCTTACCAATTCTTCGTATCTTTAATTGGTCATCCCATGAAACCCTTCGCTGGACATCATGGTACGTTGCTGAAGGTGCCCGTGGCGAATTCTACACGTTGCTTATAGATGCAGTAGCACAACACGGTCACGAGGCAATTGAATCGTTACGTGTGTTATTCGAAAACGAATGGGACAATCCTGAGATCGGTTCTTTCTGGCCCGCCGACGTGCGCCGTCAAGTCATAATGACTCTGGTGCGTGCTGGTGTGAACCGGCGTTGGACTACTGAAAGGCTGAGTGCACTTGAAACTATGATGGCGGAGAGGAGTGATGTGCACAGTCGTGTCGATGAATGCCGCAAGCAAGCTGAAGCATGGATCACGTTGGATGATAACGAGTCTGCCCGTCGAGTGCTTGACCGAATGCTCCAAGGGTCTTTTGGCGTAGGCTTTCGAAAGGACTACCAGCTCGATACTTGGATTGAGTGGTTAGGTCAGATAAATGAGGTGGAACCAGAACGAGCTGCAGAACGAATTGGGTGGTTTGCTCGGGCAACCAGGACACTTGAAGAAACTACCGATGACGCGGCAGCCATATACGCAGCCAACAAACTGCTTGCGGTAACGTTTCGATGGAGCCCACGAAGGGCTATATCTCTCTTCCACTGGTTTATAGAGCAAAGAATAATGCGGCACGAAGAGGCAGTTCGTATTCTTCTGCGAGAATCTCTTAAAAGCCCCGATACTCTAACACAGTTAGTTCTCTTCTCACTGGTTGATTTTCTGCTTCCCATTGCCACTGAAACAGATGATGAGCTTGTGATCATGTTAATCACACATGCTGCTGCCAGTCAGGGAAACGAGAATGCTCTTGAAACGGCTCGTTATGTTCTATCCAAAGTGCATATTCACGCGCTTCCATCTACAAGGCCCAAGTGGCGCCGTGCAATAGCAAGAGCGTTACTAAAACATGGGATTGACCTAAGTAGTGTTGGTCTTGGGGCAGCGGATATCCAGCCCGATCAAAAAGAAGATTTTTCTTCCAGTTTGCTCAAAGTGAAGGACGGCTCTACGACCATGAGCATCGATGAAGTGGAGCTGCGGGTCTCTTCGGTTTCAGATTTGCAAGAATTGTTAGACAATGAGTCCGATGACTCATATTTCGATTGGGAATCAGTTGTTACACATCTGGCTGAAAACTTAGATGCGGAAGGTATTCACACCCTGACCAATCTTTTCCAGAGTAAACGCAATTCCGCACACATCTTCGCAATACTCAGTGAGAAGCTTTGCGATTTGGGCGATCGTGAGGGGGCTTGGTCTCTGGGGGAACAGGTACTCAAAGCACCAACAGCTTATGGATGGAGTCGGTGGTTTGGTGATGGTAGTAGGTTGGCTGCTTTCGAGGCATTGGTTCATGCGAACCCGAGCAGATCTCGTCCACTCGTGTATGAAACACTTGTCCGAGATTTGTCCGGCGAGTTTCAGTATCATAGAGACGTTGCGCTGAACCTCGGTGATATCTTACCCCTGCTCACCGATGCGTTACCCATCCAGGAGATCTGGTCAGAGATAGAGCGATACGTTCATGCCCTATTTGATGATTCCTCGCTACCTATGGACGGTCCGACAGAGCTATATCAACGATCCATCTCAGATACGGCCCACAGGGCTATCGCTGACTTGTTACTGTGTCACATAGATCATCCGGTAAATGCTGTGTCACAGGCAGCTCATCGTGTTTGTGCGAAACTTTTGTTCCGACATGATCCCACGATTCAGGACGCTATACATGAATTTCTCGAAAAAACCGAAAGTCACCAGGAACACATCCTGATGGTTTTAGACGCGGTCAGTTTTCAAGAACCGGATGCGGTAGTTCCATTTTGCAGAAAAATTGCGAGTTTGTGCCAATCACCAAACTATGCAATCAGGCGAGCCGCCAAGACAATCTGCGAATATGGCGGCTGTGAGTTGCCAGATTCCAGTTATAATCTTATGCCGCCACCAGTAGTCGTTGTAAATTCGCCATCAAACTCCTTTTTGCTACCTTGCTACAGCCCGCCTAAGCTACCGACGATCTATCAGCTTTCACTTCCACCGCACAGTATCACAAATCTTGCTGACCGAAAAAGTATCTCCGCAGGGGCGCCTTTACCCGATTCGGACGACCCAATTGATCTCCTTTACCCTTCCGACTTCCAGATAGGGTTTGTTGCTGAAGAAGCCCGACTTCCGAAAGTAAACATGTTCCACCGTGCGGTTCAGATCATGCGGCAACTCGCCCCACAAGAGACATGGTCAGCTCAGGGTGAGAAACAGCTACGTGCAACCCTTAATCCCGCCGGATTGCGCCTTCCGTTTCGAAGACCGCGGTCAGTGCTTGCCCGTCGGGCAATGTTCCATGTGATCGCTGAATTGATCGACGCTAATGTACTTGGTATCAGCAGCCTTCATAGGTTGGACTCCGTTCTCCGGTTCTACGATCCGGTTATGATGTTAGCCGAACCCAAACAGCGACCTTCAGACATCAGTCCGATATCCGGATTGCACCAGTACGAGAGCTGCAGCGAGGAATGGCTTGAACAGGTTGACAGAACTGGTGAATTGGTCAGCTTCAAAACACCTGATGAGAAGATTATACTAGCTGAAAAGACGACGCTGAAGCGTCTTGATTGGGAAAAACCTACCGAGATCCACAGGAGCGTCGTATGCTCATCCGCAACTGCGCATCCTAACTCAGATTATGGATCTGATTCATTCTTCCAGACCGTTACCAATCGTTTAGTCATGGAATACCTCAACATAGAAGTTGACGTGATCCAGACTCCATTGATCCTCCACCACATCGCTTATGGTTACGACTCTCATGGAGCGGATTGGCTCGCTCTGAACCCTGCTGTCTGTTATCTAATAGGATGGAAGCTGGCTAATGATGGTTTGTTTAGATGGGTAGACAACGAAGAACGGGTAATGGTAGAAAGTGTCTGGTGGGTGGACGGTCTCTTTGAACAATCTCCACCACATTTGAATGAAGAGGTTGGTGGGGGGTGGCTCGTGGTTGCTTCGCCAGAAGCTTGGGATGTTATAAGATCGCAGTTTAACTCATTGAAGCGAATTGTTAAGGTTGAACGTAGTTTTTACCGGGATGGACAAGAGTTGAAACGTAATATACACTCAGAAGAAGTTGTTTTGTGATTTAATCGCAACTTTGGACACAGCAATGATAAACATCAGCTCTGATAGCAACGCAACTCCTATATACCAGACAGGCAAAGAATCCACCATGGTGATGAGAACGATTGAGATCAAGGAGATCAAATACGAAGTGGACAAAGAGCGAAGAGGGGGTGTAATATCCCGATTGAAGGAATTATACAGAGACCAACTCGATATATTCACAGAAGGGGATTTTGTTGGTGTCCGGGGCGATCTGCATAACTATAAAAGAAGAAATAGAATATTATGGATAATGAGTGGTGGCAAACATGGGAAGGATTTACCGACCGGTTGAGGTTGAATGTGGCAATAGGAAAGCCACGACCGTCGCAATTATAGATACTGGTGCTGATGAAACTATGATTAGCGAACGGTTGGCAGGTAAAGTTAATTCTGACTTATACGGTGTTTTCAAGGCGATTTGCGCGTCTGATACTATATTGGAAGGAAAGTATGCTGATGTAACGATCAGGGAACTGTGGAGCGGGGTTGAGATCATAATGACTGTTGGCGTTTCTGATAAGCCGTTTGGGACGGATGACATCGATGATGAGGGTGTTGAAGCGATACTCGGGGTCGATTTCTTGCAGGAGACAGAAATGCCTCTTGATTTTGGCTATTGACACGTCGAATGATTATGTGTGCAGGCAGCGCATTGATCGCTTTATGCATCAAACACGGTCCGGCTCATTCATAGCCAACCAACCCCCATACATTCGTGAGATTCGTTTATTCGGGTCATTCGTGACTGTGAGCATAGCGAGCGAAGCCGTTGGCATAAAATCATTCCGCATGAACAACCCCGGCCCTCTAAAACTATGTTCTGAAATGTTAGAATTCCAAATTGCGCTTACGGTGTGGTATATGAACCTTCCAATGTTCACGACACGGTTTCCCGCTCAGAAAAAAAAGAGACTGTTCAGAGGATTCATCCTCCGAACAGAAGCCCGGTGCCGAACATCGCGGCGAATAGTATCGCGATGATGTTGACCACCTTAATGAGCGGATTTAGCGCAGGTCCTGACGTGTCCTTGAACGGATCGCCGACCGTATCGCCAACGACCGCTGCCTTGTGTGCTTCAGAGCCCTTGCCGCCGTGCGCACCGTCTTCGATTAACTTCTTGGCGTTATCCCATGCAGCGCCGCTGTTTGCCATAAATAGCGCCATCAAAAGCCCGACAACGATGATCCCGATCAGAAACCCGCCGAGCGCAACCTTGCCGAGCAAGATCCCGACGATTAATGGAACACCGATTGCGAGGATGCCTGGGATCACCATCGACCCGATCGCTGCTTTTGTCACGATGTCGACCGCTTTCCCGTACTCCGGCTTCGTCGTCCCTTCCATGATTCCGGGGATCTCCCGAAACTGCCTTCTTACCTCTTCCACGATCTTAAAAGCGGCTTTCCCGACCGCATTCATCGTAACTGCGCTGAACAGGAACGGAAGGAGTCCTCCGATGAAGAGCCCGACTAACACCAGCGGATTGTCAAGACCGAGCTCGCCGATATCAAGCCCCACCTTGTGCCTGTAATCAGCAAAGAGCGCCAGCGCGCCAAGAGCGGCTGATCCGATCGCA
>JGI12150J12686_103081_pt1 | contig 12513 bp, 1 predicted proteins | sample ANMFosRound1_FD_12686 | JGI IMG/M metagenome (IMG submission 12686)
CGACTCTAGAGGATCCCACTCATTCTCGTCGCTTGACATGTAGAGCGCAATTCCGGTCAGGTCGTTCTCATCCACCGTGTTTCCGCTGATCAGATTGCTGTCTGACCAGTCCAGATAGACGCCGACACCGTTCGAAGTAACGTTGTTTCCGTTTAGAACGTTACTCGCAGAAGAGTAGAGGTGAATCCCGTAGTTCGGATTGCCGAACGCAGTGTTTGCGAATATCCCGTTGCCATCAGAGATCGACAGGTCGATTCCCACGTTATTACTCAGACTCACGTTGTTACCGGTTATCGTATTCGAATCGGAGTTTCGCATGTAGATTCCAATGTCGTTTGAGTTTGCGTTGTTCTCCGCAACCGTATTGTCATCAGAGAACCGGACGGATACACCAGTTCCGCTCCCTTCTGCCGTATTTCCAGCAACTATGTTGCCATTGGACGAAGAAAGCCCTATGCCGACATCACCACTGTAACGAACATTGTTCATCTCGATTACATTCCATCTCGATTCGAAGAGATCGATTCCATAGTTATGAGCCGATCTCATATCATTGTCCACAACCAGATTTCTGTCAGAGCGCTCCAGACCGACGCCGACACTTCCAGAGTTGCTGAAATTGTTGTGCAGGATTGTGTTATTGTACACCCTGAAGAGATTTGCGCCATAGTCGGTGCTTGAGTCGAAGTTGTTGGACGTTGCAGTGTTGTTGTTGCTGGACCATCTCAATGACATTCCAAAGTTGTTGGACGTTGCAGTGTTGTTGCGAATCTCGTTAACGCTGCTCGATGATAGGGCGATTCCGTACCGGTTCCGCACAGCAACGTTCTCGATTATCAGGTTGTTTTTGGATGTTGAGAGGGCGATACCAGTATGTCCATTACCGGATGCGTTGTTGTGAATGATTTCCACGTTATCCGAATCGTGGAGAGATATGCCAACGCTATTTGCGGTTACCGTGTTCTCGACAATCTCTATTCCGTCGGACGAATCAAGCGCAATCCCGTCTTCGTCATTGCCATCCACCGCGTTTCCGGCAATCCCGGAGTTGGGCGACTTATAGAGAACCATGCCGTGCAGGTTAGCGGTAGCATAATTGCCGATTATCCGGTTGTCCTCTGATTCGGAGAGATGCAGCCCCGCAGAATCCCACTGTCCCTTATTTGAGTAAAGCACGTTCTCTGTGAGGTTGTTTGCCCAGGACGAATTCAGATGAATGCCATACCACATATTGTCACTCGCGTTATTCTCTGATATCATGCAGCCGGATGACGAATCGATGAACATTCCACGCCAGTTGGAATTAACCACGTTTAGTTCCACCTCTGTGTGGGGCGAGGACAGTACCACAAGTCCGGTGCCGATGTCAACTGCTCTGTTGTTCAGGTTCGCAGTGTTGTCCATAACGACACTATCCGGCGAATTACTCAGGTAAATACCGTCGTCGCGGTTCGAATCAGCGGTGTTACCGGTTATTATGGCGCGAATTGATGATGAGACCATAATCCCATCGGCGTTTGAATTCGCAGTATTGTTGCGCATTCCGCAGTCAGATGAGGAGGTGACCCTGATTCCATAACGACCGTTTGAGCTTGCGATGTTCTCTGCGATCGTTGCATCGGACGAGTGGGAGATCGCAATCCCGTCCTGGTTGCTTGAGACCACATTGTTGAGTATTTCACAATCTGGCGATTGCGAGAGCGTGATCCCGTCAATCGTTGATTCTACGGAATTTCCGATTATCCGGCTCCCGTTGGATGCTATCAGACGAATACCATGCCATCGATTCAATTTTACGGTATTATCAACGACTGTGTGGTTATCTGACTGATAGAAGAACGCTCCCCCGCAATAATTGCCGGTTATCATGTTATTCACAAGCAGCGTATCATCCGTGTTGATCCAGAGACCGGCATCCTTATTCGGAAGTTCCTTCCAGTCGTATCCACAGTTGTGCAGTTCGCTGTTTTGCATCGTGAACTGGGACCCGGAATTCACATGGAATGTGTAGTATGCGGTTGTGTTGTCGCCGTTCGTGAGAATCGAGGGTGATCCGTCCTTGCTGTTGATGTAGAATGCACCGCCGCTATTTACCTCAATTGAGTAGTCATCGGTCTCGGTCTCGGTTGCGTTCATCCGCAAGGTCACATTGTTGAAGCCGAGTTCTCCACCGGAATCGATAGCAAGGTCGCCGTTAAGTGTGATCACGGTGTCGTTGCAGACGATCCTGTGAGTTACGTTCCAGTCGTCGTCCTGAGGCGGGGTCATCCATGACGAGATTGTGTAGTCGTAGCAGACGCCGCTGCCCGCCGGGGTGCATGTGTGGGTGCATCCGGTCGTCGTTCCGGCGTCGTTCCAGTTATGTGTCGTGTCGCAACGGTTCTCATCGCCGGAGTTGCCGTCTTCATCATAGATATCCACGGAATTGGAGCAGACGAGATTACCGGAAACGAGATTGTCAGTGCTGTCGGATGTGAAGTAGATCCCGTAATTCGCGTTATCTGAAATCGAATTGTTCGTAAGCGTGTTGTCGGATGCTCGATCTCTCAGATGAATTCCGTTCTGTTCGTTCGAGCTGGCAACGTTGCGGATCAGTTCGTTACGGTCAGATGCGCTCTCCAGATGAATTCCGTTTGCAGTATTTGAATTAACAAGGTTATAGCGCACCGTGTTGCCGCAGGACGAATCTTCCATGCGGATCCCGTCCACCTTGTTTGAATTGGCAGTATTGTTGACCACGGTGTTGTTGTCCGCTTGCATCACCAGATATATCCCCCAACCATCATTTGAACTGGCAGTATTGTTTGCTATCATGTTATAACTGGCTGCGAATAGTTCGATCCCTGCAATCGTATTCAAACTCAGGTTGTTGCTGATTATCGTGTTGTAATCAGCGTATGTGCGCATCTGAATCCCGTAACGATAGTTCATCACATTGCCGTTCTTCACAGTGACATTGTCGAATCCGTAATTGTAAATGCCATACCCGGAACCGGTTCCGTTTATCGTAGCACCGTTACAGTCCAGAACAACACCGTCTGCGTTAATTATTATGACCCCATCTGCACCGGCATCAGGAATGTCGTAGAATCCGGGGCAGAGCGTCGTGTCGGAATTGATGTAGAGGTCATCGGTCGGAATCACGCAACCACCCTCGCACGGGTGCGTGCATCCTCTTGCCCCATCGTCGTTCCAGTTGGATGTGATGTCACACCGGTTATCGTCGCCGGAATTCTCGGCGGAATCGTGGATGTCTGTAGGGTTGGAACAGACGATGTTTTCAGAAAATGTGTTGTCGTTGCTGTTTGATGAGAAAAATATTCCATATTTTCCATTGTCTTCGATCTGGTTACCGCGGATGTTGTTTGAATTGGACTCTTCGCTGATCCAGACGCCATCGTAATAGTTCGAGCTTATCTGATTCTTGTATATCTCGTTTTTGGAGGCGCCGTACAGCGTTATCCCTGATTCAAAGTCGGTGATCACACAGTTTCTGATCGTATTGCCGCTTTTGCCGATCATTTCAATTCCTGACTCGAATTCTCCTGTATCGTCACCGTCGATCTTGTGCCCGTCACCATCGAAGATGACATTGTCTGCGCCAAAGATTATGCAGGACCCTCTAACATCGGTCAGGTCTGTTGTGAGCGTTACCGTGTCATACATGCCGCTCAGTTTATCGCTGCAATCAGAGCAGGAATTGCATGTTATCGTGCCTGAGCACGTATTTGTGCACCCCCTCGCGCCAGCATCGTTCCATCCTTTGGGCGTATCACAAGTATTCTCATCCCCTGCGTTTCCAGTGCCGCTTTCGATCAGAAAATCCGAATTTGTATTCTTGCAGACGGTGTTTGAATTGATTGTATTGCTGTTCGAATTGGATAGTACTATTCCGTTATAATTTTCGTTCACCGTGTTGCCATCGATTGTGTTGGAATCAGACCATCCCATCTCGATCCCTTCACCATTTGAGGTCACGGTGTTACCTGATATCTTGTGATCGGTCGCATTCCATAGGTATATTCCCTCGCTGAAGTCGGAGATTACACAGTTCTTGATCGTATTTCCAGTACCATGCATCATGGTAACGCCGTGTTCCGGATCTATTGCAACATCATCGCCATCGATCGTATGTCCGCCGCAATCAAAGACCACGTTACTCTCGCCCATAATCAGACCGATGCAGCTTCCTCCATGGTCGGTTATGTCTGTTGTGAGTGTCACCACATCATACTCCCCGCTCTTCAATTTCTCAGTACAATCTTCGCATGAGTCACAGGTCGTGCTCGCCGCAAGTGGTGCCATGACGCCGGCATAATCACCCGCATCACCCAATTCATCGCCTTCGACGGGGGTGATTATCGCGCTCAACTCCGCTTTCTTTGCGAAGCCTGAGATCTCTTCATTAGCGTATCCTCCCTCCTCCTTGCCTGAGATCATGACCATCGTCGGAAGTGCGGTAACATTGAACTCCGCTGCATGATCGGGTACTGCGGTTACGTTGATGCGAATGAAAGTAACGTCTCCTGCATACTCTTCCTCCAATTCATCGATTATCGGCATCTGCTGGTGACAGTAAGGACACCAGTCGGCATAGAAGAAGAGGAATACGGATTTGTCCTCCGCGAGGATATCGTCGATTCTGTTGCTCAATGGATCGTTCGTAAATTGGACTTCCTGAGTGGAGTCCATCGAGCAGCCACCATCATCGGTGGCTGCCGCCATGCTCGTTGCAATCGTGAGTACTATTATCGCGGTCAGCAGTGCTGACAGAACTTGTTTGTTGTTCATGATGATTCACATCCTTGTAATTCTATATTACCAGCCGCAGCCTGCAGGATCATTAGCGCATCGAGCGAGGTGACTTGCCTGTCACAATCAACGTCCGCCTCTGCACACCACTCACCACTTGCTGCGAGCTGGAGCGCGATTGCGGCATCTGCGGTGGTGATGGTGCCGTCGCCGTTGAGGTCACCTTTCGAACCTTCCGATGGTGGGCAGGAATGTGTACAGCCCGTGGTTTCGGAATCGTTCCAGTTACCAGTTAGATCACAGGTGTTATCATCACCCGAGTTGCCACCCTCATCCCGAATATCATAGATCAGGTTACTGCAGAAGATATTACCAGATACCACATTGCCACTTGAATTGACACCGAGATAGAGACCTACTCGATTGTTGTTTGCGGTGTTACCGGTCAGGGTGTTGTCATCGGTCTCGATATGCATACCAGCGTCGTCATTCGAAAATACTAAATTCCCAGAAATTAGATTGCCACTTGAATTATGATTAGTCCGGACACCTTCTCCATTTGAACTGATTTCATTATTCAAAACCCTGTTATTCGTAGATGGCCAGTCCAGATGTACGCCAAGCTCGTTTTCATATATTGTGTTGTCACGAATCAGATTGTTGGAGCCGTGATTGGTAGCAATGCCCCATTGGTTAAAGTACGCTATGTTTTTGTATATCTCGTTGTTATCACTGTGAATAGCTTCTATGGCGCCATAAGCGCTATTGTTATGGACTGTGTTACTATATGCAGCATTATTTCCTCCGCCACCAAAGGTGATGCCTCTGTCGCCACTGAAGGATACCTTGTTATCATAGACGTCACAATATTGAGAACCCTCAATGGATATACCTTGATTGTTACTGTATGATACAACATTGTTAGAAATTACGCTGTTATCTGACTCAAACAGATGAATTCCGGTCTCGTAATTCAGCACATTGCCGTTCCTTATCGTGACGTTGTCAAACCCCGGATTGAATATTCCAGAACCAGAACCAGCTCCATTTAGCGTTGCGCCATTACAATCCAATACTACGTTAGGGGCATTGATTATGATGACTCCATCTGCACCAGAATTGGAGATATTATAGAATCCAGGGCAAAGCGTGGTGTCTGAGTTGATGTATAGATCGTCTGTTGGAGTTACACACTTCGGACATTGATAAGTACACCCGGTCGTTCCATCATCGTTCCAGCCACCAGGCATGTCGCAGGTATTCTCATCACCAAAATTTTCATCATCATCTTTGATGTCAATTGGATTAGAGCAGATAATATTAGAACTCAAATTGTTCTCATTGCTGTCTGAAGCGAACCAAACTCCTTTTCCATTATTCTCTATTAGGTTGTTGCCGATAGTATTCAAATCAGAATTGCCATGAAGGTCAATTCCATGCACAGCATTTGAATTTATATGATTTTTGGTTATGGTATTGCCAGTTGCCTGCCATAAAACAAGCCCATTGTCATTTGAATTCAGATTATTATTTGTTATTGTGCTGTATTCTGAATGGGTATCAATTCCAATACCATAATTTTGTATATTGCAATTCTTTATGGTGGCATAACGTACGTCACCAGCATAAATTCCTCTTCCAAATCCTGTTCCATTTAAAGTAGCACCATTACAATCTAAAACGACACCACTTGATTCGACATATATAACTCCCCAACCACCCAAATCTGAGATATTATAAAATCCATGGCATAATTTTGTGTCTTTTGTTACCACTAAGTCATCATAAGGAATGACCTCATCGGGTGCGCAGGTCGGTGCCGCAGCACACGGATTAGTACACCCCGTTGTTCCGGTATCATTCCATCCATCGGGGTTATCACAGTAATTGTTATTCCCAGAATTATCATAGGAGTCATCTAAATAGAGATCAGAAATAGTATTTTCACATATAATATTTGCATTTAATTCTACGTTATTTGAATCTGTTAAACTAACTCCATATCCATTATTTTTAATTTTATTATTATTCAACGTATTGAAATTAGAATTAGAACTAATATCAATTCCCGTCAACGAGTTATCATTGATATTGTTGCCAATCAGAGTATTGCTGGATGAATCCACGATCTCAATTCCATTAGTATTAGCAAACAAGTTGTTACTACAAATATTGTTAGAGGTTAACGCATTGTCGGATGAATATACCATATAAATCCCATACAAACTGTTACTATGGATATTGTTAGAGTTTAGCGTGTTGTTGGATGAATATTCCATATCAATTCCGTACGAATTGTTAGATATATTGTTAGACGTTATGGTGTTGTAGGACGAATACACAGTGCCAATCCCAAACTCATAATTTTTTATATTGCAATTCTTTAATATTATATTATCAAATTCGTTATTGTAGATTCCAATTCCTGAGCCATCCCCATTTATCGTTGCGCCGTTGCAATCCAGAACAACATTGTCTGATTTAATTATTATCACACCTCGATCATCAGAATCCTGGATGTTGTAGAATCCACGGCATAGTTTCGTGTCCGAAGTAATCTCCATATCATCATAAGGAATTACCTCGCCTGGTGCACAACTAACAGGTGCTTTACTGCAGGATTTACTGCATCCCGTTTCACCGGCATCATTCCATCCATCTGGCGTATCGCAGTAATTATTGATACCCGAATTATCATATGAATAACTTAAGAAAAAGTCAGACTTAGTGTTGGAGCAAACTATATTTGAATCAATCAGATTTTTATCTGAACTGGATATCGTAATTCCATTTCTACCATTATTTATTACTACATTATTTTTTATTATACTAAAATCATCAGCGATTCCAGAACTAGAAAATATATTAATTCCATCACGAACATTTGAGTACAAAACATTGTTAATTATATTATTGTAATATGATGCGTTACCAAAAAGAGAGGAACTTCGTATTGCAATTCCATATTCAAAATCAGAAATAACACAGTTTTTAATTGTATTGCCTTCGGGTCCAAATGACATATCAATTCCTGCATGATAAGTTTGCTCAATAGAACTTCCTGTTGAATCATCGCCATCTATTGTATGATTTTGACAATCAAAGGTTTTACCATCCACCTTCCATTCAATACAAGTCCCATGATGATTTATTATATTTTTCGTGAGTTTAATTACACTTCCTGGGGGCGCAGTATTTATTTTATTGGTACAATCACTGCATGAATCGCAGTAGTATAGTGTGGGAGTGTGTTCACAAAGATAGGTGCATCCAATAGCTCCATCATCATTCCATTTATATACGTTACTGCAAGTATTTTCATTGCCATAATTTGGACCGCCGTAATTAACGTTATTGGAAATATCCTTACCGGTGTTGGAGCAGATTGTATTCGAGATTAGATTATTATCACTGCTGTACATGTCTAAGTAAACGCCGTCCGCATCGTTGTTTTTTATTGTGTTATATCTTATTTCATTAGAATCAGCATTAATGAGAGAAATCCCATAGTCGTTTGAATATATATCGTTGCCTATTATCTTATTATTGACCCCGCTCAGAAGATAAACCCCATACTCATTTGAATATATATTATTACTAATTATCGTGTTGCTGTTCGATCCCACCTCGATCCCATACTGGTAATTTTTTATGTTGCAGTTTTTTATAGTGACGTTATTAATACCATCAGGGATGTGAATCCCATTACCCCAACCAGTTCCGTTTATTATTGCGCCTTTGCAATCTAAAACGACATTCGAAGCATCAATTAGTATACCCTCTGGGGTGTTATAGGTCGTTGGATAAAGAGTAGTATCATGAGTAATCGTTATTTTCTTATCGTGGAGCCCACCGACCGCTAATGATGGGTCACCCAAAGCCATGAACCGGATAAGCATATTCCAGGTCGCATTTCGATGCCAGAAATTTGTGTGCTTAATGTTGCCCTGTGCATCAAAAAGTTGAAGCAAGTATGGTTCGACCATGTAATACCACATATCTCCAAATGTCCGGTATCCATCTTTATAGGTTTTGAAGAAATTCTTGTCCATTATTTCCGTATAAGTAGGGTTACCTGTACCAACTGGGCCTATAAACCCAATTGCACCGATGTCACGATAGACCAGCCAGTTTTCAGGATGTGCCTCCCGATCGCAGTTGTGAGGTTCCGTTTTGCCGGGTTGTATAGCCATTGGCGGGGCTGTTACACCACTTGGGGCGTGACTAGAATGAAACGTATTACTGGTATCAGTGTAATCTTGCCATGGAGGGTTTGGAGCAAATCCACCGGTGTCGCAGCCACCGCTGAAGACCACAGGGAGTGTATCTTTGTTGCTAAGGCTTGCCACGTGTCGTTTGTCAAAAACCCAGCAAAAATCGTCGGTACTGCCATGACCAATGTAGTTTATGAAACCAACGCCTTGATTGATGTAGGTGGCCATGGGTTCAGCTCTCTTGTCCATGGAGCCTGGGATGTCGTTTGGATCGATCGGATAAATAATTTTAAATGTGCCATAATAGTGTTTGATTATGGAGAAACCACTTAAGTAATTTGTAGCTATATAATCCTGTATCTCTTCGTCGTTACCCCAACCCCCCGTTACAAGAAGAGCCTTTTTAAACCATAGTGAATTGTAAGCATTGAACTCATAGCTAATTATTTTCTCGACATAGGTAGTGACTTCTGTAATACTTGAAGCTGGTACTCTTGCTACTGCAATGTCAGGATACCAGTTCACGTTGTCAATGTTATTATTGGCAGACGTAAAACGCAACTCAGCATAAACGCCATTGCCGTTGCCATCCCAGTTATCAAAACTACCGTCGGATTTGTAAAGGTCTGCATAATAGAGGTCACATGGTGTGTAGGTGCGAGGTTCTGTTTCATCTCTACTGCAATACCTCACGGGAAATTTGTCGCAATCCCCAACAAGCATTACAAATTGAATGCTGTAAGATTTTTCATAATGAGCGATACATTTCTTAATTTTTTCTGGCTCATCTATGCCACTACACGATGGATTGCTATATATCTCACTCAAACTTAAAAGAATGGTTGGTCTTCCAGTAGCATCCTTAAAATCCTTTAAAGGCTTTAATTCATCTATAAATTCATCCGGAGCGATGATTAAGAGTTCATAATTGCCAGCATACGCAATACCACTACTTAGAGATGATAAAACATTTGAATTCGCTTTTCCTTTGTCAATACTACTGTTGTAATTGGCATCGTCCGGTATTTCATCCTCCTCTACATCACCTATTACGGTTTGTTCTGATTGCCCTATCTCCAGATCGATAATCTCCCTTAGCCTTGCTTTCTCTGTAAAACCTGAAATCTCTTGTTTAACATATCCTTCTTCGTTCTTACCGGAAGTAACGAACATTGTCGGAAGCGCACTCACTCCAAACTCTTCTGCATGATCGGGTCTTGCGGTTACGTTGATGCGGATGAAAGCGACTTCACCTGCATACTCCGCCTCCAGTTGATCGATTATTGGCGTTTCTTGGTGACAGTAAGGACACCAGTCGGCATAAAAGAAGAGGAATACGGATTTGTCCTCTGCGAGGAGATCGTCGATTCTGTTGCTCAGTGGATCATTCGTAAATTGGACTTCCGGATTGGAGTCCATCGAGCAGCCACCAGCATCGGTGGCTGCCGCCATGCTCGTTGCAATCGAGAGTACCATTATCGCTGTCAACAGTGCTGACAGAACTTGTTTGTTGTTCATGATGACTCACATCCTTCCAGTTCTATGTTGCCAGCCGCTGCCTGCAGGATCATCAGCGAATCGAGCGCGGTGACCTGCTCGTCGCAGTCAACGTCCGCTGAGGGGTCGTATTCGCCGCGGGCTGCAAGCTCGAGTGCGATTGCGGCGTCTGCGGTAGTGACTTCACTGTCGCCGTCGAGGTCGCCCATGATCATGTTCTGCACAGTAACCGTTGCCGGATCGCTGGATCTGCTGTCGTACAGGACATAGCCGATGATCCTGTAAGACGAGCCCGCCTCTGTCCAGGATGTATCCCATATATCGCTGAAGCTGACCGATCCTGATGGGGTCAGGTTGGTCACGTTATGCCTGAACTCTTCTGTTGCATCCCCTGTTGAGTTGAGTACTCGTATTACCGCAGTTCCTGTGATATTCACTGTGCCGTTGTTCTCAAATACCATCTCTATCTCGACCTCGTCTCCGATATCGAAGCATTCCGGCGTCGCGGTGAAGCTTGCAATCTCGCCTGATGAGATGCCCAGTCTGAACATCTCGGTCTTTCGGTCCAGCACATCTCCGCTGGTGTCCTTCAGGGTCACCTCCACGAAGTAGTATCCCGGCTCAACGCCACTGCTGTTCCACTGAGGCGAGAATGATGCGAGTCCTGTAAATTCCTTCAGGGTGCGGAGGAGCAAGCCAGAGGCGATCTCTCCTGAGCCGTATCGCTCTACTGATGCGCTGAAGACGATATCCTGTGGTTCGCCCGAATTGTTTAGCCCGATATCAACCATAACCGTATCGCCCTGCGGATATTCGTTTCTGTCTGTGGTCAGGGTGGTTATTGCCACGGGAGAGACCGTGTAGCTGATGTCAAAGCTGTAATTCCTGTAGAACCTGACATCGGTGGTCAGGGGGTTGTAGTGGAATGGATACATCATTATAACGAGGGTAGAGGTGCCATCCGGGTTTTCCAGTAATTCCCAGCGATGATCTCCTCGCGCAGGAACCCACCCACCGTCCACATCTGAGACTGGGTTGCTATTGTTACTAAGAAAAGCGATTAAGTTAGTTGTAGTTGATATGTTCAACCCGGTATCAGTAACCATGCCAGACCTATCGGTCAAAACCACATCCTGAACTTTGTGTCCTGTAGGGTATTCAATGGAAACAGAGTAATAGGGAATCTGATACTCGCCTTCTTCCAGCAGTATGTCACCACCGGGAATTTTCACATAATCCACACCATCTCTGGGGGTAACCTCATAATCCGGAACAACAACGTCTATCGAAGCTACAGGCTCCAACGATGTCTTTTGGGACAGGGCAGCAGCAGTGCCGGGGTGGGCCGCCCCGAATTTCGGATCCCCATATAGGTTATATTCCGTGACCCAGAACTGCCACATTGTGCCGTGGCTCCACCGATCCCTCTTCAAATCCGTAAGCGCCCTACCAACGGTCGTGTACGGCTTCCACCATTTCTCGAAGAATGCCTTCCCCGCCTCGCAGTTGTGCCAAATCGGGGAGACATCGGTTGAGCCGATGTAAACCGCGGCTCCACGATCAAAGAAAGCTTCGGCAATGTTATCGTCACCGCCGTCAAAAACGCAGGGCGCGTTGGCCGTATGATCTTCATACGAGCCCGTCAGGCAAGCCAGGCCAAGGACAAGCGGATTGGTGCTGCCGAAGTTGATTTGGGGTATGGGTGGCGTCGCAGAAGGGTTTTCTGGGAAATCCATGGTACTTAGAGGACCCCAGGAATCCGGACCGCCGTGACCTTGATAGCAAATAACATCGTTATTCGGAACATTGTTTCTGAACTGAGGAACCCTCTGAGAGGCGGCAACGTTACTCCAGTGCAGTTTATGTACCGTGAACTCCTTCTTGATTATTTTCTCCACGTCATTCACAAAGTCTGTGAACATTTTCTGGGTGTTGGAATTCGAGTCGATGCCACTAACCAGCAAAGCATCTGAGCGATTGAAGCTGTACCCCGGGTATTTCCCGTAGACACGATTGCTGGTTTGAATTGCCGTCGCCAGATCGGCGGCGG
>JGI12150J12686_102162_pt1 | contig 12280 bp, 17 predicted proteins | sample ANMFosRound1_FD_12686 | JGI IMG/M metagenome (IMG submission 12686)
CGACTCTAGAGGATCCCACTTCTAACGATGATGCCCACTGATACCCTGAAAACGATAAAAAAACTGATACTACTTACTTTTGTGTTTCTTACGGTCTCATTTATCGTATTTGGAGCTATTGTTCTGTTGGTCGTTCTCAAGTTGAACCAGGTGAGTGCGCACGCCTTCGGCGAATTTCTCGATGAGATGGGCTGGGGCGTAATCGTTCTGATATGGGCAATGGTCGTCGGGTATGCGGTCACGTACGCAGTTGCGCCCACGGTCATAAGCAGGATCTTTTACACGGATGTCGAACTCAGAGAGGAGTCGTTGGATCGAAAGACCCAGATGGCGCAACTCGAAGAGCATATAGGCACACTCGTAACAGTCATGAACCAGTGCTCGGATGCTGCAAACCTCTGCAACGAATCCTCAAGAGAGTGCGGCGTCTCTGCAAACGATAGCAGGACTGCAACCGGCAAACTGGAGGATGAGATTCGCGGACTACGTCAGGCAAGTGGCAAGGCGTACGAAGTCGTCGGTATGCTCGACGAGGAGAATAAAGTCCTTGCTGCGAAGGTCGGAGAACTGAGTGCGTACACAACGTCGCTTGATAAAGCTCTTGATAATCTGGAGACTAGCCGTGAGAAGGTGCTCGAAGAAGCGCTGCAGCCGATGAAGAACAGCCTTCTCGCGCTGAGAAAGGAGAATGTGCAGCTGCACAGAACCTCAGCTGAGCTGATCAAATCGCTGGAGGAGGGCGATGAGGATCTGCACGAGTTCCTGCTTGAAGTGGTGCACGGCATCTCGACTTCGTATCGCAGTCATGCGGACAAGAAGCGGATAACGTGAGCGCACATAACAGGTACCACACGCCACATAATACATAACTTCGATGCGCTCAAATTGATTAACATGGCATTATGCGAGAGATGTAGCGGCAAAGGGGAGATCGTAGTCGAAGAGAAGAAATGCGCCGCATGCAAGGGAACCGGTAAGGCAAAATCGATCAATCTGGGTGAATTGTCTGAGGAACAGTTGAGCCGCGCTCTTGATGGTTCCTGCCCGGTATGCGGGGGCACAGGAGTCGCCAAAATAACAGAAAAATGCCCGGAATGCGGCGGTAGTGGCGAAATTATAGGTCACGTGGATACGCAGTCCGTGAGTCTTCTGAGCGATCTCTGCGATCTGCAGGACCTTGTTGTGGGCGAGCTCTACGAAGGGACGGTCAACGGGGTTACTGACTTCGGGGCATTCATCGACCTGAACAAGAAGATGCGCGGATTGATTCGTTCGAACAATCTCGGTTCCGATGTTGCTGTTGGGGATACTGTGCACGTGCAGGTAAAGAATGTAAAACCGAACGGAAACATAGAATTGATTCCGAAAAAACTGAAAGAGTACCAGATTGTTGAAATAGAGAAACATTTTCCGGAATATCGAAGTTCTGATCTTTTAAAACATGTTGGTAAGACGGTATCCATTGCCGGGAAGGTTATCCACGTAAAACAGACCGCAGGACCAACGATATTCACTGTGCTCGATGAATCCGGCACAGTTGTGTGCGCTGCATTCGAGCGTGCCGGAGAGCGAGCGTATCCCGAGATTGATTCCGGCACCATCGTGAGAGTGGTCGGCGAGGCATCGATGAGAAATCAGGATATCCAGATCGAGGTTGCCGAGATGAAGGGACTCTTTGGGGGTGATGCAACCGGGATTTGCGACCGCATCGAGCGTGCGCTTGATACCCTCGCCGAGCCGCAGGATGTTGATTTCTTAATTGAGAGCGAGGTTACGACATTACTCAAGGATGGTATGCGCGCTGTTGCAAAACGGATCAGAAGGGCGATATTCTCATCCCAACCGATTGTTCTCAGGCATCATGCGGATGCCGACGGGATGACCGCGGGAATCGCAATCGAGAGGGCGATTCTGCCACTGATACGAGAGGTCAGCGGAACCGACGCAGAGTACTACTTCTACAGACGGTCGCCCTCAAAGGCGCCGTTTTACGAGATGACGGACATTGTCAGGGACATCACCTTCGCGCTCGGAGATCAGGCGCGGCACGGGCAGGACCTGCCCCTGATAATCCTTGTTGACAACGGATCAACCGAAGAGGATGTGCCAGCGTTCAGATACACCCAGGTCTATGGGATCGATGTTCTCGTGGTTGACCACCACCACCCGGACGAGGTTGTAGACCAGTATCTCTGCGAGCATGTGAATCCGTACCACGTGGGCGGCGACTTCGGGGTCACGGCAGGGATGGTCTGCTTCGAGGTCGCACGTATGATCAATCCGGACGTAACAGACGAGATAAAGCATCTTCCCGCGGTCTCCGCAATCGGCGATCGATCAGAGGCAGTGGAGGCGTCCCGATACATCGACCTCGTATCAGACCGCTACACCGCAGCCGAACTCTCTGACATCGCACTCGCACTCGATTATGCGGCATTCTGGCTCAAATTCCAGGACGGACGCGGTCTCTTAAACGACATTCTCAACTTCGGAAAACTCGACCGTCATCGAAAACTCGTGAAACTGCTCTGCGACCAGGCGAAGAGCATGATTGCGGATCAGTTGAAAGTGTGCATGCCGAACGTGCGCACGCAGAGACTGCCGAATGGGGTCTCGCTGAACGTGATTGACCTTGAGCACTTTGCGCACAAGTTCACATTCCCGCCACCAGGCAAAACCTCTGGCGAGATTCATGACAGGATATGCCAGAAAACGGACGACCCTGTGGTGACACTCGGGTACGGTCCCGACTTCGCTGTGATCAGATCGCGTGGGGCTGGCATGAACATCCCGCAGATGGTTAGAGAACTGCACGACGAACTGGTCGGAGCAGGTGTCAACGGCGGCGGGCATCTCGTCGTCGGCAGCATCAAGTTCGTGGAGGGGATGCGAACAGAGGTTCTGCAACGGCTGGCTGAGATGATCGGGAAGCTGGAGACTGATGGGTGAGGTCAATTTCGGTGCTTTTGCACCCTGGTGTCCCCCGGGAAGTTATCTGGAGATGTTGTTTGGCAGTACCAGTGATAGCGACATTCAAGTATACAAAAATCAAATAAGTAAACATGCAAAAAACAATCTCCATCAGACCCACCGAAAAGATAGAAAGAAAGCTTGATTGGTTGGTCAGTATCGAAAATATTGGCAAATCCGCGGTGATACGGAAAATTCTTGAGACCGGGATAAATGAAGAACTGAAAAATCGTGCACTGGAGTTGTACAGGGATAACAAAGTATCTCTGGCAAAGGCAGCAGAGATAGCGGATATATCGGTGAGGGAGATGATGGATCTCGTGAAGAAGAAGGATATCTCCCTGCACATCGAAATCGAAGAGATACGAGAGGACTTTGAGGCGGCGATCGCGAGATGATATGGGTCTTTGACTCCTCTCCTCTGATATACCTGAATATGGTGGGGTTGGACTGGATTTTTGAGCAGCTGGAAGGAAAAAAATTAATTCCCAGCGAGGTATATAAGGAAGTTGTAACAGAAGGAAAGGTCAGAGGGGACGCCGATGCAATAATTTCCGAGGAGTTGGTAAAGAAAGGGGTTATCAAGGTCATAACGGTTGAGAGTGATTTCAAGGAACTCTTGAAAAGCCTGAAGGATGAACTACATGAAGGTGAACTGGAGGTTCTTGCCATGGCAAAGGATGAAGGGGGCGTGGCGGTTCTGGATGAAAGCATAGCCAGAGAAGTGGGAAGAATTTTTAAAATAGAAGTCCATGGCACAATGTTTCTGATATTTTTGATGGTGCGGATGGGAAAATTAGGAAAGATGGAAGCAAAGGCTAAAATGGATTTGATGATCAATAAAGGGTTCAGGCTTGGTCATGAACAGTATCTGGAATTCTTGAATCTGCTCGATTGTGTTGAAACGAAGTCGGGTTAAAATATCATGCTCGCCAAGTGGTGGGCATGGCACTCGATGAAGTCAGCATCACCAGAGCAATCGTCACCGAATTCACAAAATCATTTCTCGAATGCACCGATGTCGATTGCGCACTAGTTGGTGCAGGACCCGCAAATCTCGTTGCTGCGTACACCCTTGCAAAATCCGGCGCCGATGTGGTGGTATTCGAGCGAAAGATTGCGGTTGGCGGTGGCATGTGGGGCGGTGGCATGATGTTTCCGAGAATCGTTGTGCAGGAGGAAGCACGCCGTTTTCTCGATGAATTTAAGATCAGATACACCGAATTCGAAGATGATCTCTATGTTGCTGACTCGATTGAATCGGTCTGCCGGATTGCGGCATCAGCAATCGATGCCGGTGCAAGGTTCTTCAATCTGGTGAGTGTGGAGGACGTGATGATCCGGGAGGATAATCGCGTCTCCGGGCTTGTTCTCAACTGGGCACCGGTTGCGGCGGCACATCTGCACGTCGATCCGCTGACCATCCGGTCGAAGGTGGTAATCGATGGCACAGGGCATGATGCCGAGATATGCAAAATCGTTGCAGAGAAAGTTCCTGAGACATTGCGGATTCAGGGCGAGCAACCGATGTGGGCGGATCGCGGCGAGGGTGTGATCCGCGATTTCACAAAAGAGGTGTATCCCGGGCTGATCGCATCAGGCATGGCAGCAAACGCTGTTTCAGGGGGTCACCGGATGGGTCCGATCTTTGGCGGCATGATGCTATCCGGAGAGCGGGCTGCCGAGGTTGCAATGGAGATTATTGGTGCCATTGGCACGGGGATGTGACCGGAAGCTGCATTATGAGTGCGAAGCACGGAACCGGAATGCCCGGACGTTGGACATCACAGCATACGAGGTGTATTCATGGACAATAACGAAAAAACAGCACGCAAAACTCTGACAAAAAGGGAAATTGCCGTCTGCCAACATATTTGTGAGAACGCAGAGAAATTCCTTGAACGCAGTGAACCCGAAAAGACGATCATGGCACTCCGGAAGATTCCGGAGGAGTACCCCGAGATTGCTAACGTTTACTCGCTCATGGGGGTGTCTTATGCGATGATGGAGCGTCCAGATGATGCACGGACATATTTTGAGAAGGCTGCAGAGGCGGAACCGGATGGCTGGCAGCACTGGATCAGCCTGGCAAGCTTGAATCTTGAGAGCGTGGATTTACTGAACGCGAAGAAATGTATGGATAAGGTGCACGAGGTTGGCTACCCTTCCGAGGTAGAAGATCAGGTGGATGAATTGGGAGGGCAGATTACAGAGATTATAGAGCTTATAGTGGCTGAAAAACCACATATTGACGCCGACACATACATTGCGCTCGAAGAGCGGCTCTACGCCGGTGTCGCGTGTATGAAGGAGCGGGACTGGAACGGGGCGATTCAGGAGTTCGAGTACGTCGTGAGCGTCGACAGCCGATCGGAGGAAGCTTATGAGTGTATCGGGCTTGCCCATCTTTTCAAGGGGGAAATTGATGAAGCAGAGAATTGTTTCAACAAAGCACTTGAGATAAACCCGGAATACCCACCGGCTGTTGCGAACCTCCGCATACTGGACGGGATACGAGGAGAATTGGCAGAAGATTGTGAATATCTGAGGGGGCTGGAATATCGAATTATGGAGGCGCGTTTCTAACCGTGTGCTTCGGAAGAGCAGGTGGTGTGGTGTTCATGGTGCCGCAAAGACGCCGATTTTGAGCGATCCTTCATCAGCAGATACTCGCTCCGACTCAGTTGGAAGTCCTTTGAACTATTCAGAAAACTGTTGATGAGTGTTGTCTGCTGCTGGCTCCACACTTCGTTGGGCACCGATTTTACCCACTCGCTGTAACGTTTTATGAACGCCAGACGCTCCCTGCGGTTCTGTTCTCTATTAAATTTCAAACTCATCCTGCTCAGGTGTCTCGCTTTAATCTTAATTAAGAATACCCACAAACATCGCGAATCGTATCCACTTCAAAAAGTATGGTAAAAATCATCTTCAATCTTTCTGAAATGGGCACATAAAAACCTCAATCTGCGTCCATCAGTGTTAATCTGTGGCTAAAAGTCATACCAGCCACAGATTAACACAGATTACTCTGATTTAAGGCAACATCTGCGTAAATTTACGAAATCTGGATCTACAATAATTAGCATAAATCACCGATTTTTTAGATAGTGCTTCGGGGCACAATCGAAAACCCCAGTGAAATACACCCGGTGACTTTTGTTCTTTGCGCCATCGCGTCTTTGCGTCTTTGCGTTATTGTTTTTCAATTTAACGCAAAGGCGCAGAGACACGAAGAGTGTTGTCAATCTCGGTCTTCACGTCTTTCGCGTTGCTGTACATCCAACTGACCATTACGGAAATCACTGGATTTCCAGACAGTGCCGTGCTTCGGTTACCACTTAATTTGGAGCGGATAACGCGAATCCATATCTTTTTGAGTGCTCGCTCCGAGCATGAAACATGGGCGAGGAGATGAACCTCATGGCGCCGGCAGACTCTTTTGAGACTGCTCGCGGCGTAATCGATTCTGGCGCAGATGAGATCTATCTCGGGCTTGAGAACCGGAATTTCGTGAATCTGAACCTCTCGGGACGCGGGCGTGGCTGCAATGTGAACACACGCCAGGAACTCGTTGAGATCATCGAATTTGCGCACGAACGTGGCGTTATAGTGGATTACGCCGTAAACACCCCGTTTCTGAGCGATGAACTCGAAGAGATCTTCATAACGCATGTCGTGGCTGGCGTTGATGCGGGCGTGGACGCACTGATCGTCGGTGAACTCGGCGCGATGCAACTGGTGAGCGAGATGGAAACCGGGCTGCCAGTTCATGCGAGCGTGCTTCTGAACACGTTTAATTGCGGGCAGATCGAACTCCTGAAGGATTTGGGCGCAAGCAAGATCGTTCTCCCGTTCAAGATGGAGCTTGATGAAATCAGGGAGCTCTCTGGCTGCGGAATCGACCTCGAGATCTTTGGGCAGTTCGGATGCTCAAATATCAACGGCACGTGCCATCTCATCCACAGCGCAGGTGAGACGATCAACCTCGGGATCCCGTGCCGTGCGAACTACTTGGTTGGCGGCGGAGTGCAGCGGGTGCACCCAATCCTCGATGCGGGCACAGACTGCTCGCTCTGCAGCATCCCTGACCTGCTCGAGATCGGGGTGAGCGCACTCAAAATCGTTGGACGGGGAATGAATCCGGAGATGATCCGGGAGATCGTGCAGATATACCGGAAATGCATCGATCTTGCGCTCTCTGGTAGTGACGCAGGCGCGATTCGAGATTACGCGCTCGCAGAAGAGCCGATCTGGCAGTTGCTCTGCGAACAAAAGAGGTGCAAGTACCTCAAGACAAATATTTCCGATTCTTATGTGTGATTTTCATGATTGAACTGAGGACGTGTAATTATTCAAAAATCGACGAAATCGCAGGGGTGATCGAAGATGCCGATCTTGATTCGGGCGTCAGAATCGGGCTCGGGAGCGAGGGGTGTGTGCACAAGCTGCCATCTGTTGAGGATCTTGTGCGGACAGCCGATCTCGATTGCACGTGGGGGGTCACACTGGTAACCCCGATCACACCTCAGAAGCATTACGACCGGATGCGTGCATATCTGGGCGAGATCGCCGATCTCGGAATTAGAGATCTACGTATCGTCGTGAACGACCTCGGAATCCTGCATTCGTGTGAGATCGATCGCCCTGTTGCCGGAAGGGGGATCGTGCACACATCAGAAGCCTGCCCATGGGTGGATCACATCCTGCGAGACGAGAGTGATTATGTGAGGGATGCGTACCTCCAGACCAGCCTCAATTACGCCAGAACCAGTGCGCTCTTCAAGGGGATGGGTGTTGAGGCGATCGAGATCGACCTCCTGCCCCGGACGATTGCGGCGGCAAGGAGGCTTACAATGCCCGTGTATGCGCATTTCGGGTATGCAGTGGTCGCTTATGCGCGGAGCTGCCATACAGCCCGGTTTCATCAGAAGATGCCGCCAGAGTGTGCGCAGTTCTGCGATTCGCCGATGGAACTGACACTGCGGGAGATATTTGATCTGGAGAGTCTCGGCTTTGCGCCGCCGGATGCTGATGTGGCGGAGGTCTTTCCGACGCTCTATCTGCTCGGGAACGCGATATATATGAAGAGCGACTTCTGTGATGCGGCGGGGGCGGCGGGGGTCATTGTTAATTGTGATATGTACGCACCATCCTCAAAAATATTATATGAAATGGCGACACTTGTATAATAAAACGTGGGAAAAGATAGATTCGATGACTGGCTGGCAGAACAGGAGAAACTGGGGCGAACGTTTGCACCCGAACAGATGGAGTGGCTTATTAGGGTGAAAGACCATATCGCATCATCTGTAAGCATCAATGGAAGATTTTGAGAATATGCCATTTAACCAGAAGGGCGGAGCAATCAAAGCGCACCAACTATTTAGCAATGGACTGGATGATATCTCGAGGGAATTCAACGAGGTTCTGGTGGCGTGAAAGAAGAAGAGATGCAACTGGTACTCGAAGAGGGCGAAGGCTATACAATAGAGTTTAAGGAATCTTTATCCAATATCGATAAAGAAATTGTGGCTTTTGCCAATTCATCAGGCGGCAGGATATTTCTCGGGGTTGGCGACGATAATGAAGTTAAAGGCATCAGGATAACGAATGAACTCAAATCGCAGATTCAGGACAGAGCCAACAATTGCCAGCCGCCGGTCACAGTTTTGTTGGAGGAATTCGGCAATATCCGGATTATAACGGTGATGGAAGGGGTGGATAAGCCCTGCAAATGCTCTGCCGGATTTTATGCGCGGGTAGGTCCCAATTCCCAGAAACTTGACGGGATAGTATCATCGAGTTCTTTAAGTCAGAGGGGAAGATCCGGTTCGATGAGCTTGTGAATTTGAGGTTTGATTATGACACGCATTTTGACCATGGGAAGTTTGACAGGTTTTTGAGGCTTGCCGGCATCTCGAAAGTGCTGGACACTCCTTCTATGCTGGTAAATTTAGGAGTTGCTGAAAAACAAGAAGGTAAACTGATTTTTAATAATACCGGGATTCTTTTTTTCGCAAAGAACCTGCACGATATTTAGTTCCATACTGCGGTTACCTGCGCTCTCTTTGATGGCACAGAGAAGGTTGACGTTCTGGACCGGCGTGATTTTAACGAGGATCTGATCTCCAATATCGATGGTGCGATGATCTTTCTCAAGCGGTATCTGGCTGTGCGATACGAGATGACCGGCGAGCCGAGAAGAAGGGAGATTCCTGAAATACCGTACGAGGCTCTGCGTGAAGCTGTCATCAATGCCGTGGCTCACAGGGATTATTTTGAGAAGGGCACAAACGTGATGGTTGAGATCTTTGATGACAGAATCGAGATCACGAACTTTGGCGGGCTTGTGAAGGGTCTGAGACCTGAGGACTTCGGAAAGAAGAGTATGCCCAGAAATGCCAAGATTGCCGATCTTCTCCACAGGGTTGAGTATATCGAAAGAATGGGAACCGGTATCAACAAGATCAGAAGGCTGGTGGACGGGGCGGGGCTGCCGCCTGTGGAATTTGAGTTTGATACGTTTTTTACTGCGATTTTCAAAAGACCTGCGCTGAAAAAGCCCGCGGTGTTGGGAGCGGGGGATGAAGGATTTGAAAAAATCTGTATTGCCATAGATGCTGCAATAAATGAGGGAGTACGTGATGGTGTACACGAGGGTGTAAAAGCCCGACTGATCAATGAATTACTATATATAAAGCAGAATAGTTTTATTACAAATAAAATTGTTGAAAGTATAAGCAATATATCTACCAGTAGTGCTAAAAGGGACATATCGCTCCTCAAAAAACTGGAAATTATTAAATTTGAAGGTTCAAGGAAAACGGGTGCTTATGTACTGACAGCTAAAGGAAAGGAAGTCATGAAATGATAGAAACTTTACATTACAGTCGGGTTTGGTCACTTTATCACGGGGCGTTTCCCAATGGACGATAAATGACCCTATAAATGACCCTATAAATGATGCTGCAAAACCATCTGTAAACATGAAAGATGACGGAACAAGCATCTGAGGATATTTAAAATGTGACCCCTGCAGATGAATGAAAAGACGGCACCTGAACTTCCTGAAAACTGGATGTGGACGAGGTTGGGGGAGATGATTGATAAGGTGCCGCTAACAGGAAAGAAACTGAAACAAAAGGAATATCAAATAGAGGGGGGGAACAAATTGTGCTGCAAAAAGCAATGAACGGAAAGAACAATAAATCAAAAAGGAGGAAAACCCGTGGGCAAAAAACCAGATGAATGGCTGAAACAAGCTGATTACGATATGGATACAGCAGAATTTATGTTCAGTGGTGAACGGTACTTTTATGCTGTGTTTATGAGTCACATATCCATAGAAAAGGCACTTAAGGGCTGTATGTCCAAAAATTCGATGAAACCCCACCCAAAACACACAATTTGATATCTCTCATTGAATTGATCGATCCACAAATCCCCAACAATTTGTATGGTGTTATATTCATTCTCAATAAGGTAACTATTTCTACACGTTATCCCGATAATCTACAGAGAATGCTGTAAGAGTTCAATAAGTCGAAAACCGAAGACGTACTTGAAAAGAGCAAGGAAGTGTTGAAATGGTTAAAAGCAGAGTTATAAGTGCTATTAAATTCTTGCAACAGTGTCTGAAAGAAACAGGATTAGAGGTCTCGAAGATCATATTGTTTGGATCCCAGAGCAGAGAAGAAGCCACCGAAGAAAGTGATATAGATATCCTGATAATATCAGAGGATTTTTGGAATAAAGATATCTTCGAAAGGGCAAAATTAACCAAAGATGCCGAGATAATCCTACTTTGTCACATTACAGACAAATCTACAGCGGGCGGTGGCATGACCTCAAACCGTTTGGAAAACAAAACCAACGTCAAGCGCCTGAATGGGTGGTTAATCTGACAAAGTAGAAATAACCACAACTAAGAAATTCATGATGCCTTTTGACATTATCACGCTGACTCCTGATGAATTTGAAAATGGGACCTCGCCTATCGCTGAATACGCCAAAGAGAGAAAGATGATGTACAGAGTATAAACACAATCTTCTCGAAATTGTCATAATCCACCGTGATGCCCGCAGCCCCTGCGCCACCATACCTTGATATTGCATGCCCGCTCCAAAGCAATTGATGGCAGCAAACGATACAACACTCACCGAACGGCAGATGCTTGTGCTGAGATTGCGGCATGATGGTCGTTCGCAGGAGGAGATTGCTGCTAAACTGGGCACAACGAAACAGAACATCTCCGCAATCGAAAAGATGGCGCGGAGGAATGTTGAACGGTCTGAAAACACCATAAAATTTATAAGAATGCTCGAAACCCCGATCTGGTTCGAGGCTGCAGTGGGCACGCGTCTCGACGATCTCGTCGGGATGATCTACGAGAGTGCCGATTCAGAGGGCGGGGGCGTGCATGTGCGCCATGACGGTGTTGCACTCGCGTCGAAAGTCCGCAATCTTGCAAGGAACCAGATACGGCACAGAGTGGTTGTGACCAGCTTTGCGATTGGCATAACCAGTGAGGGGGACATTCTAGTACAGTAGAGATTCCGATTTAAGACCCCGCGATCCGGTATCGTTTGTGTTTTGATCAGTCAGATCGAGTATTTGCGCTGCCCTCGCCAGACTGCGAGTCCACATGGTAGCTGGTCAATCGGAGAATTCCCCGCATAGTGGACACCTCTCGTGCGGTCAACTCCGCCCTTCCGAATATTCGCCTGAGCATCAGCGCAGTCTTGTGCCGCTTATGCACCGGATAATTGAGGTCGCGTAGCACGTCTTCGATGTGTCTGTACAGGAGATCCAGGTCACGCCGGTTCGCAAGCGGCACATCCCCGGCAACGATATCACACAACTCGTAGAGCACCACTGATACGGCATGCGAGAGATTCATGATCGGGTACTCGTCGCTCGTTGGGATGCTCACCAGAAGATCGCACAGCATCAACTCTTCGTTTGTGAGCCCATGGTCCTCTCTTCCGAAGACAATTGAGACACAGCCGCTCTTGCAATTGAGCTTCTCGCGGATTCTTTCTGGCGGATACGCCGGAATTCTGAGGTGTCGTCCGGTAGTCTCCCCACGTGCTCCGGTCGTTCCAACGATTAAGTTGGAATCAATAGTAGCTTCGTGGAGCGAGCCACATATCCGCGCATTCCCAAGCAGATCGCGTGCATGCTGAGCCATCATCCATGCATCCTTATCGATCGGGCAGGGGTTCACGAGCACGAGGTCACGGAATCCGAAGTTCTTGAGAACACGCGCAGTCGAGCCGATGTTTCCCCCGTACAGGGGCTCGTTCA
>JGI12150J12686_101701_pt1 | contig 12235 bp, 12 predicted proteins | sample ANMFosRound1_FD_12686 | JGI IMG/M metagenome (IMG submission 12686)
GTATCACCTGATGTGCTCTTGGTGATGCTTGTATCATGCTTTTTGGGACTGATCGGATGGTTGTGATCGATCCGGGGGCGGGCACAGGTTGTGCTGCCAAAGGCATTTTAAAGGATTGCGGTATGTACTCTGTAGCATACTGGGTGTGATTGTTGTGAAAGGACATGATTGTGTAATCGAGTCTCGTACTGGTTTGTGAGCGATCTTCAGCGCAGGCATGCTCGCGTGTGCTGCCGCTCGCGGGCGCGGAGGCAGCGGTATAAGCCGATCAGTGGCTGTGTGGGTTGCTGCGGCGAGTGGGAGGCTGCGTCTGGTGCGAACACGGGGTATCGTAGGGCAAAAAACTTATGTAACTACGAATGTATACATCTGTAATATGATCGTTTCGGACGCTTCAACCTGAGTTTGAAAGATCCTTCTTCCAGCACCACTTTTGACAGTCCGTAGTCATCTCTTGTTATCGTTTTGCCTCAATTCGGATATTTAAATTTGTTGCCACTAACCTTTTTAAAATAAATACACAGACATTACGTAGTATCACCACAAATAATTGCCACAAGCATTAAATACAATGAAATCCAAATATAACACACAATGGATAACGACGCTATCAGAAAAATCAAGCCATATCTTGAGAAGAAGATTGTCAAAGGATATGCATACTACCAGCTGGTGCGGAAAGCCAGAATCGATGGAAAGGTGGAGAGAGTCTTGTCTAAGCGTCTCGGGACTGCCGCGGCAATTGAACGTGTCTACGACGAACGAGATAATCTTATTACTAATTTAAATATCAAAAGCTTCGAATACGGCAGAACTGCTGCACTTATAAACATACCAGAAGAATTGAACTTCGTAGACACCGTAAACAAGCATATAACTAAGAACGAAGTCGATGATTTGGCAGTGGGTGCATATCTCAGGTTGATCATTCTCGGCAGATCGTGTGGACCATTGAGCAAGAATAAAACGGTTGATTGGTTCTCAAGGACGTGGATCAGATGAGATTGTTTTCAACGCTGTGTCTGGGTGATGTTCTGGAGGGCGCGAATCTCTGAAGATATCGGGGTGGATTATTTAGAATCTGTTGGTGGCAACAAAAAACAGGTGGCGAAGCCTTCATTTTTACGTAACTTTCAAAGTAAGGTTCAACACTCATACTTCTTGCAAGGGTGAGCATTTTAAGAAGATTCCTCTCCGCTTTCGGAAAAATCATCGTCCCGGAAGAAGTGGCAAAGGAAATGACAGTAGCGCAGAGTCTGGATGCAAGAATGCTGGAAAGAGAGATAAAAGAGGAGAGCATCATCGTGGAAAAGATAAGATCGAGTACAGATGGAATAACAGGGCAATTCAGACTGGACGCGGGAGAAGCAGAAGCGTACGTCCTTTACAACGAACTGCAGGCGAGGGTGATATTAACGGATGATGGGGAACTGATCAAGTTGTGCAAACTCTTCGAGATTCCATTCGTCAATGCTCTGGCAATCGTTGTACGGATGTTTGATCGCGGACTACTCACCAGAGAAGAGACATGCGAGTACCTGCGAAGACTGAATGATTACGGCAGATATTCCGGAAAGGTTTACAACATATTTAAGGAGGAAGCAAAATGTCCATGACAATCTCGGTCAGATATGAACCAAAACAGGATCTCGACTTCATCACAGGTGTTTTAGGACTCACCAGGTCAGAAACCCTGCGGAGTCTGATAGACGAGGGCAGGAAGATGAAAGCCCTGCAACTGTACAGGCATGGTAAGGTCAGTCTCGGACTGGGTGCGAAAGTAGCGAAACTCACATTGTCGGAGTTTCTTGATCTTCTCAAGGAGCATAACGTGAAGCTCAATATCGATGTCGAGGATGCTAAAAGCGCGCTTGCGTATTCGAGAGAGGATCTGTAAGCGGGGATGTAGCAGGGCGGCGGGGTTTTTGTGGAGGGTTTGCGAACCCGGGCTCGTTCGGGCGAGAATGTGGGGCAGGTGCACCTACGCCGCAGATCATGTGGATGGCGGCGCGGGCAAGCCCGGGTGCCGCCGGGGTGGGCGAGACCGGGCGCATCCCCCAGGATCATATGCATAGCGATATCTGATCCCGGATCCGGAGGTTGTCGGGCGTGACCGTTCGCCCCGGGGATCTGGCTGTTTTGTCGATCTGACATCACGGAGGTTTCCCGGGTGCGAGGGGCTGTGCCGGATAGAGTCGCCCGATTGTGTGTGCTGGTGGTGATTCTGCTGGTCTCGGGCGGGCAGGGAGTTCTGGCGTGAGATGGCATCTGTGCAGCGGTTCTGCGAAGAGGGTGGCAGATGGGTTACCTTTTTAGGTGGGAAGGTGGAGGATGTAAGTGGCGTCTCGGATGTTGATGATTATGAACAGGTACAATCAGACAAGAGGATCGAATGCGTTTCTGAGGGTGTTTAGCTGCGTGAGCAATGGTTGCGGCGGTGATGCTTTGTGGGCGCAGGGGCGGCGTGGGACGCGTGAGTATGTGTGTGGTTGGGGGTGATTGACATGATGCGGAATAATGCGACTGTTGCGGCGAGTGTAGTCGCGGTACTGCTATTTGTAGGGGCAGGGTGGGCATCGGCGGCGGTGATCACTGTGGATAAAAGCGGAGAACACATGATAGCATTGGAGGGTAGTGAAAGTAGTTTAGTAAAAGCCGGAGATATGTCACTTCTTTGGAAGAATGAAACTGGTTGGGCTTATTCTGTAGATATATCAAGTGATGGAAACTATGTGGTGGCAGGTTCTGGCAAGAATCTTTATCTTTTCGATAAAACAGGCGACCTAACGTGGAATAAGTCTATGGGTGATTACGTTTATTCTGTCGCTATTTCAAGTGATGGAAACTATGTGGTGGCAGGCTCTGGTAATTCGGTTTATTACTTTGATAAATATGGAAATCGTTTGTGGAAACACGATACAACTGATTTAATTTCTTCAGTTGGTGTTTCTGATGATGGGAATAATGTAGCATTTACTTCTTATGATGGCTATGTTTATTATTTTGATAAAACTGGTTTTCTATGGCAGTATGAAACTACAAATCCACCAAGCACTGTCAGCATGTCAGGCGACGGTGGAGAAATAGCCGTCGGATGTTATGAATGGGTTTATTATTTTGACATATTCGGTTTTGTATGGGATTATGAAATTGACGGACTGGACTCTTCGGAGATTAGTATATCAGATGATGGAGAGTATGTTGCAATAGCAAGTGGTTGGGGCAGTTCTTATTATTTTGATAAAGATAAAAATATTCTCTGGGAATTTGAACCTGAACAATGTGGAAATTCGGTTAAAGTTTCGAGTGATGGCGAGTATGTTGTGCTTGGATCCGGCTCATGGGGTGGAGGTAATGGATGGGTTTATTATTTCAGTAAGGATAGTAACATACCTATCTGGGAAAATAAAACCTTTCAATGTGTAGGTTCAGTAGATATTTCAAGCGATGGCGAGTATGTTGTAGCTGGATCACATCCCACTTGGACATTGTATTATTTCAATAATACTGGCGGTCTATTATTCGATTACCCAATTTGGGTCGAATCTGCCAAGATGTCAGGTGACGGAAAGTATATTGTTGCAGCAGGAAGCGGATGGGATGAGGATGACGGGGAAAGGAAGGAATGTGTGTATTTCTTTGGTCCCGCTACTGGTGATTCCGACGGCGACGGCGTCCCCGATGATATGGATAACTGTCCGAATACTCCGAATCCAGGTCAGGAGGATTCTGATGAGGATGGAGTGGGGGATGCGTGTGATAAATCAGACCTCATTCTAACAGATATTTGGTGGGATAAAGAGAATCCAAAAATAGGTGATGAAGTAACCTTCTCATACACCGTTGAAAATCGAGGTGCTGCTGATACCTCTACGGAGTTTAACAATATATTATATATCGATAGCGAACGCTGGGATTTATCTGCTAGAGGCAGTTTAGCCGCTGGAGAAAGCAAGGATAGATTTTTCACTCACACATGGACAGCAACTGCCGGGGATCATACCATAGAAGTGGTTGCAGATGGTTTTGGAGAAATCGATGAGGGTGATGAGACTAATAATGCTTCGATTAAAACTTTGGAAATAGTAAATTTGGAAGGATGGGTTATTTCAGATAACACTGGTGATGGAATTTATAATGCCACAGTCACTATTTCACCAAGGGGTATGACTGCAACAACATCACCAAATGGATATTATTCCTTTAAATTGCTCCCTGAAGGAGAATACACAATCACATCTAACAAACAAGGTTACACATTTGATTCTGTAACAGCTATTGTCTCCAATGATGCTGCAGCAACAGCACCAACAATCATAGGCCATATTGACCGGTCCATAATTAATGCAGAGATATTTCAAGAGCCAAAAATAGAAGAATTATATGGTTCTTATGTTGTTGGTGATCGAGTGCCTGAAATCACTTATATGATTAAAAATACTGGTAATATTAAACACACCTTTTATGCAGGGTATTCAGTAAGGGATGCTTATAATAAGTTTTGGGATGCCCCATATGAAGCTATTACTCTAAACCCGGGAGAGACCAAAGAAATAACATTGTCATGGGAAGTTCAAAATGATGCCTCGCTTGGTTATTATGATGTTATTATTGCGGTATGGGCGACTCAACAACTGACTTATTTATATGATGATCTGGATCGAAAGGAGTATGAAAATGTATTTAATGTTATCCCTGGCGATATATCCGTACCTGGTTGGTACTTAATGAGCAGCGACCAAACAGTAGATGTCGGAGGTTTATATTATACTGCAATACCTGCATATAATCCATCGCTTGTGAACAAATCGTGGTTAATTCTAAATGAAGCTGGCGAAGTTGAACAAGATTGGGAGACGTATAAACATGCAGCCGAAGCTGCTGCTATAGCATCATGGATAACTCCGGCTACTGCCAACGATTTGAGAGAAGTTCAAAATAATCTTACCAAATTCACGGATTTCTCGCTTCTCGCTAAGGTTGTTTTGTGGATTCGAGATACAGGTTCCTGGTTACTTGGAAAGTTTGCTCTGATGGCAGTTACTGGTGGTGGTTCACTTGCCAAAGATATGCCTCTTAAAGATGCTGTGGATGTGGCTGCAAAAGAGATAGCAGAAGAGGTAAGAGATAAATTAATAGACGAGATAACAGAGATGCCAGAATTAACTGAAAAAAAGATCAAAGCGATAATGTGGAATGTGGCAGTCAGTAATGTGAAAAGTGCCGCTAATAATTTAAGTGTCGCTGCAGAAGTAGTTGAAAATCATGAAGAAAATGCTCCATGGCGTTATATAGAAGCGCATTCGTACTATACTAATTACAAAGAAGGTGCAATAAAAGGATGCACTAATATGAATCTAACAACGGGGTTACAACCCGGTTCTGATTTTATTCCTCAAATAACGGACGTAACTAAAAGTGCGATTGAAGGAGCATCCGGTGGCATCATAGATTTTAATGAGCTTGAACTGCTAGATGCTATAAGTGATTTAGATGCGGTAATAAATAGTGCCATAGTACAACGTAAGTATGTAGAGATGTTTGAAGAAATGGAAATGGAATTCAATGAATCTGCTAAGCAACTTCAGGAAGCTGCTCTAAAATCCCCAAAGACTAAAGGATCGATTAAGTGTCCTGCAAATATCCATGTATACGATTATCAAGGAAGGCATGTAGGTCTAAATGCTTCAGGTGGAGTCGATTTGGAAATACCTGGTGCATATTACACAGGTCCTGATTCGGAACCCGAGAGCATTGTAATATTTGGTCAAAGTGAAGATATTATTTTCAAAATAGGGGCTTTAGATGCCGGTGAATTTAATTTCACACTTGCACAGAGCACAGAGACAAAAACCACAACAGTAACTTACCTGGATGTTCCGATCACCGAAACCACAGTAGCAACAGTTGACGTGAGCGAAGCAAATCCAACGTACCTAATGGATATCGATGATGATGGCGATGCCACACCAGAGGATACAATAGAACCAGATTCGATCGAAATAATAACAGTGTTCCCCTATGATCATGATAGGGATGGCATTGTAGAAGATGACATCGACGATCTTATTATGGCTACAGATGCGTATCTTGGATTCAATACTATCAGTGAATATGACCATGATGGGGACGGCATTGTAGAAGATGATATTGACGATCTTATTATGGCTACAGATGCTTACCTTGGATTTATTACATGTGAGTAGGAGGAACGAAAGAAATGAAAAAAATAATAGAGCTGTCATTGATTATCTTATTTCTGTTATCGTTTACACTTCCAGCAAATGCAGCGACAATAGCCCTTGTTAGATCAACGGTGGAATATGCAGACAATGTTGAGCAGGGCGGAATATTAGAATTTGTATGGAACACTCCAAGTCTAAGCAATGAAGAGGTTCGATATCTCATAAATGATATACCTTCCGAGTTTGATGTGGGTGAAGCAAATGTTGAGATAAGTTCCAATATGGGAACTTTCGATAAAATTATTAAGTCTTATAAAATTGTCTTGAGGTCCACTACCGCACTTAATGGGAACCTTGAGGTGAAAATTAACATATCTATACCATCTGATTGTCCAGAGAATACGTACACTCTTAACATATCTGAAATGGTTGGTTCTGACAGCGATATGTTAAATCCTTCAAGTATTGACATTATTGTTCAAAAATCCTCGACCAATCCACCATCCGCCACCGTCCTCCACCCCAACGGCGGCGAATCCATCCCCATCGGAACGCAAGTGCAGGTGAGCGCACACGCAACCGATGACACCGCAGTAACGAGCGTAACCTTCTCTTATTCGAGCAATGGCGGATCAGACTGGAATCCAATCGGAGCAGGAACAATAGTTTCAGGAACATCTAAGGATGGGATATGGAACAGAACATGGGACACGAATGGACTTGGTGCTGGCTCGAATTATCTGATAAGAGCGGTTGCGGATGATGGCACATCCACAAGAGAAGATCAGTCAGACAGCACGTTTTCGCTGACATGCACATCACCATCCGCGTCGGCACTCAACGACCCGGGCACCACCGACACCGATGGCAGCTACACGGTCAGCTGGAGCAGCGTCAGCGGTGCAACCAGTTACACGCTTGAGGAGGATACGAGCGGTTCGTTTGGCAGTCCAACCGTTGTCTATTTCGGGTCCGGCACGTCGAAGTATATCACTGGCAGGAGAGATGGCACGTACTATTATCGTGTCAATGCGTGCAACGCGTGTGGGTGCAGTGGGTGGAGCAATGTGGAAGATATTGAGGTATCGATATCACATGAAGGGGAGGGATGGAACAGGACTTTCGGAGGCGCTGATCGTGACGTGGCATATTCTGTCCAGCAGACCTCTGACGGTGGTTTCATTCTCGCAGGATATACAGACTCGTACGGTGCAGGTTCCTCTGATTTCTGGCTGGTCAAAACCGATTCCAGTGGTAATAAGCAGTGGGACAAGACCTTTGGAGGTGCTGACTCTGATATTGCACGCTCGGTCCAGCAGACCTCTAATGGTGGCTATATCCTTGCGGGATGCATGGACTATTCTGCTGCGGGCATGTATGATGCCCGGCTGGTGAGAATAGATTCCAGTAGAGCTATTCTATGGGATGTGACCCTTGGAGGGACTGGCTGGGATACGGCAGAGTCGGTCCAGGAGACCTCTGACGGCGGCTTCGTCTTTGCAGGATATACTGGCTCTTATGGTGCTGGTTACTATGATGCATGGCTGGTGAAAGTGGACTCCAACGGATGCATCCAGTGGAACAGGACTTTTGGAGGGTCGGGAAGGGATGTGGCATATTCAGTCCAGCAGACCTCTGACGGCGGCTATATCATTGCAGGGTCTACACAACCGCAAGGGGGCTATCTCCTTTCCACAGGATTCATGAATTCGCTTGGTATCGATTTTGCTGATGTTTGGTTGGTGAAAACCGATTCAAACGGAAATAAGCAGTGGGACAAGACTTTTGGAGGAAATGATTGGGATGCGGCAGAGTCGATCCAACAAACCTATGACGGCGGCTTCATCCTTGCCGGATACACGAAATCGTACGGTGCTGGAGACCCTGATTTCTGGTTGATAAAAACTTATTCAAACGGAAATAAGCAGTGGGACAAGACCTTTGGCGAAACTGACGACGATTATGCATACTCTGTCCAGCAGACCTCTGATGGTGGTTATATCCTTGCCGGTGTTACGGAACCACATAGTGACGCCCCTGCCCCCCTCTCAGAATCCATGAGTCCTTGCGGTGCTGGTGGTTCTGATGTCTGGTTGGTGAAAACCGATTCGGAAGGGGGCAAGGAGTGGGACAAGACTTTTGGAGGAACTGACGACGATTATGCATCCTCTGTCCAGCAGACTTCTGACGGCGGCTATGTCCTCGCTGGATACACGAAATCGTACGGTGCTGGCGGCTCTGATTTCTGGCTGATTAAACTCGGCACTGCAGCACAGATGCGCGGCGACCTAAACCACGACGGTATCCTCACCCCCGCCGACGCCGCAATCGCGCTCCGTCTCGCAGCCACCGGCGGCTGGGACGCGAATGCAGATGTGAACCACGACGACTACATCACCTCGCTCGACGCTCTGATGATCCTGCAGGCGACGGCTGATGCAATAGATTTATGAATCCCACCTCTCAGAAACATCATGCAATGAACGCTTATGAATTTCAGGCAACAGTGATGCCAGACCACAAATTAAGCATCCCTGGCGTATTATTTGGAAAATTTGAGACGCACAAAACGATTCGGGTGATCGTTTTGATCAACGAATCCGCAGATGAAGAACCTGCATGGGCACACCTGACCGCCGAGCAATTCCTCGCAGGATATGATGATTCTGATGCCGTTTATGATCAATTGGAATAAGACCTGCGGAACTATCAGCTTGGTGAAATCGTCCTGCTCGCATTTCCTTATGCAGATCAACGTGGTGTTAAGCGGCGTCCGGCACTCGTGCTGTTGGATACCGGGAATGGTGACGTTGTGGTGGCACGGGTCACGAGCCGGCAGATGCAGACCAGATACGATGTGAAGTTGATCGAATGGAAACCGGCTGGACTTTTGCTGCCATCGGTTGTACGATTGCACAAGTTGGCAACATTGCAAAAAACGTTGGTGGAACGACAGTTGGGTGTTTTGACGACAAAAGACTCGTTGAGGGTAAAAGCAAAGATTCAGCAGATATGGGCATCTGTTTGATGTTTCTAACCAGGTCATGCGACCTCAACTCCAATGGCATCCTCACCCCCGCCGACGCCGCGATCGCACTCCGGCTCGCAGCCACCGGCGGCTGGGATCCCGCGGCAGACGTGAACCGCGACAGCCGCATCACATCCCTCGGGCGCGCTCATGATCCTGCAGGCGGCGGCTGAAACATAGACATAACGCGCAAGCAAGTGTAGAGACTTTTTAATTTTTTCTGGGTGGACTCTGATTATGGCGAAGAAGATACCACAGAGGACACGGGCGTGCCGAGATAAATTCATACTCGCCAGCTGGTGAAAATCCAGCCTGAGGAAAGGTTAGCCACCACCTCAGAACTGAACCCCACACCCGGCCTGGTAACAGGCTGATGTGAAGCTGGGGGGATGGGATGCCAGGCCACAATCGAAAGGTGAAGGTTATAAGCCCCGAAATTCTGATGATTCTGGAAGCCGACGTTGTCTGTGTGACGGAAGGCAGCATTCACACCACCGTTAGTCCAATCCTCCGGTCTTGGAATATAGCAGAGAGTTCTGGGACATTGCGAGGTGATGTGAGTCCAGCGGGGTCTCAGACCGTAGCATGGTATCAAACGGAGACTATGGGAACTCGGGAGGCCCAATATGCTCTCCTTATGCTCCCTACAAGAGCAGGAGTATGTGATGTCAAGCCTATAGACGGTAAGTCATCACAAATGGCATATTGGGAGTCGGATCAGCTCATACTACCGTTGAAGCAGGGTAATTCCTGTGGAGGGAAGGGGCTGACAGGAGTGCGCTGGGCAGCAAGGACACATCTACCACACCCAGAGGTGGGCTGTAGATGATAACAAAACTGATGTCCAAAACTCTAAAAGTTCTTATGGCGATAGCCATAAGAGCAAAAGGAGATCCAAAATGCAAGTTCACATCGTTAGCACACTTGCTTACAGAGGATTTCCTAAAAGAATGTTTCAGGGAGTTAAAGAGAGGTAAATCTCCTGGTATTGACGGAGTAACAGTAGGAGAATATGCGAAGAAGCTGGATGAGAATATCGCAGATCTGGTGGCAAGGCTCAAAGCAAAGCAGTACAAGCCTCAACCGGTCTTGCGCGTCTATATTCCAAAGCCAAACGGCGAGAAAAGACCGCTCGGAATCCCCGCTGTCGAGGACAAGATTGTTCAGATGGCAATCAAGAAGATTCTCGAAGCGATCTTTGAGCAAGATTTTATAGACACATCCTATGGGTTTCGCCCCAATCGGAGCTGTCACGATGCTCTGAAGAAGCTCAACAAAACCATCATGACCGGTCCGGTCAACTTTGTGGTGGATATGGACATCTCGAAGTTCTTTGACACAGTGGATCACAAGCGATTGATGGAATGTCTGAAGCAGAGGATCGTAGACCCATCTTTGCTGCAACTGATCGGTCGTTTCCTTAAATCTGGCATAATGGAGGAAGGAAAATACTTTGAGACTGAAATGGGCACCCCACAAGGTGGGATTCTGAGCCCCGTACTCGCTAATGTATATCTCCACTATGCACTCGACAAATGGTTTGAAGATGAGGTAAAGCAACAGCTACTCGGTTATGCACAACTTATCCGATATGCGGATGACTTTGTCGTTTGCTTCGAGAAGGAAATCGAAGCCAGAGTATTTGGAGACGATTTGAGGCGGCGTATGGGTAAATTCGGACTTACGATATCCGAAGAGAAGAGTACGATTATAGAGTTCGGACGATGCCCATGCACGAGAGCGAAGCGAAATGGCAGAAAATGCGAAACCTTTGATTTTCTCGGGTTCACACATTTCTGCGATATATCTCGTAAAGGCAAATTCAAGCTTGGGCGGAAGACATCACGCAAGAAGTTCAGACAGAAGATGACGGAAATGAATATATGGCTGAAGCGTATCCGAAATCTTGTTGAACTGAAGATATGGTGGAAGGTTCTGGGGATAAAGTTACTTGGACACTACCGCTACTACGGAATGAGCGGTAACTCCCGCTGGATGCAAAACTTCTACCATCAGGTCGTGAGACTCGCCTTTAAATGGATTAATCGTCGCAGCCAGAAGAAGAGCTACAATTGGGCTCAGTTTAATCGTTTTCTCCAATTTAATCCACTCCCGAAGCCGAAGATATATCACTCGTTGTACAACCTGATTCCGTAGAGGATGTGCTTCTGAAGAGCCGGATGAGGGAAATCTTCAAGTCCGGTTCTGTGAGGGGGCGCATAGTAGCCTCGGGGCTATTACCCCGGAAAGAGGTGCGCTATGTGCCCTACTTGACAGGGCACAGAGAGTTGCTGTTTTCTCTGTGTCCTCTGTGCGCTCTGTGGTTTTCCAAAACCCAATTCCCAGAAGATAATAAAAAATCTCCAAGTGTATTTGTGCGGGTTTCGCGGCACCATACAGATATCACAAGCATGTCCCGTACAGTTCCTTCCGCCTCGCTTCGAGATTCTCGATATCACGTCCTGCATACTCAGCGGCGGTTATGACCCTCTTCCCGGCATCATCTGCTGCCCCATACACCGGTGCGATCCTCTCCCGGTACCTCAAATCGCGCATAAAATGATGATCAGGAATGATCGTGTGTGCTGGCGTCTCGATGATGACCCGTATCATATTTTCGATGCTTGATTCGAGGCTTTTCTTCGAATATCTGAACCCGAGCATGTACGTCATCGGTCCATCCAGTATGACAACATCCGGCTGCTCATCGATCACGAATCGTATCTGATCGGGCATCGCCGGACCCTCGACATCGCTTGTGTGGATGAACTTCTCGCCGCCGCATTCGATTGATGTCTGCACCACAAACCCAAGTCTCGGGTTCGTTCCGTGGCACACAGCATCTGAAAATCGGATCAGGGTCTTGCCATGCCTGAATTCGCTTCCATCCGCAGTTTTTATGGATTTCGGGATGTCTTTTAACTTTTTCAGGAAATACGCTGCTCTTCTGGTCTGGCTCTTGTTTATCTTCTCTTCAGGATGTTTTATGTACAGAATTTTATCTTCATAGTGGGATCCTCTA
>JGI12150J12686_103315_pt3 | contig 12126 bp, 14 predicted proteins | sample ANMFosRound1_FD_12686 | JGI IMG/M metagenome (IMG submission 12686)
CCTCCTCGAGTGCCTCCTCGGACAAAGTCCTCAGTGCCTAACGAGCAAGCTCAGCCACCACTCCCAGCGGTCGGCTGCAAGCGCTTGTTATGTGCCTCAAAAGGGTATGGTTCCATTTACTTCGCTTTTAGTGCTTTAAGTAGCATCTCGTAGCCATCTGGTTTAAAAAGATCCACCCATTGCCGCGAGGCAATTCGGTCATCCACGGTACACTGCTCAAGTCTTGTTGGGATTAGAAAGATGGCTCCGTCAGGCATCATGTCTAGCACCTCTAGAGCAGATTTAATTTCTTTGTGGCCGTAAGTTCTTTTCTGAAAGTGACGGGAGATACAGGCGATAAAAAAATCAGCCGTCTCGATTGAACGCCTGATTTCAAGTCTCCAATCTTGACCTGGAACCAATGACTTCTTGTCCATCCACGGTGAGAAACCATCGCGCTGAAGCCTCTCATATAGCTGCTCAACCTGTTCGCGATCCGGGCCTGCGTAACAAAGAAACACCTTCGATGTTGGGATCTCTTGCTCTTTTGGCCGCCTCTCAGGATCTATGGTGCGAATGATATTCTCTTTCAGCGATTCGCCAACACTGGTGGCGAGATGTGCACGATCGTCAGGAGTGAGTATTGAGCTACCGTAAGACTTCACAATCGGATGGAGTTGTATACGCCCTTCTTCATCAAAGTGAATGAAACCGCTGTTCTTTAGCCATGCTATTGCCTTCTTTACTTTTCCATTCCCGAAGCGGCCGAGCAGCAGAGGTACTGTTTCAGATGTAACCACCTGGTCCTCTGGCAAAAGACTGAGAATTTGGAAGAGTTTTTTCGCCTCTTCGTCTCGAATTGATTCATACGCTCGTTTAAGGGATCCCGCGACCGATTTCTCCGCATGTCGGTTAAGATGCAGTGCGCTAGCCTCACTCTCATCGATGCTTGTCAAAGTCCCAAGTGACTTGAGTTTTTCAAGATAATCTCCGACGCTTTGCTGGGATTCGAGGGCAAGGTAAGATCCAGCCAAGTTGATTGCAAGCGGAAGATATCCTAGCTCTCGACAGAGTTTAAGAGCTTCTTTGTGTTCAGGGGTAGCGGAATCTTTGATCTCAGGTCGGTTTGAAACCTGGGTGAACAATGACATCGCGTCAGATTCAGATAGCGTCTCAAGTTGTTGTCTTAAGACTCCTGATGCAGAGAGACCTGCAAACCGTGAAGTAATCAAAATCTCGCATCCGCAATCCGCCAGAGAAAGATTCCCAACAAGCGGTTCATTTAGCAGGCTTGGGCGGTCGAGATCATCAATGATAATGAGCGCCCGCTGTCCTTTACGAAGCGCTTCAAGGAATGCACGAGCAGCGATTGCTGTTTTCGTGTCTGGTTGGGCTATGCCATGAGACAATGCAAGGCGTGCAAACTGGGGAAGAATGCCCTCTTGACCGTTAAGCCAGTAAATACCGCCTGGAAAAGAGTATCGAGAGCGATGGGCATACTCAGCAGCAAGACTCGTCTTTCCGATCCCTGCCAAGCCGACTATTGAGACAGCTTTAGGGGTGCCATTTTTTCTTTCGAGAAGATCATTCAGCTGCCTAATCTCCGCCTCACGGCCTGCGAAGTGTGATGAACGAGGTATTGGGACTCCAAATACAGGGCCTCGCGACGCCTCCGTAATCTTTTCTAATACTCCAGGATATGCATCAAGCTCCGATGCGATACGGTCTGGATCCCAAAGCTCTACAGCTGCAATCGAACCTGTTATGGTCTCGGCAGTCGATGACCAATGTCTGAAATCATCTAGAGCACTCGGAACCGGATGTTGCGCGCACATTAGGATAAACCGATCTAAAAGATGCGGATAGTGGATCAGGTGACGGAGCGTTTCGCGGAGCGCTCCGACAGTCAATCTGCCTGTTTTGCATTGAACACCGACGCTGTTCGATCCGATCATTGCTTCAATATCTATACCTTGGTCGGGATCGGAGACTCCACCACGTCGCGTAGCATTTTCTGCTTTAAAAGATCTCGTTACAAGCTCCAAACAGAGCCGCTCAAACTCGTCAGGGGTTAGTCCCTTCAGACGAATCGGATTCATCCCTTATTCACACCTTTGACACATAAGTAACATTGTTTTTATCCTTATTCTATCATTTCATGAGCATATAAATAACTACATAAAATTTAATTTTGTATATATGTAATTACAATTTACTTAAAAAGCCCTCCATTCCTCGCCATACGTCCACCTACGTCTTTTATTACATAGAACAGGTGGGCTTATCCTTCTTTACCATTAATATCCCTTACGGTGCGCCGTCACCATGTACACTTGGCATCACTGTAGAAGGCTTTGAAAACCGCGGTTGAAAAAAGCAGGGATTACGAAAAATGCCTCTGTTCATACACTAAGACATAGCTTCGCGACACATTCATTGGAAAAGGGTTATGACATCAGGACGATTCAGGAACTTTTTGGGGCATCAAAACGTGAGTCCCACTATGATCTATACCCCTGTTGGCTACGAGGAATGTTCTCGGTGTTCGCAGCCCGCTGTCCTGTATACGTTGCAAACATTTTCGACATTGCTCCTTGTTAGATAAGATAACGTCCAAGCTCAGCGGCTGGGCCGTAGCTGCGACAGCTGCGTAGGCAGGTCCGTTGCAGCACTTAGTTAGCACTTATAATCTCTTGCGCAAAGATTCATCTAATTCATCCTTTTGAAGACGTCCCTGATTTATCGCATCATAGAGGAGTTTCTTAATGTTACCCTTTGTGTATCGCAAAACCTTTCCTTCCTTCAGTATATGGACTATCTGCTCTGCAACAGTGCCAAGTGTGCGATACGTTAAGTCACAAATGTCAATGTGTTGACCAAATATATCCTTTAATGGTGTACTGCCTGGAGTTGATTGTAGCCTAATTCTGTTACTTTCAAGAGACGAAGGGTCCAAACAAACCACATCTATGGTATCGAGATGCTGATGCGATGAGACAATGGCAAGAACTGCATCTTCAATCGCCTCCTCCGCTACTTGCCATGCAGACAGAGCGTTCCCACTAGTTTTCAAACTGGTTATAGCATCAGCAGAAACGTCTTCTACGCTGAAGGTATCATTATTGAGGATATCATTCTGCATCCATTTAGCGTTATCAATTTTTCTAACAAGAAGACTCATTGTACCCCAAACTCTTTCTCTAAATCTTTAATTACTTGACTAAGGTACTCCTGCATCCAGCTCTCAGTACATTTTACGTTCCTTAGTATGTTCAGAGATTCAATTGTGCCCCAATTTTCGAAGGCTCGTATACCACATTCCCGAACCTCAGAATTAGCATGAGACAAAGCAGCTAGTGCCATTGTGGGTCCTTGAGGATAAATCTCGGGATATTGGAGGTGTGATACTACCTGCAGCAACCCGATGACAACCCTAATATCGGAGAACTGCTCTATATAAATTGCGTTCAGCCACTCCTTTGTAACTGCCTCGTTCGGCTCCATAAGTTCTCTCACGAATAAATCTGCCGAAGAATCAAAGCCATATTCAAAGTCCTGCTCGCAAATTATCCGAAGGAGTTCTTTAGTATAGTTCTCTTTGAACTGCCGTAGGCGTCGCCTGTTTAAAGTATTTTCCGATACACCTCCCGAACTGTCGCTAAGATCGATTAGATCTTCGAGTACAGGTTCATGGGTTGTTCCTGCCTGTAATGTTGTTTGCCCGTAGGAGGGAACAGGTTCTTCTTTAACTTTGCCGGTATCTTGTGTGGTCAACTTATATTTCTCAGACATCCAAAAAAACCTCCACATCTTTCAATATTTGATTGCGAATCTCATTTGCACCAGAGAAGAATGATCCAATCGCATCAACGCTAAATCTCGTTTCTTGATTTCCTTGAATAGTATTTATATCAAAGCCAATTTCGATGCGGTCAAACTCCAAAATATTATCAGGTTGCATTAGTTGTCCCCTGACTCGATTTATATTCGTTATAACGTTTATTGATTCTTGAATACCGTTTATCTCTAATGTCATTCTTGCTACGGAACGCGTATTCCATTCAAACGGAGGGTTATCCCCATAGAAGGGTATTTGCTTGAAAAGCTTATCATAGATGTCAGCAAGCTTCTCTTGGGGCATCTCTTTGAGCAGGCCACTCGTTATCAACGAGATTCGATTTCCTTTCTTCTTGAACTCTGTTAGGATCCTAGTAAAGAACTCGTGGGCTTGCTCTGCGAATTCCTCAGCCGTTCCTAAGTTCGATCCTTTAGGATCAGTGGCATTCTTTTCAATGTCGAGACGATGAGTGGCGAAATGAAGGTTCCACTCATTGTTCTGACTCGATAGTAGCAAGCGCGTCTGGGGTCGAGGAGTTTGCGGGGAAATCTCCTGGAATGTGCTGGGAAGGAGGTTTTTGTCCTTGAACAGCATAAGCAAGTTAGAGCTGACTTCTGGAGACGGACCGAGGTCGGCTAGATTTCCGAAAAAGCTCGCTTGGTATCTTCCGATTCTGTCAAACATATTTCACTCCTAATTTGAGTCGCTTCTCTGAACACTGTGCTAACATTGTTTTTTATCGCTATTTTATTTTTCAAGTATATAAATAACCATGGTAATTTGGCATACATCTAAGACTATCAGAGACTTAAAAATTCTTTCATCGCGTGCTCTACGTCCACCTGCATTTTCTAATACTTTTAATTTTCGACATTGCTCCTTCCTAGATAAGATAACGGCGCGGCTAAGCGGTTGGCAAATGAGTGCAGCGGATTTGCCAGTCCGATTTCAGCCGCGGGTTATGCCAAATTATTTCATTGTTTTCCTAATGCCTTAGCGATTTGTTATGTCTTCCCGCTTTACTACACCCAATTAACCTCAATATTTCCTCTTTCATTTATACCACAAGAGACAATTTCCCTCGTATCTTCAGGAATAACAGTAGTCATCTCCGATCCTTGCGGGCCGCGCAGACTTCAGCCCAAAAAGCGCTGTCTTGGTTCTCGACATCAAATCTTCCATCCGTCACAAGGGCCTCAAGAAGATCCTGTTCTGTGAATAGCAAGTATCCTTTCATAATGATTACTCTATTATTTCTCAATTATGTATAAATAACCGTATATAAAGGCAATTCAAAGTCCATCAGAGGCTAATGCAACATTCAAAATACGCCTATTTTCTCCTTTATCACCGATATTTCGTGCTCTATACGTTCAAATCGCTCTTCCATATATGACTTCAAATCCTCTCTTAAGCCTTTTACTTCACTTAAAGTTTCATCTTGTTTTTCCAGCAACGGATCCTGTTTTTCCAGCATCTTACCCGTGTCCTTCTTTATCGCCTTTTCCGTAGCGAGCATTTCCATGCCGATGTTCACGAACTTGCCCATCTGAGCAAGCATGAAACTCTGTGCAAATCGCTCTATTGGCTTAATCTTGCCTTCATACTCCTCTGTTTCTATATCTTCCACGTCTGCCCGTTCAGGTCTCTCCTGTTCCACGAACTCCACGAATTTAGCTACTTCTGCCTCGTCACCACCCACAAGAACCTCCACCGCTCTTTCTACGTTCCGTGCCTGGAATTCGGCAATGTCTAGTACTTCCGCATGCTCGTACAAAAATAATCGAAATCCTATATCATGAACAACATCCCCTTTTATTACTAATCGCCTTTTCATCTCTGAAAAACATCACCCACATTTATGATAGTTGTTATTAAAGTTAATTCCTCAGGGATATCTGCATTACTCACCAGGTATACAGATATGAAAGCTTTACCAAATAACACACTTTATTTACAATCTGTGGTATGAACAAAGAAGAAGCCAAAAAGCTAGTCAATAATACGTTAACCGCAGGCAGGCAAGCCCTCTTTGAGCCGGAAGCGAAAGCTCTGGTATCTGCATGGGGCATACATGTGCCAAAATCCGTCTTGATCGACGGGCTTGAGGATGTGGCACTTAAATCAAAGGAGATTACTCCACCTCTTGTTCTCAAAGTGGTATCGCAAGACATCCTACATAAAAGAGAGTTCGGTGGGGTAATAACAGGTATAAATGATAGCGAAGAAGTGAACATTGCCTTGAAAGAGATGAAGCGGACTCTTGCGGAAAAGGCACCAAAGGCAAGGATAGCGGGCTTTCTTTTGGAGGAGACTGCCCCCACGGGGATAGAGTTGATAATAGGTGGCTTGAGGGATCCGCAATTTGGGCCTGCTGTTATGTTCGGCACAGGCGGCTTTGCCGTGGAACTCGTTGCGGATGTGAGCTTCCGGCTCGCACCACTGAACAGAGAAGAGGTTTTTGATATGATGCGAGAGGTAAAGAGTTATCCACTCTTGACAGGATTCAGGGGTTCTAAGCCCGTTGACCTGGCGAAACTGGCATCCACCGTTATGAAACTGTCTGAAATCTTACTGGAGATAGAAGAGATAAAAGAAATAGAAATAAACCCACTTTTGGTTTATGAAGAGGGTGCGGTAGCAGTGGATGCGAGGGTGGTGTTACAATGAAGATATTTTTAGATTTGCGGATGAGTTAGGGCCAGCAAAGGTTATTCACGTTTAGTTATCGGTGACGATGTTCATAACTGCTCCCCAGTCTCTCCAAAAACATATACACCTGCAAGACATTTAAATCTGTAAAACCCACGCGACCTCGAGTTTGGTGTCGGTGGTAGAATAAGCACAAGGTACAGCTTCCCGCACTTTGGACACTGAAAATTTGGTCAAGCACCACTGAAAGCATACCCTACGTTTATGCCATTTCATATAACGTTTTGCGGATAAAAGAAGTTGCCGAAGGCAATTTAAGCGAAGTCTTTTATCCGCTGTTGTGCGAAGTTGTCCTTACATTTTCCCAGCAATGATTATTGCTCTTGATTGGCAAAAACATCTTCGTTCTCGAGACACTGGGCCGCAATCCACCTGAGCAGAGGAAGTTCGTCAGCAACTATGTGCTCATCCTCCGTCGCAGGTGTAATCCGAGCTTCTGCCCTGCCACGCCTTATCCTTTTAGAGTGAATACAAGCATTTCTTATGCTATAAAGACGATTGGAATATGCTTTGATAATGTCGGAAGCAGACAGGTCCAATGGTGATATTGTTTCACCGCTCGATGTGAGACGCGGACGACTTACCCTGTTTTGGGACTCCGAACCGATTGCTTCAATGGCAGTATTCAAGTCTGATGCTCTAACTGTACAGCGAATCACAGCCTCGAGTTGTTCAGATTCTCTCCTCGCGGTAATCCCCAAGATGTTAGCAGCGTCTTCAAAAAAGTATTCAAGCACATTATAGAAGTTTTTAAATTGGGAGACAGGGGCATGGTCTCGCAAGGCACAGAAGTAATACGACAGCAAGGAAGGATCATGGTATGAGGTAATAACAAGCTCTTCCTGGTGTACCTTGAAGTTACTTGCAGAGGCAAAGCCGCGACTAACTTGATAATAAGAACTACCGATCCTGCTTTCTCTAGGACGTACTACTTTGACAATGTCACATTTAATAAAGTGCCAATAAACTATTTATAGGGTATTCTTCCTGTGAATAGTAAATGAGCAATGAATGTCAACAATCGGTATTTGAGCCTGAACGATGGGGCTTATCAACTGGAAGTACGCAAAATCTTGCTCAGCGTTTTTTTGGACTTTGGCGGAGATTCCAAGTGCGGTTTAAGTCAAAAACACGTGATACCAGTGAATATGCGTACTGCTACATGGGTGGACAGCTAAAAATGGAAGAAAAGCGTAATTTTGCTAATATCGGGTGCAATACGGGGGTATCTGAACAGAACATGCAGCATTTCATGTCTAACTCCCCGTGGTCGGCGCAAGGAGTGATACAGCAGGTGCAGGAGGAAATTGCGGCTACACCAGGGTTAGGACCGGGTGGTGTGCTTATCCTGGATGAAAGTGCAAATAAGAAGGCGGGGGATAAGAGCGCAGGTTCAGGACGGCAATACAACGGACGGCTGGGAAAGGTAGATATGAGTCAGGTGGGCACCTTTCTGGCTTATGCCAACGGATCGGTGTGGACTTGGGTGGATGGGGAATTGTATCTGCCGGAATATTGGTTTGCGCCTGAGATGGCGGAGTTGTGCGAAAAACTCGGGATCTCAGATGAACGGAAGTTCGAGACGAAGATAGAACTCGGCTGGAAGATGATCCAGCGGACCCATGCAAATGGTCTCCGCTTCGAGGCAATTTGCTGCGATGATTTCTACGGGCAAAGCAGTGACTTCCGTGCAGAAATGAATGGCGCAAACTATGACTATATGGCAGATGTCCCACAGAATACGCTGGTCTACCTGAAACGACCCGTTGTGGGCGTACCTGAAGCCCAACCTGGAAGACATGGTCGCAAACCATCCCGGTCTCGTGTATTATCGGCGGATAAGTCTCTAAAAGTATCTGACGTTGCCCGCTTGGAAGACACGAACTGGCACCGCGTTCGGGTGCGCGATACCGAACGAGGTGAGTTGAACGATGAGTTTGCGGCACGGCGTGTCTGGACCATCCACGACAACGAACCTGTTCAGGAATGGCTGGTGATGCGACATGAAGGCGGTGGAAAATGTACGTATTCGATGAGCAATGCCTCTCCTAACACACCCTTCAAACGCCTTGCATGGCTAAAATGTCAGCGATACTTCGTGGAACGTGCCAATCAGGATGCAAAATCAGAACTGGGATGGGACGAACTGGAAGCACAGAAGTATCTAGCGTGGATGCACCATCTGGCACTGACTATTCTTGCCCTCTGGTTCGTTACGCAGACAAAAATCGAGTGGGCGGAACAGTACGCTCGCGATCCAGCTCTGTTGCAACAGTTCGAGGTGGACGTGCTACCAGCGTTGTCCACATCGAACGTACGAGCTCTGTTGCGTGCCGTCATGCCGCTACCGCAGCTAACGCTTGCTGAGGCTACAGCACAGGTAGCTAAACATTTAGTCAATCGAACGCGATCGCGTAAAAGTAGAATGAATGACCGACATCGAAGCTCTTGAGTCGGCTGCAACAACCTGAAGCAAGCGAATCAACGAAAGTTTATGATGAATTCGTCCGGGGTCGGGTAGTTTGGGCTATCTACAGAATTTCGCCATACATTGCTTGTTCTTAGATTCTTTGCACGGTGAGTGGCTATTTTGGATGTCCTCTGAGGGATGCTAAGATTCTTTTCAGTATCTGGCTTCGTATCGAGAGAAAAAGGGGAATATTTTCAGATTGATAATCAATATATCGCAATGCTGCAGAGATACTTTTTATTAAAATTGATAATAATTTGACATTGTCAAACTACTTCGAACATTCGTACCTGTTCAAGACTGAGTGGCTTGGAACGCGTTTTTATGATTGGCAACTGCGCCTCACCTGTTCCCAAACTTACGTGCCTCTGCGTCCGTACAAACACAGTACCTTTCATGGCCTCTTCTAAACTTTTCCGATACTCCTCGTGTATAGGTAGAAAGTAGCAATTAAATAAACACCAATCTTCCCATGAATCAGTTACTTCATGCTTGTCGTCTCTGCAAAGTTTAACGCTCTCGTCGTTAAGCGTGTCTAGCACAAGGCATTCAGTCATTCTCCAATCGTACTCGAAATAATGATAGCAAGGATCGTTACGCCAAAAGATGAACTCAGAAATTTTGCTAGTTATTTTGGAATCAGGATATATCTTGGAGTATGCAAACAAATAGTTATCTATAACGTATTCAAGTTTTCGCATTAGTTCCTCTTCCGACTCTGCAGAAGGCATATCGTCGGGAGATTCAAATTGGACTCGTGCGACACATTCGAGCCGCTCCAAAAAATAAAAAGCTTGGGCGGTCAAGATCGGTTCCCCAAGCAGACTAGGAGTTATTACCATAGGGAACCGAAGTCCAGTAAAGAAGACTATTTTGCCCAACCCCCGGGAATTGGTTAACGGGATGTCATAAATCAAACCCATTCTTATCTCCTCATATCATAAACTATATTTAGATCGTACTATATTCTCCCGAGCTGTAAGTCCTTTATCAATAGGGCACAAGGCAATTTCGCACAACTTAGTTATATCCGCAATATTTCGTATATCCTTCCCTTTTGGCAGTATATCTGAAGTACTTCGTATATACATCACTATGGCTGAACCTTCTTTCTCCTTTATTTTCCTTCCTTTCATTCTGCATTTCCCATTATTCTCTCTCTGATTTATGCCTTATATAAATTCATGCTTTCCACTCATAAGGATTAAGCTCATGGAAAGCATTTCAAATATAAGAACATAAGAGAATTTTAGATGTGGAGGGATAGTTGATGGAAGATATTTTTAGATTTGCGGATGAGTTAGGGCCAGCAAAGGTTATTCACGTTTATGAGCCTTCGGTGGGGTTAAAGGCAGTTCTGGTGGTGGACAACGTAGCCCGAGGACCGGCAATCGGCGGATTGCGGATAGCTCCTGACGTGAGTACGGAGGAGTGCTTCCGGCTGGCACGTGCTATGACATTGAAGAACGCGGCTGCCGATCTGCCTCATGGAGGTGCCAAGTCAGTAATCTACGGTGATCCAAAGATGCCTACAAAAGAGAAGGAGAGCCTGATTCGGGCCCTTGCCAGCTCATTACGAGAAATACAAGAGTATATATTCGCGCCGGACATGGGCACCGATGAGGAATGCATGGCCTGGGTGAAGGATGAGATCGGTAGGGTAGTAGGATTGCCCAGCGACTTCGGTGGAATCTCCCTCGACGAGATCGGGGCGACGGGGTGGGGCCTCAGTCACGCTACAGAAGTTGCCCTTGAGTACTGCGACTTCGATATGGAAGGGGCTCGAGTCGTCGTCCAGGGCTTCGGTGCTGTGGGCAAACACACTGCTCGCTTCCTCACGGGAAAGGGTGCCATGCTGGTGGGTGTGGCTGATTCCAGGGGTACGATCTACAATCCCCAGGGGCTTGATGTTCTTGCATTGATCGAGTTGAAGACGGCGGGCAAGAGTGTGGCTGATTATCCGGACGGAAAGAAGCTCGACCGTGACGCGGTGATTAACATCGAATGCGATATCTGGATTCCCGCGGCGCGGCCCGATGTTATAGACGAGAATAACGTGAACCTCTTGAAAACTAAGCTCGTGATTGAAGCTGCCAACATTCCTATCACTGAGGGTGCGGAAAAACACCTTCACGAAAACGGTGTGCTCTACGTTCCCGATTTCATCGCCAATGCGGGTGGAGTGATCTGTGCGGCTATGGAGTATCAAGGAGCCGACCAGTCGGCAGCATTTGAAGCTATTGAGGAAAAGCTGTGTCGCAATACCCGGCTGGTGCTGGAAGAGGCAGCAAGCAGAGGGATACTGCCGCGTGAAGCCGCCGTAGACCTCGCCGTACAGCGGCTGAGGAAATCCATGAGTTATAGACGCTGGTCGCTGTTTTCATCAGCTCCTGGATTCGTATAGTCAGCGATAACCGATGGCATGACAGTCTTTGTAGAAACTCGTCAGGAGACCCCTAGTAGCTCTTTAAAATTTCACTTGGTTTCTTTTTTGACAAGAAATTAGGTGAAAAGATCAAGGATATGAATGGATTTAGAAATATTCTTGTTCATCGGTATGGACATGTGGATGATGAAATTGTTTATCGTATACTTTCAATCCGTTTGAACGATTTCTATGATTTTGAGAAACAAGTTGACCGCTATTTAGAATTAATGTGCACAAAATGGAACAAAAGGTCGACATAGAATATATACAACAAAATAATCTAAACCGATATAACCATCTTAAGCACAAAAATACCAATAAGCGCAACGGGAATCAGTATCATACCGGTGAATGCGTTTTTAATTATGGCTTGCATACCTACTTTGGCTTTCCATCGATTACTATTTTTGGTTAAACTCTTTTTAAACGTTTGTATTAATATCAAACTCTTCGCAGTGAAGAACATAGGAAGAGCTAACAGCACGAACCCTATATATGGTACGTCTAAGAACACGATAGGGATAAATGCGAGCCATGAAGCAACCGTTAACGGTAAATATAGGCTGACAGCCGTGACTTTGCCCATACGAATTGTCAAATTCCTGCGGTTTATCACCTGATCGGTGTCAAAATCAGGTATTTCTCGCGTTAATTTCAGCTTGAATACGTCTATACCCCAGGGCAACGCAACGACAATAG
>JGI12150J12686_100835_pt1 | contig 11965 bp, 11 predicted proteins | sample ANMFosRound1_FD_12686 | JGI IMG/M metagenome (IMG submission 12686)
GAACACCGCATCATCCGGCAGAATGTCTTTATCCACCTCACACACAACAACACGGTCTATCTTTATCTTGTCTTTTTTTGTTTTCGGTTTCTTATTTTTAGGAGTGTTTTTGGGTTTTCTTTCTTCTTCTGAAGAGATGTCAACGTTTGGCTTCTTCCCGGAGGGTTTAATGTCTGGTTTTGGCTGCTCTCCTTTCATCAGGCTGATTTCATCTCGCAACTTCTGATTTTCTGCTTTTAATTTCTTGACGTGCCCACTCAATTCTTCGATTAGCTGGAGAAGGATGCGGAAAGTTTCTGATAATTGTTCATCATGAATTTCATCTGGGCGGATATTTATCGTTTCCAATGCTTGTGTGATCCCTGATAAATTCATAAGACGACCTTTACTCTTCTATCATATATAGTATTCTACCAAACGGGGTGATGTGATAAAACCATTGGTATAGCGATTCATTGCTTGTCAGATGACAATACTAACACCATCATCAAGGATTCAGTATACTTCCACTTCTTCGAGTTACCCTCTGATTTAGAGAGGATACATCGTTTCTTTAAAATGTTCTTCCATCGAAGAAGTTTCGTTTTTTAGACTCATGTAAGGTTGAACAGAGGAGGGGTCTATTTCTGGCAAGGATGACGGGTTTTGATGGTGGAATATGGTTTTTGGTGGTTTATGTCTTATCCACCCGGATATCAGGCTATCTAACATTTCGTTTCCATCCAACCAATCCACAGAACTTGCAGAAGGTGGGCACTGGACCGGATAATCAGGAGATGGGTATGCTTCTTTGGTGGATAATCTCCCCCCTGCCACCTCACCCCAGATCCCGGCGATACGCCTGCAGCGACTTCACCGTTATCCGGTATCCCATAGCCGCCTCGATCCCCGCGACCGTTGCCACAACCGCCTCTGCTGACGTGATATACGGAATCCTGTGCTTTATCGCAGCCTTCCAGGACGATAGCTGTCATCAGCCTTTCCTTTCCGCCCGACCGGCACATTGAACACAAGCCGAATCTTCCCGTTCTCGATCGCATCCACAATATTCGGTCGTCCTTCCTGAAGCTTCAACACGAGTTCGGACGAAACGCCCTGCCCATCAAGAAACTCCTTTGTCCCGCGGGTGGCATGTATCGTAAATCCAAGATCGACGGGTTTTCGCACCGCATCCGCCACTTTGTACCTCGCCCATTCAGGAACGGTCACGAGAACGCCCCCTCACCGGGATCTGTCGGAAGCGGCGTCCCTGTTGCATCCTGCGCCTTAAAGAACGCTATCCCGAAGTTATCAGCGATCCCCATCACCTCGCCTGTCGTCCGCATCTATGGTCCGAGCACAGGATCAACCTCCGGGAACCTGTTAAATGAGAACACCGCTTCTTTCACTGCTACGTGCGGGAGATTACACTCCACAAGCACCGGAAAATCAGATATCGTCTTTCCAAGCGCAATGATCTGTGTTGCGATATTTGCAAGCGGAATTCTTGTCACCTTACTCACGAGCGGAACGGTGCGTGATGCACGCGGGTTAGCCTCAAGAATATAGACCACATCATCGGCTATTGCGTACTGAATGTTCATGAGACCGACCACACCAAGCTCTCGCCCTATTTTTGCGGTGTATTCCTTAATCGTCCTGGAGTAAGTGTTTGGACGATGGGGAAACCACGAGATTACACGAGATTATACGCCACACCACCACAACTTGGGATTTTCAATAATGAAAAAACGGAGTATCCACTTCAAAAAGTATGGTAAAACCCAATCTTCAGTCTTTCTAAAATATCTACATAAAAACCTAAATCTGTGTTCATCAGTGTTAATCTGTGGTTAAAAGCCATATCAGCCACAGATTAACACGGATTGCACTGATTTGAAGCAACATCTACGTAAATTTATGAAATCGTCACCTACGATAATTATCATGAATCTCCAATTTTATAGATGGTACCCCGGTTACCACTTAATTTGAAGCGGATACAAAACGGATATAGTTTAGTATGCTTGTACACCGGACGATACCGGTTCCAAAATCTATAAGTTCACAACACGAGATGATTATTCCATGAAAACAAGGCGACTGATTCTAATTCCTGCACTTCTCCTCCTCATCCTCATAGCGTGCGTCTCCTGCGTATCGGCTGATCCCGTATCCGTCTCCCTTCCTGCCGTGTACATGACACCGGATGGTGGCGAGGTCGGAGTGCTCACAAACCTGACGGTCTGGGTGACGGACGGTACAGGTCACGTATTTGTCGATACCGCGCCGTTCACACAGGTCGATATGCAGGGCTCTGCCAGACTGGCGTCAATTATAGCGTGCGACATCACAGGCATCGATCCTGATAGTTGCGATTTCTTCTATGTGATGCATACCGAGTCACCTGTTATCGGGGGACCGTCCGCGGGCGCGGCGACAACTGTTGCGACGGTTGCAGCGCTCATGAACTGGACAGTTGATTCCGGAGTCGTCATGACTGGCATGATCAATCCGGATGAATCAATCGGCGCAGTCGGGGGAATACCCGCAAAACTGAACGCGTCCGTGAATAATGGTGCGCACACTTTCCTCATACCGTCCGGACAGGGGAATGTGACGGTTGTTGAGCGGTTCATCGAACCAGTGGGTCCGTTTTCGAGGATCGTTGAAAAACCGATGACCATAAACGTGACCAGTCTCGGAGAGGCGCAGGGTGTTCAGGTCGTGGAGATCGAAGACATCAGAGATGCCATCTACAGGTACACGGGTCACGAAATCCCGAGGGTACTTTTGACCGGGGAGGTGCAGACAAAGGAGTACATCGATGCGATGCAGCCCCTTGCTGCCGCATTGCTGGAGGAGTCAAGGGCGCAGTACAACGAGACCGTGGCAATCGCTGACCCGCACCCGCAGTTCAAGAAAGCGTTTGCCAGCCAGAATCAGGCGATAGAGGATGCACAGCACGATTATAACACCGGAAACTACTACGCATCCATGAGCAGGAGTTTCAACACGATGGTCAATCTGCGACGCATCGGCTGGCTCTCCGGATATCTCGCAGCAGACAACAGGCATGACCAGCAGGAATACATCTCCAACCTTGCCAGATCCGTCGAAGATGAGATCGCTGATGCAGAGGTAGATCTGGAGGATGCGAAGTCGAAGAACGCAATTCTGGAGGGCGTGGGTGCAGCAGAGTCGAGGTTGACTATAGCTAGAGAGAAACTGAAGGAAGCAGAGCAGAAAGAGAACGCAGACGAGGCAATCGACCTCCTTGCGTTCGCGATGGAACGTGCCCGGTCTGCCAGATGGTGGGCGACGCTCTCGTGCATCGGTTCGGACGCAACGATTCCAGATGATCTGCTTCATGGCCGCGCAGCCAGATACTACAGCCAATCGGTCTCGATTCTTGCGTATGCCGACGAACTGGTCAGTGAGACTGATGGGTGCAAGATGCTGATCCGGGACGCAGCGGACGATCTGTCCCGTGCACGAAGCGAGTTGCAGACCGGATACTATGCCGGTGCGATCTATGACTCGCTACATGCGATGGTGCAGGCGGGAACCGCAATCGAGCTCATAGGAATCACCGATCCGGACGAAAAGGTGAACAAGAGCAAAAGGGATGCGATGTCAGCCATCATATCCGCAAGAGAGCGCGGGGCAGAGCCGATTCTCGCTGTGAGTGCATACGAGCATGCAAACATACTCGCGCAATCAGAGATCGACAGGATCGTGGGTTACGGGTATGCAAAGATGGTTGCAAGGACTGCACGATCCACATATTCTGAAAATCGGACGACGGTTCAGGGGGCGAACATCTCAGGATCAATCGAGAAGATCATGCAGACGAGGCGGGGAACGGCGAATGATACCGACCAGCCCGAAGAGATGCCGGATATGAGTGGATATAGTGGATGCGGCGCGCTTGCCGTGGTTGCTCTGGTCTATCTGGTCAGACGGAGATTGACCTGATAACCTGCTGCTGCTCGGGCAACATTTAATAACAACCGCACCACAAATTGGTACTTCCAACCGCCGGGATGTGACTGTGAAACGACAGTTGAACCGGAAAAATGGTGAAATTGAATGTCAAAATCATTTTACAGCTATGTAAGAGACGCATGGAAGAATCCGGACCAGACGTACGTGCATGAACTCAGATGGCAGCGTATGCAGGAATGGAGAAAAGACCCAACCGTGGTACGGATCGAGAGACCGACACGGATCGATCGCGCACGGTCACTCGGCTACAGGGCAAAGCAGGGGATCGTGATGGTGCGTGTGAAGGTGCGACGTGGCGGCAGACGTAAATCGAGGTACATACGTGGACGGAGGACCAAACGGATGGGTATGCACAAGATAACGCCCGCGAAGAGTATACAATTGATCGCAGAGGAGCGTTCCGGCAAGAAATACCCCAACATGGAAGTGTTGAACTCGTACTGGGTCGGAGAGGATGGAAAACACAAATGGTATGAGATCATACTGGTCGATCCGCATCATCCCGCAATCAAGAGTGATTCACGTCTTTCCTGGATCTGCAATGTCGAGGGCAGGGCGGAGCGTGGCTTGACCAGCGCCGGACGGAAGGCGCGTGGCTTGCGCAGTCGTGGCGAGGGCACCGAAAAGATGAGACCAAGTACCGGTGCACATCGAGGAAAGCGATCTTGAGCCCACAAATCCTGCAATATTTATTATAGGATCGAGCAGCACTAGTAATCCGGTTAGACCAATGGAGAACATCACTACTACAATCAAGGGCGTGTACATGGTTGGCAGTCCGAAGCAGGTCTCGCCAGTGGTGCTTCTCGCCGACGACAACGGTCACATCATGCCGATTTTTGTTGGTCATGCAGAGGCGATGTCGATACACATTGCGCTGAACAAGGAGATGGCACCGCGCCCAATGACGCATGATCTCATGGTTTCGCTGCTAAAGGAACTGGGTGGGACTGTTGCGCACGTACTGATCGACGATCTGGACGAGGGCACGTTCTATGCACGGCTGGTCGTCGATACGCAGGACTTGCAGAAGGAGCTTGATGCCAGACCAAGTGACTGCATAGCGATTGCAGTGCGGACCGGTTCACCGATTCAGGTGCGAAAAGCGCTTTTTGACCAGACCGCAATCGATTCCAGCGAGCTTGAGGGCATAAGCAGCCTCGATGAATTTATCACGAAAGATACATAATGCAGTCTGATACTACACGGTTCGCACGAGAGCATGTCAAAAGCTGTACCCCGTGCATGCATGGCGGCAGGGTGGCAGAACGCTCCGGCAAACCTGTTCTTGATTTCAGTGTCAATCTGAATCCGTTGGGACCCCCTGATATTCCTGTTGCAATCCGCGGGATTGCACGTTATCCTGACAACAGCTACTCCGAACTGAGAAACGCAATCGCTGACTTTGTGGAGCGGTACCTGAGCGGAAGGGGGGAAGGCAGAGGAGGTGAAAGAGGGCTTGGAGGTGGTGAAGAGCAGGGGCAGCGGATCACCGCAGATAACATCATACCTGCAAACGGATCATCAGAACTCATCAGACTGTTTGCCGAGACGATGATCGAACGTGGTGATTCCGTGATCATTCCGGCTCCGACGTTCGATGAATACGAGTTTCAGTGCCGGCTGTTCGGAGCAGACGTTACGTACTGCGATTATTTTGATATTCTTGAACTATCAACAGAGGATATCTCAAATGCAACTGCCGTATTTCTCTGCAACCCGAACAATCCGACAGGAGATATGATCGCGCGGAAGGATGTGCAACGTCTTGCGGAGCGGTGCTCTGATTGCGAAACGTTTCTAATAGTGGATGAAGCGTTCATAGAACTCTCGGATCCAACTCAGTCCATTGCTCACGCTGTCCGCAACTCCGGTTTTGTATTTGTGCTCAGATCGCTCACAAAGGTCTTTGCAATTCCCGGGCTCCGTCTCGGCTTTGGTATCGCATCCGAGAAGCTCGCTGAACTGCTCAATCGTGCACGACTGGTCTGGAATGTCGGCGTGCCCATTGAAACGATCGGGATTGATATGATGCGAGAATGCAGGGAGAGTGATTATCTTGAGCGATCGGTCACACTGATACGGGAGGAGCGGGAGTATCTCGAAAGAGAATTGGTTGATCGTGGACTCTCTCCGCACGAGAGCAGCGTCAATTTTATTCTTGTGGATATCAGTTATGCAGGCATGGATTCACGCACGATGGTTGCGGGGCTGCTCGATCGCGGGATTCTGGTCAGGGACTGTTCGATGTTTCAGAATCTAGATTACCACCATATCCGAATAGCTGTCCGGAATAGGGCTGAGAATCGGCGTCTGATGCGGGCGCTCGATTCGGTGATCGGATAGAAAGGGCTCTTCGCTATTTTGCAATGGTGACCGGGATACTTGCGCATTCCACAGTCGGTGTTTATCCGCGGTTCTTTATATTTTTGTACGTGTTTAGCTAACCACAAGATTACGTGGGTTCCCACAAGAAAGTATGAGGGGTCAGGCTATAAACTGCAAACATATTATAAATATCTTGTACGTACTACCGTCTTCTTGTGTCAATCTTGTGAAATCTCGTGGGTTTTTGCCTCAGTTAAACACATACCTATTTTTCAACTGTCCGGAATAAATTAAACAGCCCTGGATGAGCAAAACTCCACAATCTTTATACCCGGATAGACAAATGACATACCGCGCATGGTGCTCTGGTAGCAGTCCCTATAGTCCCAAGAGAGTGATATAAAGATCGCTTATCGCACTTCCGGACGTCAGCATGGCTTGGTATGCCGCGATATACGTCTCGCGTAGGCGCACATTAGAGCGCAAAATCGTGCAAAAAGAGAGCAAAATGCCACTACATTGGATATGTATACAGGAAGGCAAACACAATGAAGATGAGATCGAATATCTGGAAATTCTGTATGGTTTTTGGAGTTGTGGCGATTGTTCTGCTGCAATGTGCAAGTTTGGTATCGGCACTGCCCGATAATTCGGAAAAATCGAAAATCGAGTCAGCTATTGATATAGAGATTGCCGAGAGACCGAATGACACAATAGGAGTTATAATAGAGCTGGAAGAGCAAGGCAAGGAACCATTGGCGAAGTTCGATGTGGGGAAGGCAAAGTCAGCAGTAGTCAAATCCCAGAAGTCACTTTCAAAATCGCTGGATGGGATGCAGGCAGAGGAGGTGGCACATCACTGGATCATAAACGCAGTATCCGCAAAGGTTTCTGCGTGGAAGATAAACGAGATTGCCGCGCGCGAGGACGTAAAGAAGGTATGGCTGGATAAGAAGATCAGACTTATCGAACCAGTGAATAGTAATTCCGCCGCATCCGACTGCACCGACCGACTGTACCTCGGACATAGTCGTATACCCCCATACGATGGTTACCTGTCAGAAGAGCCCGGGACTGCGTATGGCGATTACATAGATAGGGAACTATGTGACAACAGCGAGAGTTTCGATTGGGGTGATTACTATCTTGATGGAGACATTACCGGAACCGATTACAGCTACGGGATATACTTTGCGAGCAACTCCTCAACAACCTTTAAAATAGAGATCATAATCAACGGAACCACTGTCGCAACCTTCCCTGATCTGACCATCATAGGGGAAGAGTTTGACTATATGCCGTTTTCAGCGGAGATTACAGGCATAGATCCATCCACATCCATGGGGGATGAGGTGATTCTCAGGATTACGAAGATCTCCGGTGATACTGGCCGGATAATATCTGGCACGGATTACACCTCCAACATCACAATCCCGTGCATCGGTGACTATGGCGACACCAGCGTAAATGCGCCCGCGATGTGGGATCTGGGCTACCAGGGGGGTGGTGTTACGATCGCAATCATCGATAGCGGCATCGATTCCACCCATCCGGATCTGGCTGGGAAGATCGTCTCCGAATCTGATTTTACAGACGATGGCACAACAGATGACCTGTGCGGGCACGGGACGCATTGTGCAGGAATTGCTACGGGCAGACGTAATGTGGCAACGGGCATTGCCGGAGTTGCGCCGGAAGCATCGCTGATAAATGCCAAAGTCTTGAATGAAACCGGTTTTGGGGACACGTCGTGGATTATGAAAGGAATTGAGTACGCAATAGAGCAGAACGCAGATATATTGAGCATAAGCCTTGGAGATTGGCAGGAAGATGGTACCGGAAGCGAGCCCATGTCAATTGCGGTAACAAACTCCGTTGATGCAGGGTACGTTGTTGTGGCAGCCGCTGGAAACGATGGACCCGGCGAAGCCACAATCAGAAGTCCGGCTGTTTCCCATGGCGCAATAGCGGTTGCGGCGTCGGATAGCGAGGGTGCGATTGTTGATTTCAGTTCAAGGGGTCCTGCGGGCGATGGACGGATCGCAATCGATCTTGCGGCACCAGGGGATGAGATAATTGCGCCGAACGCATTCTGGGAGGATTGCGAGGATTATATTGTCTTCAGCGGAACATCGATGTCCGGTCCACACGTTGCAGGGGCAGCCGCGTTGTTGTTGCAGGCAATTCCGGGATTGACACCACCAGAACTGAAAAGAGCACTAAAGAACGGCGCAGACCCAATCATAAGCAGCAGTGGCGATGGCAGTGGCGCCAGAGTGGTGTACTGCGCCTTTGACATGGATGACATCGACGACAACGCCACACAGCGGCAGTTGATAGAGAACTCAGAGAACTGGCTCAGGGTGGCGAAAAACCCGACAGAATCCGTTCTGATAATCGATGATGAGAATTATTTTGGTTCCAGTGACGATTTTAGCGTGGAGGTCTTTGAGTCGGTCTTTGAGGAGATCGGATACGATGTAACGATCGAGGAGTCTGATGAGACTCTGTATTCGGAATGGGGCGATTATGACATCGTTGTCTGGAGTTGCGGGGAGGATCCAACTCCAATAAGAGATCCCGTGTATAAGCAGATGCTTCTCGATTATGTGGACTGTGGCGGGCATCTGCTACTCGAGAGCGGGTACATCGCATCATGGGTCAGCCGGCACGGGGACCGGATCGTGGACCGCGAACTCCGTTTGAATGTGCTCCACGCAATAAAAGGGTGGGTATACTGCGACGTTGGTGATCTGCGACTGAAGACCCGACACCCAATAACAACCACACCGAACATTCTTCCGGAGACTATAAACTTCACTCCAACCGAGCCCGGCGACAACTCCGGGGATGCGGACGCTGCCAGGATTCTGCCGGACGCCGTGGGCGTTTGCAACTGGTCACGTGTTGCCTACGAAGGCATTCCGAACGAGAACCTGACACGCACGGCATACGGGCTGATAGTGTACGAAGGAGATGTGGGTGGTGAAGGTGGTGAAAGTGGTGAAGGTGGATATGATGCCGATGTCCGGGAGCAGGGTTCCGGAAGGCTGGATGTGAAGGATTCCTACGATGCGCTGACAGACGGCATCGTCGTCGATTCCGAGTGGTTTGTCGGACGAGTGCAGCCCGGAATCTACATGAAGACGTTTACGGTGACAAATAACAATCATATCGCAAAAACTGTGGATATAACCGGATCAGCGGGTGATGCCGGTGACTGGATGACCTTGCCCGCGAGTCTGACGGTTCCGGCAGGAGGGGGCGCAAACTTCAATGCGGTGATGGATGTTCCCGGTGGAACAGTTGGCGCATACAAAGGCAGCATTAGGGTAACTGACGGAGTAGAGGAGATTCTAATCCCTGTTTCTCTGAACGTGATATGGGATTACACCAAAACCCCACATATTACAGGGGTTCTCGATGAGGATTGGCAGTATGCTACTCCGTCGATATATTGGGGCGGTGGAGACTGGGTTTATTACACATTCAATCTCCCTGCCGTTTCCGTACTAGATCTCAGTCTGGACTGGACAGAGACATGGAATGACCTGGATCTGATTCTGTTTGATCCGAATAACCTGTCCATAACCGGTCCAGGGTGTGATGATCCCAGAACGAAGCCCGAAACGATCGTTGTTTATGATCCGCTGGCTGGTAACTGGACGGTTGCCATAAATGCCTACTGGCTTGAGGTCACTCCGGAAACATTCACACTGACGCTTGAAATACCGCCCCTTCGCGGCGATGTGAACCGCGACGGCACGGTTACGCCGGAAGATTCTGCAATTGCGCTCGATATGGCGGTCAGTTGTAGATGGGATGACGTTGCTGATGTTAGCGGTGACGGGCAGGTCACCTCACTTGACGCACTCCTGATCATGCAGATTGCAGCAGGGGATACGGATCCGAGTTAGTCCATGTCCGGCATTCGCAGGACATGCGCGGCTTGAAGACGCGTTTTCCCCCTTGATTCCCTAATCCTACTTTGTCACATTACAGACAAATCAACAGCGGGCGGTGGCATGACCTCAAACCGTTTGGAAAACAAAACCAACGTCAAGCGCCTGAATGGGTGGTTAATCTGACAAAGTAGAACTAAGTCGTCACCGAAAAATAACATATTGAAATTTCCTGGTTCTGACGTTTTCTGTGGTCGCTAACGGTGGTTCCCTCGCGTATGCAAAAACGCGGGCGCATCTCTCTCAACTTTGCGTCTCTCTCGACTTTGCGACCTTGCGTTATATCAGAGGAACGCGAAGACGCGATGACGCAAGGGCGCAAAGATTGGAAACCACAGAATCCATCAGAATCAGAAAAATGCTATTTTATTTTTCTGCAAGCCCTAAGCGTTACCTTCATTATCCGACAAGGCGATTTCAGACAGATCGTTTAGGGAGTCATAATGAAAATAGCAATCACAGGCAAAGGCGGTGTCGGGAAAACGACTCTTGCGGGCACACTCGCCCGGTTATTTGCAGAGGATGGGTTTGCAGTCCTCGCAATCGACGCAGATCCGGATATGAACCTTGCGTCCGCAATCGGCATCGAACACCCACCCGCTCCGCTCGCCGAGCAGAAGAAGTTGATCGAGGAGCGGGCTGGCACCGGAATGGGTGGCGTATTCAAGCTGAACCCGAAGGTGGACGACATCGTTGAGCGGTTCGGCGTAACCGAGCGCGGGGTTTCCATGCTCACGATGGGAACCGTTGACACAGGCGGATCCGGGTGCATGTGCCCTGCATCATCGCTTCTGCGTGCGTTGCTGCGTCACGTGCTGCTCCGGGAGGAGAGCGTCGTGATTATTGACATGGAGGCTGGAATCGAACATCTCGGGCGCGGAACCGCTCGCGGGGTCGATCTGATGATCGTTGTGGTCGAGCCCGGCGCGAGATCAATTGAGACCGCGGCGCGGATACGGAAGCTGAGTAGAGAGATCGGGATAAAGCGGCTGGTAGCCGTCGTAAACAGGGCAGACGAACGCAGCTTGGGCATAATTAGTGGACGTCTGGACGAACTAGGAATTGCTGTCATCGGCACAATCCCGTACGATGCAGGTCTGGTGCAGGCGGATATTAATGGGAAGGCGCCGTTTGACGCGGGTTGTGACGCTGTTTCTGCGATCGGGCGAGTGAAGGATGCGATTGCGTGCGGCGCGTGATTCCTTTGCGACCTTGCGTTAGATTGGAGAAGAGAACGTTGCAAGGAATAAAAGACTACCAGTTTTGATAGACGTCCCCGCGGGCTTGATTCCATCACTGATAATACCATTAGCCAGAAAAAAGGAACGACGAGTAATTTCCTTTCCCGTTCGTCTTCCACGCCATATTTTTTCGCCAACTCTTTGATCCGATCTTCGGATAAGATTGTAGAGAATGTATCAAACGCTTCTTGTACATCCATTTTTTCGTCTCCTATTCTATGTAATAATAGTCATCATCTATTAATAAATAGAAGACATTATGATATATTAGTTTTATCCCTTCGAAAAACTATATGCTATATTAAGTTTGAGGAAATGCAAGGCACCCATACAAAACAAGAGGAGAGCCCATACCAGTCTCATTCCGATCCAAGCAGCCCCCCGATCACCTCAAGCACCACAACCAGAGGCATCCCGGTCTCATCCGCGTGGGATCCTCTAGAGTCG
>JGI12150J12686_102715_pt1 | contig 11922 bp, 10 predicted proteins | sample ANMFosRound1_FD_12686 | JGI IMG/M metagenome (IMG submission 12686)
CGACTCTAGAGGATCCCACAGATCGGGAAGATGGGCGTGAACAAGATCATAATAATGCCGATGCCACCCGGCGGTGGTTTTGGTCCGGCTGCCGCATCGACATACTTCACAGACCGGGACGCAAGGGCTGTTGAGAAGGTGCGCGGGGTCGATGCGAACTGCTACATGGTCTACCGGACCTCGATCATAACATACAAGAATATCGATGCGGTGGCACCGGTTGTCGGCATGGTGCCGTCGATTGCAGAGGATGCGTATTTCGATGTCCAGGGGTATGAACTTGGATCAGGAAGGGATCTGGAGGATAAGGATACTCACAAGATAACGATCGGACACTGGATTGCATATAAGGCTTTTAAGGTCGGGGATAACTACAAAGAGGTCAAGATAGGCGACAAGATCGAGATCAAGGATCAGGGATTCAAGGTCATCGGGATCATGGAGGAGATCGGGAACCGGGACGACGATATGACAATCATAATGAGCCTCGATGATGCAGAGCAGCTCTTTGACGTGGGCGGTGAATATGACTTCTTCTTTGTGAAGGTGAAGGAGGGCGCCGATCCTGAGGATGTTGCCGAGCGCATCCGGGATCGGCTTGAGAAGTTGCGAGGCGAGGAGGATTTCACAGTCATGACCGCGGCACAACTCTCAGAGACGGTTGGTGGAATACTTTCAGCAGTCTCAGCAGTCCTGGTCGGGATTGGTGCAATCTCGCTTCTCGTCGGAGGTGTTGGGATCATGAACACGATGTACACATCCGTCACGGAGCGGACGCGTGAGATCGGGATCTACAAAGCGCTCGGGGCAGAGAACAACACGATCCTGACACTTTTCCTTGTTGAATCCGGTCTGATCGGTGTCTTCGGGGGTTTGATCGGGATCGTGCTTGGGTTCGGGATGGCGATCTTGGTGGAGATGGTCGGAAAAGAGATGGGGGTTGGTCTCCTGCACGCGTGGATTTCGTGGGAGCTTACGTTATTTGCGCTTCTCTTCTCGTTTGGAATCGGGGTTCTCGCGGGATTCCTGCCCGCCCGGTCTGCGGCAAAGATGAATCCGGTGGACGCACTCAGGCATGAGTGAGTGAGTGGAGTGAGTGAGCGGGGTGTTATAACCGGAGAATGGCAATATCAATTCAACATCACGGGTTTCAGGCTACAAAAGCACCGCGGGTCCCTTCACACACCAGATCAGTTACCGTGAGATTGTTACTATCGACCCCATCATAGAAATAAAATGGCACACACCAAAACCACAGCACCTGCCAGTGCCAGCGGCAGGGTATAGTACTTCAGGTTTTCTTTCATGCTCAAATCCCGTTTGACCAGCCAGAAATACGGGTCGCTCACATAAGAGAAGATGAATGTTCCAGCACAGATCATAAACACCGTTTGCATGCATGCAAGATCCTTCACGATGCCTGCGGTAACGATTGCTGTGACAACCCTCGAGCCCTGCGCGGTCTGAATGCACATCGCAACCAGGAATGGAAATAACATGACAGGAACAGAACTGCTGCCGAGCAATCCAAGCACACCATTTGAAAAATCGCTGTGTGCGATGATGCTACCGAGCGCGCCTGCGCCGCACAGATCGAGAAGTATCCTGCCGGCTCTGCCTGATGAACTCTTCAGGGCAGCACTTATCACATCTGCGGATAGGCGTCTATTTGCGATGATCAGTGAGATCGCTACGCCCACAAGTAGGGCAACATTGGCATCGCCAAGAAACTTTAGAATCTGACTGTTGGCAATAAGACCAAGTAAAATCAGTGATATCGGGATTAAAATCGGACTCCATGCTTCTGCGGATGATCTGAGTGATGATCGGACTTTTTCTGGTGTAATTTCAATCTTTGTGTGCATATAATAATAAGAAATAACCAGAAGAAGTACAGATATGGGAATACTCACGATTAATGTGTCCAATGGATCAATATCAAGCGTATCTGTGATTACAAGGATAACCGGTGATGGATATATCAGATTATACGAGATCACCGTTCCAACAGCAAGCATATATAGGAATTTCTTTTCCGACGCACATACCTTCAGTGCAAGACCCTCGATGACCGGATTTAAAACAACATACGCAGTTATGCAACACATTATGGGAATAGATAATAGATAACCAGAAAAAATAGGTATAAAAGAATAATTTCGCTTAGAGATTCTTAAAATGTCATTTATGATCGTTTCAATGCCGTTTGTTCTCTTTAAGAACTCTGCAATGGTAACGCCAGAGAATATAACGATACAGAGTACAGAGAAGATACTTCCGAGACCTGATGTGATATGTGCGATGATTGAAGGACAATCCATCCCGCAGAGTATCCCATAAACAAAAGCAGATGAAACCAGGGAGAGAAACGGATGTATCCGCATACGGACTGATAATACATGTATCAGAACAATACTTGCGAAAAATGCGAAAAATGAAGACATTGCATTTATTTGTGATTCTATTTTACATAAAGGTTTGATCGGGATCATACCCGGTTTCGGGATGGCGCTCGCGGTGAAGATAATCAGAGGGCGATGAGGGTCGGTCCCCTACATGCATAGATCTCGCGGGAGATTTACAGCCTTCGCACATCTCTTCTCGTTTGGAACCGGGGTTCTCGCAGGATTCCTGCCCGCCCGGTCTGCTGCACAGATAAGTCCGGTGGACGCACCCAGGCATGAGTGAGTGTGTGAGTGAGGTGTTATAACCGGAGAATGGCAATATCAATTTGGCGACAGCACCTTTGCGACGATCATCCCGCGGTCGCAGGCGGTGGATTTGACGCGCTGGCAGGACTCAAGATGGAACCGAATGCACTGATTCATGCAACACAGATGAGGTTGCTTGAGTGAAAGGAATAAAACCGATGGAAGAGATCATTTTCCGGATCGACGATGATCCCGAATGCGGATACAATGCGCAGGCGCGGGGTATTCGATCTTCATGGAAGGCGAAACAACGGAAGAGCTGAAAGCGAATATGAACAAAATGAACAAACTTGAAGTATCCATTTCACCAAGCAATGACGGGTACAATTATACTGGAAATTATCTGAATATACGATTTTGCAGAGCTTGATAAAATGCGACATGCAGCCGAGCAGCAATTAGAAGCGATAGAAGCACATCCAGGAGCGATATTGCGAGAAGTATTTGATTTTGAAGACTACTTGAAGCACAAACAAAAGAGGCAACAGTAGATGATAACCGAGGAAGATACAGACACGATCATACGGTGCGCTAAAAGATACAATGTCGACTCTGTAATCTTATTCGGATCCTCAATGAGAGACGACATCGAATCAAATGATATCGACATCGGGGTGAAGGGAATCGAACCCCGGCTATTCTTCAAATTCTATGCCGAGTTATTCAAAAGATTACCAAAGCCTGTTGACCTTGTTGACTTGTCCCGAAAGTCGTTATTCAATGACCTTGTAGAAGAGACCGGGGTACGGATTTATGGACAAACGCACGCCAGACGAGTTGATGTCGATTATAAGGGACTCTCAAAGCCAGATCGAAGAGTGCTTACAAGTATTACAAGATGAAAACGATCAAAGATCTGCCTGAATTCAGCCGCCCGAGAGAGAAGCTGGAAGAGAAGGGTGTTGAAGCCTTATCGGATGATGAGTTAGTCGCAGCAATCATTGGCAGCGGTGGTAGTGGTAGTGAAGGGCGGGATGTGCGGTCGCTCGCCCATAAGGTCGCTAAGTTGATAAAAGAAAAGAAAGGCGATCTGTCGTTAGAAGAGCTCACGAATATCAAAGGCATTGGGCTTGCGAAAGCATCGCAGATTTTATCTGGTTTTGAGCTTGCAAGAAGGCATATCGTGAATGAAACAGTCAAGATAACTAAAGCTGCGGATGTGTTGCCATTGATTAACTGGATAACCAGTAAGCAGCAGGAATATTTTATTTGTATCTCTCTTAACGGTGCAAACGAAGTTATCGAGAATAGAACCGTGACCGTGGGGTTGCTGGACCGGAGTCAGGTGCACCCGCGCGAGGTTTTTGCCGACGTGATCACGGACAGAGCCGCCTCTGTAATCTTTGCGCACAATCATCCTTCCGGTGCGCTTGAACCCAGCAACAGCGATCTGAAGATCCAGGAGCAGTTGACAGAAGCTGGCAGGATTCTGGGGATCAAAGTGCTTGACCACATTATTATTTCCAAAAAAGGTTATTATAGTTTTCAGGAGAATGGCTTGGTTCATTGACTGTCAGTTAGGGGAGTTGCCGGCTGCACCTCTGATTATAGTTGCCTGAAAACCGGGGGGCACCACTCTTGCCCATAGTGATAAATAATCTCTCGCATAATTTGTTAACCAGATGACAAAACACCTGATGATCCTCGGAACCGCATCCCATGTGGGGAAAAGCGTGCTTGTTGCCGCCTTGTGCCACATCTTCTCAAAAGACGTGGCGGTTGCGCCGTTCAAGGCTCAAAACATGAGTCTGAACTCGTGGATCACAGAAGACGGCGGCGAGATCGGGATTGCGCAGGCGATACAGGCGTGGGCGGCTGGAATAGAGCCAACTGTTGATATGAACCCGGTTCTGCTTAAACCAAAGGGCGATCATATATCGCAGGTGGTCATCCTTGGCAAACCGGCGTACGACCGGAGAGCAGGCGATTACTACGAATCGATCGATGAGATATCAGGCGTCGTGGATGATGCGATCAAACGGCTCGAAGATACGTACGATCTCATTATTATAGAGGGTGCAGGGGGTGCAGCCGAGATCAACCTGTACGACCGCGACATTGTGAACATAGGATGCGCCAGATCAGTGAGACCACCGATCATCCTGGTCGGGGATATCGAGCGGGGCGGCGTATTCGCAAGCCTGTACGGGACGCTTGCCCTGCTTCCTGAGGATATCCGGGCGCTTGTCAAAGGATTTGTCATCAACAAGTTTCGCGGTGATTACAGCATTCTTGCACCCGGAATTTCTGAGATCGAGGAGATCACCGGACTGCCAGTCTTCGGGGTCCTGCCTTATGCGGATATTGCGATCCCATCGGAAGATTCGGTATCTATCCCGGACAAGATGGCACAGCATCGTGATCACGACCATGATCGCGATCAGCCGCATCCAATTGACATTGTGGTCATACGTCTGCCACACATATCTAATTTCACGGATTTTGAGCCTCTCGAAGCATTCGCAAACGTTAGATACATCCCGCTTGATTCAAATCTTGGCGATCCTGACCTGATCATCGTTCCCGGGACAAAGAACACGACTGCCGACCTTCGGGAGATGCAGGCGCACGGAATGGACAATCAGATCATCGATGCGGCTGGCAGGGGAACTCCGGTCATCGGGATCTGCGGTGGATACCAGATGCTCGGGCGTACGATCACTGATTGCGGGTTTGAGGACTGCGAGACCAAGATTGCGGGCATGGGGCTTCTTGATGTGACAACGACATTTGAGCGATATGAGAAGCAGACACGGCAGGTCACAAAGCGGGTTACGGCTGGCGGACCGATTCTCGAAACGATCCGCGGCGAGACCGTCGATGGTTACGAGATCCATACCGGCGACACCGCATCACCCCACCCCGTTTTTGGGGATGATGGCTGCATAGATGGTTCAGGGCTTGTCTTTGGCACGTATCTGCATGGTTTGTTTGAGAATGAGAATATAAGAGAGGCGATCTTCGGACATATCTACACCAAAAGAGGGATATCGCTGGAAGGGATCTCGTTTGGTGTTGCAACAAAAGAAGAAGGGATCAGGGAGTTTGCAGAGATCGTCGAGAAGTGTGTGGACGTCTCCGCGATCCGGGCAATTCTGTGGGGCAGCCCGCCAGACCACACGTCAATTGTGGACAGAACCACGTAAGATCAGGCAACACTGCAATCACGGGATATTTATTCCGGAACAACCCGAATTTTCCAGTGCGCGACAAGGAATTGGATTTTGAGTCGGTGTACGGGTATTATACATCCGGGGTTGGTATTTCCATGAGATTCTTCGACTGATTATGATTTGCAGAGGTTTATGCTGGTGCGTTTTGGATATAACACCCGCAACGCCGCCCATGAGTTGTTGCGATAAAGGTTTATCTCTCGCAATCCTAAGTACATACCAATGCATGAATCACTGATTGTGGAGGAATTTGCGAACGCGGGATATCAGATCAGTCCGGGTGCGGTCGCGCTGATTGATTCATGCCCGTCGCCGGATAACGTTGTGAAACAGGTGCTGCGATCACTTGACGACTCGGTGCTTGTGGTGGACAAGCAGCACATCATGCTCGATTATGGTGGTAATGGTGATGGTAGTAATGGTGATGGTAGTAATGGTGCTGGTGCTGTTAGCACAAAGGCAGCATCCGATAGCGGGAGGGAACTGCCCGAGAAGCCGCCTGTGAAAACACCCCGCATCCAACCACCTGTTGCACCTGAACTGCCGGGAGTGAACATATTATGCGATATCAGCAACGAATCGACCTGTGTCGGCGAATACAGTGAGTTCGTGCGGTACTTCCGTGACCGGTACGCACGGTTAAGCGGCATCATCCGCACCAGAATCACTGCGCGCCCGATCGAATCGTTGCGATCGGAAAGACTCAGGGATTATGGCAACATCTCGATCATCGGCATGGTTCACGAGATCAGGACCACAGTAAACGGCAACAAGTTGATCGAGCTTGAGGATCCAACAGGCATGTTCTCTGTGCTGATCCGCCCGGTTGACCACGATCTGTGGGAACTTGCAAGCGGCATCATCCGCGACGAGGTGATCGGGGTGACAGGCTCGCTCATCGGGGACGGCAGGCTGATGATCGTAAGTGACCTCGTGATGCCCGAGATCCCGAACCAGCACAACCAGCGACTCCCGGGCAGTTGGGCTGGAAATGGGACTGGTGCAGGAAACGGGCACGACAACGGTCATGGTCAAGCAGTCCTGATCTCAGACGTTCACATCGGAAGCAACACGTTTCTTGAGGATGCATTCTGCGAATTTATCGACTGGCTCGGCGACGGCGACATAGGCAGCGATGGAGGTGCGACTGGCAGTGGAAATGGGGCGGATGCAGGGCAGGTGCGATACCTGATCATCGCAGGCGACCTCGTGGACGGCGTTGGCGTGTATCCGGGGCAGGAAGAAGAACTGGAGATCGCTGATGTATATGACCAGTACAGATGCGCCGCAAAATATTTAAGGGCGGTTCCAAGGAACGTGCGGATCATCATCGCACCAGGCAACCATGACGCAGTGCGGCTGGCAGAACCACAGCCCGCGCTTCCCGAGAATATCAGGTCGATGTTTCGAGACGACACGGTTTTCACAGGCAATCCCGCGCTCATCGAGATCGAGGGCGTGCGCATACTGATCTACCACGGACGATCGATGGACGACCTGATCGCAACCATACCAAACATGAGTTACCAGCGCCCTGCCGAAGTCATGGTCGAGATGCTCCGGCGCAGACACATCGCGCCAACATACGGCGGCAGAGTATCCATCGCCCCCGAAATAACAGATCATTTCGTGATCGACCGGATACCACACATCCTGCACTGCGGACATGTGCACACCATCGGAGTTGACCGATACAAGGGCGTCACCGCGATCAATGCAGGGACATGGCAGTCCCAGACCGAGTTTCAGAAGCGGGTGAACCTTGAACCAGTGCCAGCCCACGCCGCAATAGTCGATCTTGCGACACTTGGCACGCGGATGATTCGTTTTGCGTGAAGACGTTTTAGGACCCCGCTTCTCTGTGCGGGATGCTGAAGATTATTTGGATTGAGGACATGATGCATACCTTTTTTTGGGTCTTTGGTATCTCGCGTTGCGGTGACTAAAACCCATGAGACTTTTTGATATTTCGAGATGATGTTTTGGAACACCACAGAGAGCACAGAGAGCACAGAGGCGGCAAAAGAGAAAAATAATAACTCTGTCAAGTAGGACCCATAGCGCACCTCTTGTTTTGGGGTAATGGCCCCGAGGTTACTATGAGCCCCCTCACAGAACCGGACTTGAAGATTTCCCTCATCCGGCTCTTCAGAAGAACCTCCCCATCCCTTTTGGATAGGTTGTGAGTACAGTTTTGTTGTCATCTTTAACCCGCATCAGAGTACGGAAGATGTGTCCCTGCCCCAACGGTTCAACTGTCAGCCCCTTCCCTCCACAGGAATTACCCTGCTTCAACGGTACTATTGGCTGATCCGACTCCCAATATGCCATTTGCGGTATCTTGCCGTTCATAGGCTTGATATCACATACTCCTAACTCCATAACAAGGAGAGCACATTGGGTCTCCCGAGTTCCCATAGTCTCCATTTGATACCATGCTACGGTCTGAGACCCCGCTGGACTCGCACCACCTCGCAATATCATATAACTCTCTGCTATATTCCAAGACCGGAGGTTTAGACTAACGGCGGTGTGAATGCTGCCTTCCGTCACACAGACAACGTCGGCTTCCAGAATCATCAGAATTTCGGGGCTTATAACCTTCACCTTTCGATTGTGGCCTGGTATCCCATCCCCCCGGCCTCACATTAGCCCGTTACCGGGCTAGGTGCGGGGTTCAGTTCTGAGGTGGTGGCTAGCCTTTCCTCAGGCTGGATTTTCACCAGCTGGCGAGTATGAATTTATCTCGGCGCTCCTGTGATCCTCTGTGGTTTAATCTTCCTTATCATAACCGGATCCTCGGAAGGGTGAAAAAGTGTGTGCAACGCGAATTACCAGAGAGCCCTTTTTTTGTGTTTTTTCCTTATGGCTGAGGTGAACAAACCACGAGATTTCACGAGATTAACACAAGAAGATGGTGGCACATACACGATATTGGTGATGTGTTTCGCATTTTATATCCCGCATCCACATACTTTCTCGTGGGAATCGGGATAATCTCGTGGTTAGCTAAACACGCACCACCTACCCAATCTCTCGCATAAACCTGCTTTTGATCGTTGCAGGCTCACGATCGATGATTGGCACCTCAGCATTCCCCTGATCTACAGTTATGATCAACATGCCAGAGCCGTGCACGCATGACCGTATCCCCTCCGCGGTCGATACTGTCTTGACATCGCGCAAACCAGCGCCCGACGCGATAGCTGATAGATCGGTCATCTTTGATGTGGCGGTCGGCTGGCACCCGGTCGATCCGTAACACCGGTTGTCCAGAACGACAAGCAGGTAGTTCTCATGCGCATGGTTTGCAATCGTTGCAAGCGATCCGAGGTTCATCAGGAGCGAGCCGTCACCATCAAGAACCACGACCTTTCGCGGCTGCGACAGCGAGATGCCGAGTCCGATCGACGATGCAAGCCCCATCGAGCCGAGCATGTAGAAATGTGTATTCTTATCGTGGAGCGCATGCAGTTCCCGGCTCGGAAATCCGAGGTTGCAGACCACAAGCTCATCGGTCAGTTCTTCAGCGATCGTCTCGATTGCATGCACGCGTTTCATTGTACTTATATCAGTGATTTCGCGGATATATCAATCCATCCATATCAGCGCCCAACCTTGCCATCACGACCTGTCTGATGCTGCTGGTTTTTGAGGGTGTTTTCAAAATTATCGTATCATGCACGCTTATCCGGGTCTGATAGCACATCATAAGCTTTGTTTATCTCTTTCATCTTCTTCTCGGCATCCGTGATTATGTCGAGCACTTTGTAGTAATATGGGCGGGTATCGTCTTTGGCACTTTCGGCAGGCTTTTTGTGGGTTTTGTGTTTTTTTGTCGTGATTTGGGGATTCGCGTCTTTTTTCGTGCTTTTTCAATCATCAGTAAGCACAACTCCGATCAGGGCATCCGCCCGCATAATCTGATTCAGCACTCGCATACCCCCCGAATGATAACACCTGTTCGCTCTTGCTGCCATATCGATAGATGGTTATGCCCTTGCACTTCAATTCGTACGCCAGCAGAAACGCTTTTCTCACATCCCCGGTGCCCGCATCATTTCTCAGGTTGATCGTCTTTGAGATTGCATTGTCCACATGCTCCTGAAATGCTGCCTGCATCCGGACATGCCAGTCCGGATCAATATCTAGGGCGGTAACAAACAGATCCTTCACATCATTCGGGATGTCAATATCCTGCACAGAACCTGTCTTTGCGATCGCAATCATCAGGTCCCTGCTATAGAATCCCCTCTCTCTGGCAACCCTCTCAAACACGGGATTGACTTCCACCAGTCTCGCATGATCAAGAACATTTCTGACAAAGGAGACCGCAAACAGCGGCTCGATACCTGATGTTGTTCCTGCAATGATCGAGATGCTTCCTGTTGGGGCGATGGTTGTCAGGGTTGCGTTTCTCATATTCGTGCCTTTCCATATACTCTCATCGATATTTGGAAATGGTCCCCGCTCCTCACCGAGCATGACCGATGTCTCCCTTGCAACACCCGTCATAAATCTCATCAATTTCCTGCCAAGATCCAATGCAACGTCCGAATTGTACGGTATCCCGAGTTCGAGCAGCATCTCTGCAAATCCCATGACGCCAAGACCGATCTTCCGGTTTGCTCTGGTCATCTCTCCAATCCGGGGCAGGGGATATCTGTTCGCGTCGATCACATCGTCAAGGAAACGAACCCCGAGAACGGTTAAGTCGCTCAATTTTTCCCAGTCGATATCGTTCTTCCGGACGATCTTTGAGAGATTTATCGATCCGAGATTGCATGATTCCCAGTCCAGTAGAGGGACCTCTCCACATGGGTTTGTGGAATCTATCCGGTATTTTGGGGTTGGGTTGTGTGCGTTGATCTCGTCAAGAAAGACCAGCCCGGGGTCGCCTGTTCTCCATGCCATCGTCGCTATCAGGTCAAAGACGTCATCCGCACCAAGACTTCGCACGCATTCATTGTTTCTCGGATTGATCAACTCATAATCCCTGTGCTTCTTCACCGCTTCCATGAAATCATCAGTTACGCCAACAGAGATATTGAAATTCCTTAAAACTCCTTCTTTTTCCTTGGAAGTTATAAAATTCAGGATATCAGGGTGGTTCACGTTCAGGATGCCCATATTTGCCCCGCGTCTCCGCCCTCCCTGTTTGATGACATCGGTCGTCACATCAAAGATGCGCATGAAAGAGACAGGACCTGATGCGCTTCCCATCGTTGATCGCACGATATCTCCTTCCGGTCTCAATCTTGAGAATGAGAATCCACAGCCTCCGCCGCTCTGCTGAACGATCGCCATCGCCTTTAATGCGCCGAAGATGTCTTCAATCGAATCAGGAACAGGTATCACGAAACATGCACTGAGTTGACCGAGTTCTGTGCCTGCATTCATAAGTGTCGGGGAATTTGGCAGGAATTCGAGATTCTTCATCGATGAGTAGAACCTCTTCTCAAACTCCTCTGATTTACCTGAAACTGCCTTCGCAACCCTTCCAAACATCTGATCTGGCGTCTCGATGATGTTTCCTGCCGCATCCTTCATCAGGTATCTCTTATTCAGCACCTCGATCGCATTGACTGTTAACTTCAGTTCATCATAGACCCCAAAGAACTTCTTTGCATCCCTGATTTCGCTTCTTCTCTCCCTGTACAGGATGTAGGCTTTTGCCACCCCATACAATCCGTGTCTGACAAGAACCTCCTCCACGATATTCTGCACATCCTCGACAGTCGGAATGCCCGAGATTCGTTTCTCGATCAGTGCGACAACTTCGTCTGTGAGTTTTAGAGAGAGTTTTCCATCGTTTGCGTCTGTGGCGAGGACTGCTTTGTGTATAGCGGTAGTTATCTTCTCTTTTTTGAAATTGGTAATTCTTCCATCCCTTTTCAGGATATTATGCATGTGATTCTCTCTGTTGTGTTGTTATATTATCTGTAACTACTCACCCCCCCCCACCACCGAAAAATTCATTATTAATGAGATTATATTTTCCATCGCAATGGTTGTAAATAAAACATTTTGTTTGATGG